>Ga0136643_10006164_pt1 | contig 17123 bp, 12 predicted proteins | sample TergutLab28metaG_FD_96883 | JGI IMG/M metagenome (GOLD analysis project Ga0136643, IMG submission 96883) | Labiotermes labralis P1 segment gut microbial communities from Petit-Saut dam, French Guiana - Lab288 P1 (version 3) (version 3) | ecosystem: Host-associated > Arthropoda: Insects >... | reverse complement strand
GCTGCGGTTACAGTTTTTAGTGCTCCTGATGATGGGTGCTGTGACACCCTAAACATGTAGAGTTACGTTGCAGTAAATAAATATCTGCATACTGTTGCATCTGGCTAGATTTTTATTAACACTATCTTATGTATGTGAGACTTCCATTCTTTTATTCCTTGGCTTAATTCTGCAGTTGCCGTCTATATGAGTTGCCATTTTTCGTGATATTTTCCTGTCTTTATATCCTTTACGAAAGGCCCACAACCCTCTTTCATTAATTTCATTTTCACTTCAGAGCCTTACCCATATTACACCCATTTCCCTTTTCAGCTACAATTGTTTGATCGCTCAGAAAATATAAATTTATCTTCCCCACGAATGTCTCACAGGATTTATAGTTAACACATTACCAATATTGTGGTATAATTACATTTTATTGAATTCTAATAAAATAATGTCCATGAATCAGTGTGGAGAAACTGACCGAGGCAACTAAAACACGAGCCACAACAGAGCCGCTTGGATTTGATAAAGTGACCTCCGGAAAGCTTTGTTATTGTGCGAGTTGTATTTGTAAACTAGCGGGCGGTTTCAGATTTTTTTTTAACCTTTCCAGAATTCATTTACAGCAGCCACTGTAAGCCGCTGTCTTTTGTGCGACATCGGAAGGACCCAACTTCCTTTGTGCACAGGAGGAAGTCAGTATGTGCGACGAATATCAAGTAGAAAGCCTGAACCTTGGGTTAGGTCTTCGCATTTATAATCCCACAGGAGTCTTTATATAAGGCCACGTTCGGGACCTGTGGGGAAATGGGAGGAAAATATTAAATAGAACCTTGGATAAATAAGTGAAAATCTTGGTCGAGCCGACGAAGAATAGTACCGTCATAAACGGACTCTTGTGATTACATCCATAAGGGTAGGGTGCTGCGATCTGCTCTCTTTTCGGATTTGACGCAGCGTAAAATATCAGTTTCGTACTGACGTTTCGGGAGAACCTATCTGTCCCATCTTCAAGGGTGACGCAGTCAAAGCTGTCCACCATATACTAATTTTTTTGATTCCCTTCTCTACTTCCTCCGTTTCGTGTTTCTCGTCTTTTTCCTTTTACTCGTATGTTTTGTTCTTCTGTTTCTCTTATTTTATTTGTTATTTTTCTTGAATTTCAACTATGCATATTTTTTCCTTTAAATTTTCCTTCCTCCACTTGGTAGTGGCTTTATTTTCCTGGGCAGTTTTACCTCAGAGCAGCACTGAGCTCCTCGACTTCTTTCCCCTCTCCCTCATCCCTCACTTTCCATCAACCCTACTTTCTCGCATCATGATGAAACCATAATCTCCTACACCATTCGCTATATCAACTGCTTACCTAATTGCTCCCGGCATTCTTTTTGTACTGTTTGACCCTTGAAAATGGTATCGATAGTTCGTCCCGAAACGTCAGTACAAAAGTACTGATCTACGCTGCGTAAAATCCCAAAAGATCACAGTTCTCATTTACACCGAGACGGAAGCCTGCGATCAATCATGGTAAGATATTCCTTTACCGCCAATTGTCCGGTGGTGATGGTACTTGTCACTTTATTCAGCATCAAGAAGTTTTGCATTTTGCTACATCGAGCCTGTGATATATGTTGCAGGTCTATCACAATTCATATTGAAATGGAATTATTGGCTGGTTTTTATAATGGGCACGGATTTTGTTATGCATGAGGTCGAAAATGAATTTTGTATGTCATTTTCACGCTTGAAAGGACCACTCGACTGTAAGAGAAAGGTCGGCCGATCCCCGAGATAAAATTTTAGGATTAATATGGACTGCACCTGTGGTTCAGGACAGGTTCTGCTTTAACAGTCCAAACAATGACGTTGTAAATGAGATTTTAATTTGTAACTCTTTTACTGCTAATACGTCTGTTAGATTGTTCCGTAAAAGAACGTCGCTGTCTCGATTCGAAATATTTCGCAATTTGTGTCCATCTTGCACTGTGGCTACTATTCCAACTAGCCAGCGCGATTTCAGCTGTCACTTTCTCTCGTACATTTTCGCATGCGACTCGCTCGAAGATATTGCAGTTTGTGTCAACGCAGATTTTTTTTTTGTGGAATGCCCCCTGGTGCCTTTCAGTTGAAGTTTTAGTGTCTCCGAATGATTAAATTACTGTGTTGCTAAAATTAAACACTAAAAAAAATCAATATAAACTTTGCATATTTTGGAAGACAGTGGGTGAACATCTGTTTACGGAAATAATTTTTTTGGAAGTTTGTATGCCCCGCAATATTTTTGTCAAAGTTGGCAATATTTTGCTATGTTGTGAATTTATAATAAAATTGATCTCTATTGCATTGCGGGTGCGTTCGTAAAATTACGAAAAACGACTATTAGCTTCGTCATGTCTTCCTCTGTCCCTCCGTCCGTCCGCCCGTATGGAACAGTTCGGGACCCACTGGAGGGACTTTTTAAATGAAATTTCATATTTCAGTATTTTTCGAAAATCTGTCAAGAAAACTCCAGTTTGATTGAAATATGACCATAATAGCGGGTACTTTACATGAATAACTGTATACACTTACGACAAAATCTCGCTGAATTCTTCTTCATATGAAAAGTGTTTCAGACAAAAGTTGTAGAGAAAATCAAAACACAGATTTTGTCTTCGTTAATTTTTTTTCCGAAAATCAAAACACCGATTTTGTCTTCATTAATTTTTTTTTTCCTAAAATCAAAACACGGATTTTGTCTTCATTAATTTTGTTCCGAAAATCAAAACACCGATTTTGTCTTCATTAATTTTTTTCCGAAAATCAAAACACAGATTTTGTCTTCATTAATTTTTTTTTCCGAAAATCATGCCGGTTATGGGATAATACAGAAAAATATGACAGGGACAGGCAGACCGGATATGCTATAATACGGCGCATGCACTTTGAGTGTTGGGTAAATAAGGCAAGAATACAGATACGCACTCGTAACATGTAATAGTTATTTCTTTTCCACGGCTACAATGGTTACACGAATGCTTCTTAGTATTACGTTGTACGTAAATTGTCTGTCATTTTTGTGTTTCTGTTCTTGTGTTGTTTAACCTTTTGGCACCGGAATTATTTTTTAAATTTTGGCACACCTGTATATAAAATGTGAATAATACAGGTACCAAATACGTTAGAATTATGAAACAAACTGCATTTTGAAGAGAAAAAATCGGACAGTATATACCATGTTTAAAATATTCAGTACCTGTATTTGTTGAATAAATATATAAAATGCAAGTTTAGAGGTTAGCGGTGCGGTACGACCACTATAGTTGACATTAGGGGTCAAAAGTTTAACCAACAACTTTGGAATTCCGAGGCATCATCACACTTGCAGGTTCTGTGTAGGAATTTGGCAGCTGTACGTAATGGAATGTACATAAAGTACAAGTTCATCAAACACGTTAATTGCAGGTGACGTAAATGCGCGTAGATAGCAGCAATTACAACTCGGCCGACTTAATGGCCGTGCTTAAATTAGTTTTATTTGCTGAAGTTGACCGTCAGTAAGAATAATGAAGGATTTCGGACCCGCCCCTACGCGCTTACTCTCCTACCTACTGGCTCAGGTTATTTTCGAGCCAAAACTTTTCCCGTATAAATACCCCAACATTCTCAACCCCAGTCATTCTTCATACCTACCTGCCTATGAAATGGAACAGACAGAGTGTTCCGGAAAGTTGGCATATAAAATTCAGACGCCGGGGAATTACCCAGAAGAAAGCATGCAACAAGGATCAGTAATTTACTGAGATATTTTCTTTCAGATATAATGTTACAGCTGGTCCAGTGAGAAGCGAGTCTTTAAAGGATACTATATTATCAGCCATAAGATCCAAAAGATAAAGCACGTTTTAATTAAAAAACGTAGTCCTGCTAGAGTTCTTTGATTAAACAGGAAGATTGATTCTGCGTGTTTTTCATACCATTGCAGACTCTTTACTCTCATAGTATGAGAGTAACAAAGATATGGGTTCAAACAAAATCAACAAGAGCCCCCCAGTGTCCGAGAGACGAGAATTTTATAAAATAAACTCTGTGAACCTAGTACTGTGATGTGTTTGTGCCTCATGAAAAGTAAATTAAATATGAATGACAATTCGTACATCAAATACTTCCCAGTTCCGCGTTTGCCTCGAGTGCTGCGTACTGAATTTGAATTATATAATTTAAAATGTTTGTTAACATTATTTTAATTTAGGAATACACGAAACAACCGCTGGTGGTGAAAGCATTCTGACGCAGACGATTTGCAAAGCGTCTATGCGCCAGCATCAAACGTCTGCTTTCAGGGTGCCAACGACTCTGTTTTTTTGCTGGGTGGTTGGAAAGCATTTTACGCTACGGTTGAGAAATTTGGACTGTAGATTACAGCTTAAAGAAAGAGCTGTGGAGTGCAGAGATGTTTTTTTTTGGCGAAGAGCTGCAAGAGCAAGCAAAATATTAAAAGTAAGAAATGGAAAAGGAGAAAAATGGGATTAACACAAATATTTCTTGAAAGAGTGGAAAATAAGGGATAAAAATGTTATGAACATATATTACGCAAGGGTGGTAACAGTTAGCCTAAGTGAATATTGGCATAGTCGGCGGAAGGAAGAAAAAGAAAAGGAAGACCCGAAATGAAGTGGGAAGGGGAAGTGAAAAGAGTGATGCAACAGAATCTAACGCCCGATGAAGTAATAAAGTGGCAAATAAGGCGAAAAGCGACTGAGGACTGAAAACCGGTAATACTACATGCAATACTAGAAAACTGTTATACAGATAGATATGATTGTATGTATGTATGTATGTATATATATATATATATATATATATTTAGACAGATAGGTAGATAGATTTGTAGATGGATAGATAGTTAGCTAGATGGATAGATAGATGGATGGATAGATACATAGCTATTTAGATATATGGATAGATAGATATATAGATAGATAGGTAGATATTTAGCTAGATGGATGGATGGATAGATACATAGCTATTTAGATATATGGATAGATAGATAGATATATAGATAGATAGGTAGATAGATAGCTGGATAGATAGACAGATAGATAGATGGATGGATGGATGGATGGATGATAGGATTGATAGATAGGTAGATAGATAGATTGATAGACAGACAGACAGACAGACAGACGAATATTTATAAAGTGTATGAATGTTTTAATCAATAATGCACCGAAGTATCTTAACTAAAGGTGAAAAAGGCAATACATTTGAAATATTTGCAACGGAGATTCGAAACACAAATATGAACAACTTCTAAATTAATCATTTATTTCCTCATAAGAGATTTAATTGAATCAATAGCAATGGTGACAGCGAATAACGACAGGAATTTGTAAATGAAACGACAACATTGAGCAACTGTAAAATGTAGCAATTTCAGTACTTGTGTGAATATTTTGTCGAGTGAAGACTCCTACGTTTGTAGATATGTGTTATGTTATTTTGTTGTACGACATATATAACGATTTTACTTGTATGTATACTGCAAGTGAAGATGGCAGCAGCTGTCGAAATATATGACTAAGTCACGTACATTTTCTTAAGACGGTACACAAATAAAGTTATATTGCGAAGAAAGAAATCTTGAAATTGGTTCATAAATTACAACGTGACGCGATTAGTTTTTTTTTGATTAGTTTGATTAGTTATTCCACTAATCTCTCTTTTGAGGATTTTTCTGGTTCGCCGAGCTCGTGTTTAGTTAAAATGTAGTAACAAATTTTCTCCAAGGTCTATAAAATGTGAATTTATCTAGGGCTGTCTGTGGATACCGTAAACAATAGACTATATTTATGAAATTTATCAGTTCTGTTATACACGTTACACAAGCAGTAATGTTGATATCCCTTAGCCTAAACCTTCAGTACAAATGTGATCTTTCGGGCGACAACTCTTACTCCAATCTCCAGCTGTTCGTCTTTACACTGAAAGATTCTTACTTATGGTAAGTCAGGCTCGAAATCTAGACTTTCTGAATTCTATAATACTACACAAAACCCTAGACCACATTGGTTCTGTCATGTCTTGGTGTACATAAGCTTTACACGACGTCCCTGGAGGAAATGTCAATATTCTGGGAGGTCATAATATCGGTCATTCTAAGCAAAAGAGTGTATGTGTACATATGTCCTATTCCGGACGTTTTCCGAGATAGAGCTGTTTCACTGTACAGCTGCAAAATTGTTGATATTACGTATTGTTTCTAATATCGGTATTTATTGTTCAAATGACAAAGTTGGCACAGTTTATCTAGTACAATGTATTTTCGAAAATTCCGCCGTCAGTATTGGTGCGTTTTACAACTCGTGTGAGGACACGGCGTCTGATTGTATCTTGGCCTTCCTTTATGCTGGCGATAACATTCATTATGAGATCGAGCAATTCGTCTCGTGTGTCCACTTTTGTTCTGTACACTTTACTCCTCATCCAACCCCACAAACAAAAATCTAACGGGGCGCAGTACGGCGGGAGTGAAGGACAATATTGGGCGCCAAATGCAAACTCCTGTTCAGTGAAATGGCTCAATCTCGGAAATCGGTCGGAATAGGACACATATACATACACGTATACACTTTTGTGTTCAGAATGACCGATAATATGACCTCCCAGAATATTGACCTTTCTTCCTGGGACACCCTGTATATGCGGTTACTTTGTAGCAGTTCTCGGCTTTCTTAGATGAAGACCTATTTATTCCGTTTATGTATACCGCCTCATTCAGATCCCCAGTGATTTTTATCTGTTTTGTATTATTTCTTCTTTACCTCATTGTGTTCTGTACTTATGCTGCTTGTTCCAGGACCGCTTCTGTTATTTGAAAAAGGTAAAGCAAACCCTATACAAGCCTGGGCAGACCCTTAGGGCTCCAACAGGTTGAGGTTCATTTCTGATTAGAGGGTGAGTCTACCCCAGATCCACGTTGCGGCCGGAAAAATGAAGTCAATGGAGGATTTCTAATGATTCATTCGAGAATAGACGCCGCGACCTTTTGGCTTGTAGCGCAGAGCCTCGACAAACTGGGCCACCACGTACCACATAACATATACATATACTGGTCCGGACGGCCCCAAAGGGCTCCATTCTGTGATTTTAGACTCAAGTTTTCCTTTATAAGTAGGACCATTAAAAACTGGAACCAACTATCTGCAGAAGCGTTAGAGACTTCCATTGTGAACCTAAAATTTTTAGAAAGAGAGTTAGGAAAGCAATTATAAGCAGGATGAAACGAAAGGAATAGAATTGTGGAGAAAATCGTCTAAAAATGCAGTGAAGTGTAGTGATGTGAGGTGAAATGGAGCGGTAGGAAATTGAAATGGGTTTAAGCCAAATGCGAGGGTAGGGAGGTGTAGTGAAGTGTAGATGGGTGAAGTTTAAATGAGAGGAAGTGAAGTGTCGACAAGTGTGTGGAAGTGCAGTGAAGTGTAGTGAAGTGGAGTGAAGGTCTTAGGAACAGGATGTCTATCATTATAGAAGATATACAGACCATATGAAGTTTTACAGCTTCTTTCATATTCTGTTGGTTCCATTTTTTTGTCATTGTATATACGGTTGTATGTTTTGTATGCTTCTATTTAATTTTGTATACTATGTGTTATTATTATGTTTATACATTCTTATTTTTATGTATATTCCGTTTTAAGTATTGTGTTTCATTGTGTTGTTCTGTGTATTGTTTGTGTGTAAATTTATGCTATACTACTGCCAACGGGTGTCAACCCAATTGCAGCTAAAAATATAAGATATTTCTTTCAATCTGTATGTTGAATTTATGTTTGCTCTTTCCAGGTAGACGTGATCATTCAGTCTGTCCACATTCGCGTAGGATGCTATAAATGCTATCATTTGATTCCTGTTCAACCGTGTAGGTTTGGAGCTTTGTAAATATTCCGCGTAACTTCTTTCCATGATGGACATCTTTTTATATTCCGTTCCTGCAGTTTCTTTATATCTATCAGATTATTTTGCTGCTGTGGTAAACTGCTTTTTGCGGTTTACTGCTTAATGGAATTATATGGCCTTTTCTGACGATTTTGTATATGGAATTTGGTTGATATTATCCCTTCTGTTCAATTATATAACAATTAAATACTCTACCTTTCCTTCCACATCAAAAGATCGACATGGTTCAATATCAAATAACAGTAGTTTCTTCTAAGTATTCATGTACAAAACTTAATAAAAATATCTAATATGAATGGCTAAGATCTTGAGCAGTGATGGTGTTTAGATAAACATTCCGGAGAATAATATTTACGGTACAATTATTCTAATGACCTTGAACGTGGAAATTTTAGTGTGCTACTCGTGCCTGTAAATAAGATAGAAGTTACCCCTGCCTATGGTTTTAAGGTACATAGAGGGAACAGAAGAACAACGCCATTTATTCTTAACTTGGACACTAGTTGGAACTGGGTGTTTAACTTAACACCCCGGGCGATTAACTCTCAGTGGATCAGTCTTGTGTCTTGCGGGAATTGAACCCCAGGTCTTGCATGCCTTATCCTAGTCGCTATATTGGCTCCAATCTTCCATTTAGTTGGCTTGTAGGTTATAAGTTTTAACATGCCCTTCGCTTCTAAGTGGTTAACCATTCGTGTTCCGTAACGTCGTTTACGTAGTGAGAATTTTTTACACCCTTGTACTGTTGGAATTTAAAAAAGTTCATATCAGGACGCCTTGGGCTAGCACAAGTCCATCTGAGCCACGGTGCGACCGCTCGGTTTGGAAATGTAATAGGGGAAGCCATAAAAACAGACGACCTGCGAATTACGTTTCTGATAAAGGTTGTGACGTGTTCTGGGGATGGGGCTGAATTCTGGGCGAGCACCAGGATCAAACATAAGAGACACTACTAGAGCTTCTTTCAAATCCCGCCCATTTGTCCATTCATGAATGTCCTCACAACCTCTATCCTTTACAAATCCCAGAATAACTTTGACGCAGGAATTGGTATGTCGTGATGTGTTAACTTGCATACCTTGCTGCTATGTGTTAATCTGTCACTGACGTAGTTTTTAAGCAAGAAAGTAAAAACGAGACGGAATTAAGTCAGTGAGTTAAATTCGTAGTGCAACTGTGAGAGAGACTGTAACGATCGTGTGCGCCTGCTTGATGCGAGAGCAGAAACAAACAGCAGCTCGAGGCTCGTAAATCGCTCAATTTTTCTTCTGGCAGAATGGTGAGACGTGTCAAGTTTCACAAAAGAGCAGGGTGACAGGAGCACATCTCACTGACGATGAAACGCCACTCTTTATGGATGATTACTGATTGTTTACAACATTTGATATTGTTACTCTTTTACTGACCGACGTATACAATATACAAAATAACAGCACCATGTCAAACTTTTTTTTGACCTCAGAAAAGTGGCCAGTATAGCGTGGTCGGCTAGCGACTTGCTACGGGTTGGATGGTCCGGGATTTGAACCCTAGTGTGATTGAGACTTTCCGTACCCCTTTAGACCGTCCCCGAGTCTCTCCCAATCCCCTGTACAATGCGAATCGCGTGTATTTCCAGGAGGTAAAGCGGCCGAGGGATGGCGTTGACCACCCGCCCTCTTCTAGCGCTGCGGAGGAACATGGACAAAGTTTTGTTAGTACACTCGTTCTGAAGTCATTGTTACTGAACAAAAACAAAATTGCAACCCTTAATTCGTTGTGCTGTGTAATTCTAACAATACCAGTCGAAACCCTTCTGACGTCGCTTCTTTCACTAGCCGCCCAGACATGTTCGTAACAGCAGAGATGGACAGCCGAAAAGCTAAACTTACCCCCTTCGAAACTTGCGTTACGCACTCTTCATGCAAATCTGCCTACACATGACTTAGGAGGAAACTCTGTGGTTTTGTAAGTCCTTATGTCTATCTGTTCCTTACCACAATTATGTAATGGACTTTCTAGCTGTCGTCTGAGCAATGTCCTGTTGAACCCCACAGAAATGGGCTAGTCTCTGTTCTGTGGTTGCTATTTGTTCCACCAAGCAAATTTCGGCATTGCAGATCCAAATGCGATTTAGGACAGAACTTTGTCCTTAACTTTAATAACTTTATTTGTGGCCATCTTAGTATTAGTGCAGAAGTGTGAGTAGTAAATTGAATAGACCAATACAAACAGGTATATATAAAGAGTGATTCCAAAAGATGGACTCAGTTGAACAGTAAACGGCGCCTCAACACACGCCAGACAGTTGGTTGCGGTATTCCAAGTTCTCTGATCGCTTTACGGGTTGACTTGCGTGGGCTACTCTCAAAACTCTCTTGAATTCGTATCACGTTCTCCTCTGATACACGTGGTCGACGGAGCTTTTGCCTTTACACAGACAGCCTATTTACTCAAATTGGTGATTCCAGCGACAAATGCTCTTCCTCGTTGGAGGTTGAATGCTGAAACGAAGACGAAACGCACGCTGCACAGCAGTCGCCGACTCAGTTTTAATGAACTTAAGGCAAAAAATCTTGTGCTGCCTAGTAGCCATTTTGCTTTTAACTGACGCTGCTGCACGGCTGTTCGCTAAGAGAGAGCCTTGGTGATGCTATTTGAAAATATAGGATCTTTTCTTACCTGTCGACGTCTTAGAAAACTCGAATCTCCAGTAACACATATGTGAGGACCTCAGTAATCTCAAAAAAATCGCCGTCAGATTTCCGATGTCTTTTCCTTGTTGTTGATCGAGGGCTTTATGTTCGGAAGACGGCTTTCCCTACTCTCATCCATTCAACGTATTTACACATATCGCCGGTAATGGATCCTGTCTATGGCAGCAAACACAGTGTCAGACCACTTGAGTCAGCCTCAGCACTTAGTTGTGGCGTAGGAAACTTCAACAGAAGAGAAACCTAAAGACAGGGCGCTTGAAACAGCGTTCAATAAAACTGGGGGAACTGAAGTGCTTCTGAATTACATGTCAAAGTTCAATACCTTGCACACAGAGAAATAACTAACATACTCATGCGACACTCATAATGACAGGTGATTATATAATAAAATTATGTAATCGAACTCTGGCCCCACTATCTTCGTTTCCTGACAAGAGATTAGCTGGAATGAGTCACAGAGGGTAGGCGACACGGAATCGTGATTGTGGCGTTTCCATAACGGAAAGGTAGATTTTAAATAAATTCTCCGTCATAGTTTCTATTTTTAGATAGGAAGAAACGATATAATATATCTTAGGAGACCAACCAGTAACTGCCTTGTGACTATTGGCGTCTGTAAGTCGGTGGTACAGTATCGGTAGCCAGCGAAGATTTGGTAAATTTTGGTTATTGTGTTGTCGATAAAGTCTTCGTTCTTTGTATTGTAAAGAGCAACATAGCGACACACGGCTTCCCAGCCCCATTTTTCGTAAGTCGAGCTTGAGAGATTCTTGCAGAAGCAGTCCATATGGTCTTCAGTCTAAACAGCCTCTCGTAGGGCTGGTGTAGCAAGGGTTATCTGCCACTGGTTAGCAACGTTCATAAGAGTGCCGGGTCAGAAGGTCTGGATTTTGCGGACCAAACTACAGTGGAGATTTGTGCAGCACGAATTCACTGGGGGGATGACACAGGCAGGTTGACGGCAGCGTTTAATGGTAATTACAACTAGCGCAGCGTAAGGTGAGGGTCTTAGTGTGTAGGTCCGACAGGGATACTGTACATACTGAGAGGAAAGGGTGAAATATTAGTGGCATATTCAAACCCAGGGTTCCGGCTCACATGTACGGTGAAAAAAAAGGTGATAATTATGATGAAACTAGGTCTTTCATTTCATAATATCCTATTTTCCTAATATCCTTTAGTTTTATCATCCCATCCACGAATATATCTCCCATGGATATGGTTTTCAACCACAAATTGTAGTAACTAATGTAGAGTGTGTGTACTCGCCTAACACAACAATATTTATTGGTAGAATATAAAGTATTTTCTGCATAAGGTACAACTACATGTTTCGGCGCTTGATAATGGCAATCTTCAGGTTGTACATGAAATACTTATTAAGCAGTTATACAAAACATACATGGGCTGTTTATATGGGGTAGGGAGGGGGTAAAGTGGGCACGAGATCTTGTATCTGTCAGAAAGGTTGGGCGGTGTGGGTTACATGAGCGGTCCATGCTGTTACCGAGCTATGTCTAAGCTTATTATAGTTAAATCTACGGTAGGTATCATATTGTGTCTGTGTGTGCTGTGTAATTACACTGAAGTACAAAATATATAATGTACCCCATATAAACAGCCCATACATATTTTGTATGACTGCTTAATAAGTATTTCATGTACAACCTGAAGATGGCCATTATCAAGCGCTGAAACATGTAGTTGTACCTTATGTAGAAAATACTGTATATACTACCAATAAATATAGTTGTGTCAGACCAGTACACACACTGTACATCAGTCAGACCACTACACACACTGTACATTAGTTATTTCATAGAACACAACGGGGATGCCGAACTTCATGGTCACAAGTTGAAATTTATTTTTATTAATGAAACAAAAATAAAATATGAAGACTTGTAAAGTCAGAAATTACGTTACTGACGGTGTCAGTAGGCTATAGCCCAGAACAGCTCGACTGACTTCTCCTCCATACTGCGCTCGTAATTATGGCAGCATCTGTATAAAAATTATATGCTTGAACCCGTAGAGTTACGAAGGCCAGTTCAAAACAGGATATCAACATGACATGAAAACGAATAACAGTAAGAGTTTTGGAATAAAATACACTTCATCTACTTCATGTGAAGCTTTTTCAATTTTTCATGAATATATCATTTCTCTCCATTTATCATTGATGTCTTGTCTAGCCAGGCTTCATATAGGAACACATTCATTTCGTGCAGCATCTCTTCCTTGTGTCACTCTCGCACTGAGAATCAGACGCATGTATCACTGCTTGTTTCCCTTATCCAAACAACATTTCTGTAATGAAAAATGGCTAACAGTGGACTGTGATTATTTATTTAGAAGAATAAATAAAAGTCGGTAGAACGTCGTTGGTGCTTACAAATTTCCGTCCATCGAAACACTCCTCTCTATCTCCAAATATCTTGTTGCCTCAAGGGCTGCAGAAATGTTGCAGAGAAGTTCATTTAGAAACACACCGTAGCCAGGTTAAAGGGAAGAGTTAATTTTGCATTTACCCTCTCGCCCTGCCTGTCACTTTTGTTGAAACAGATGAGATCGTAGCGAAAGCTGAACAGCAGTGTGGACCAGGAAGCGTGTAATGAACTCCAGACCATACAATACTAATGCGACTATGTTCTTTCTTTTTTGACTGCCGTTCTATTGCATCGAATTCCTAAAATTTAATTCCCACCTGTACTTTCTTCATTTCAACAAATACGAAAAGGTTAGGTGTACAGTCGGTGCTCTGTACAACGGTCCCCTTACTTGTTGCAGAATTTTTCACATTTATTCTTCAGTCAAAATATTAATTCCCCTGAGAAAACACAGCGAGGGTTGATCGATGTACATACGATGCATTACAGATAGAAAATTTCTCTATTGCATTGAAGCACTGCTTGATATTTTCTAGGTGCCTTCGCAAAATTGCGAAAAACGCCTATGAGATTAGTCATGTCCGTCCGTTCGCACGGAACAACTCGGCTCCTACTGGAAGAATTTTCGTGAAATTTGACATTTGAATATTTTTCGCAGATCTGTCGAGAAAATTGAAGTTTCATTAAAATCCGACAAAAATAACGGGTCCCCGTGAAGCCCAATATCGTACTTTTGTGACAATATCGCCTGCAGCTTTTCCTAGAAAGAGAAATGTTGCAGACAAACGTGGTGGAGAAAATCAAAACACGCGTTTTATTTTCAGTAACTTTTCCCGAAAATCGTGCCGTTTGTGAGATAATGTGGAAAAATATGGTACGCACGGACAGGCCACAGATGACAACATAATGCGAAGCATGCGCTGTGCCCGATGGATAAATAAGGCCACAGACACACGCTATCGTAATGTATATATATTTTTTTCATGGCTCGAACCCCCCTAGAGAGCCTAGTCTTCCTCATTGTTGAATTTTCGTCGTCACACTCAGACACACCACACTCGATAAGACTCCTCTTGACGAGTAATCATCCCAAAGCAGGGACTTCTACCCAAACACAACACTAGCAAGAGAAAGACATCCATGCCCCGGTGGGATTCGAACCCGCAGTCCCAGCAAGTGAGCGGCCGTAGAACTATGCCTTAGATCGCATGGCCATTGGAATCGGCCATAATATTGAATACTTAATGTTTCCCACGACAACAATGGCTAGACGAAGGCGCCTCATTATTACGTTAATACGTATATCCCCCTTTTTTTATTATCTCAGTATTCAACCAACTTGATGCACAAAATTTGTTTCACAATAAGTTTTATTTCACACCTCTACATGTTTCGAGCACATGTGCTCATCATCAGGAGGTCAGAATTGTATTACACAGCCTCTGGTATTATCACATCTATAGGTGTGATGATACAATTTTGACCTCCTGATGATGAGCACATGTGCTCGAAACATGTAGAGGCATGAAATAAAACTTATTGTGAAACACATTTTGTGTATCAAGTTGGTTAAATACTGAGATAAATATACTGAGATGCACGGTCAGCAAAACGTCAAAAAACGTATACCCCTTGTCCTCTGTTATGGTACCTGCACCACGGAGTTTCACCATAGTGGTCCTGATTCCCTGGTAATCCGAACCACCGGTCTCCTCTACATTCTGGATAACCGATCACTACTGTGCTTCAAAATCCTTTTCGCCTTCTAAAATTACACTTTTCTTTTCGGATTTATCGCTTCCAGAGCAAAACAAAAACAACGCACACATGCTGTCTGGTTTTGTACACAACCGCTGTAGAAGAGCCCCACAAATTTGTCTAGCAATCCCGACCTCATTCATGTTCTTTAATAACAATACCACTAGGCTGTATTATATGCTGTTGAATGAGGCCACAGTTTGCTTTTCAAAGTCGACTATAAATCTTCCACAGATATCGTTGAAGTTCGATATGACAAAACTTAGTAATTTATATTTTATTTTTCCATTTTTAATTAAGCTTTATGAGCTTGAAAAATTGCGGTTTGAAACTTTGTGCTTTAAATTACGCAATTAATATACCGTCTACAATTTTATGTAATTTGGATAATTCGAGTTTGCACAAAGTTGTGAGAACAGCGGATAATTATTTCTCCTCGTCTCAAATGCTGGTGAAAACTTTTGTAAGATTTGCTCAAAATGTTTGCGAGTGTAGTTGTGCAGCGATATTGCAAAACATTCTTTTTTTTTTACGTTCATGTGACCGTGCATCGTGACAAATCATTATAAAAAAAACCAACTAGATGCACTGATTTCTCAAATGTACTTTGGAATGAAACTCTACATGTTTCGGACAGTTCCTCTGTCCATCATCAGGAGTTTTTCACTGTAAACACAGCAGTGGTGCTGACAGCTTGCTCGCAAGCTGTCAGTAAACTTGTATGACATATACCATTGCTGTGTTTACAATGAAAACCTGCTGATGATGGACAGAGGAACTGTCCGAAATGTATAGAATTTCATTCCAAAATATATCTGAAAAATCAGTGCATCTAGTTGGTTTTAGCCTATTATAAGGAAAGGACTGTCATTGTTCTTCGCAGAATATCATCCATTCATTGTATTTATAGACTTCATGGGCTAAAAGCTCTTACGCAAATTATATGTTAAAATTGAATTATTCTTTCACAAACGAAATTACCCGCTGTGGTCCCTATAAATCATCGCGCACCTCACTGTTTTTACTGGTCATTTTGGGCTGCGCAGCCCTAAATCATTCGAGTCGGAAGCCTTTTACGTGTGCATGGCGAATGCACCATCACAACGGTAAATATTTGCATTCCATATGGAATATGTGCCCACAGAGTGGCTGACGGAAATAACAACAGGAAACGTAATCCCATTTCTTTTCGTTGTCGAGACGCGCACTGAGATATTGCTTATTACTCACACACGTGCATATCACATTCAGGGACACGTTAGCACTATAAAGTATTGTTTAAGTGACTTTTATAGGATATTCTACAGCGGTGGTGAATTTGGTGTCGTATTGCCATATATAAATTTTTTCCCTCTGGCGCTGCGGCCCAACGCGGGCCATGGCCTCCTCATTCTTGAGGTCTCTAGATCACACACAACGACGCATCACAGTCGGTAGGACTCCTCTGGACGGGTGATCAGCCCGTCGCAGAGACCTCTACCTGACATCACACAACACTCAACACAGACAAACATCCATGCCCCCGGCGGGATTCGAATCCACAATCCCAGCAGGCGAGCGGCCGTAGATCTACGCCTTAGACCGCGCGGCCACTGGGATCGGCGCCATATATAAATAAATAATGTAATTAACGTATGAAACAACAGATAATCTCAGTTATTTATTGAAGAAGGATAAAATTTGTCGATTTAAAGTACAGTTTTACCTGCATTGCTCTACTGGAAATTACAGACATGGTACTGATGCAGAATGGCGAATTTATGTGTGGCAATTTGTCATAGTCGCATTCTAGACTAGTGGAATATATGCACAGAAATGGATCGCTCCTTTATTCTGGTGGAATGTTTTGATCATATGTAGAAATTAATGGCTCCCTTTTATTATTATTATCATTATCATCATTATTAAACATTTCTCGCCAAGTTTACCACATAATGACTACATTAGAGGGCAGTATTAATCATAAGCTCTTTCTCAGACTTACGGCATTGTAACCAATGAAAAACCATTATATATACACATAGATCACTCAGATTTATTATTATTATTATTATTATTATCATGATCTCCTTTATGCAGGATATTTATATTTGTATTCCTGAGACAAACCATGTCCCTAGGGAATACAGTGTTGCAGCTATTCTGTTGTTACTATTCATGGTGCTTATATCGTTAAGTTTCAGTGTTGAGTTTATTGTACTTTTACATTAGTACTTTTCGAAGTATGTGTGCAGTGCCAAATATGGCTGTTTTCTATAGTTATTATTATTATTATTATACGATATGTATGTCTCCTGTCACAGGCATTTCTTTCTGGTACTTCTCTTGAACCAGCGGTGATCCCCACCGCTCAGGC
>Ga0136643_10006163_pt1 | contig 17123 bp, 7 predicted proteins | sample TergutLab28metaG_FD_96883 | JGI IMG/M metagenome (GOLD analysis project Ga0136643, IMG submission 96883) | Labiotermes labralis P1 segment gut microbial communities from Petit-Saut dam, French Guiana - Lab288 P1 (version 3) (version 3) | ecosystem: Host-associated > Arthropoda: Insects >... | reverse complement strand
TAGTTTTATCAGCACTTACTTCCAGTCCAATCTCCCTAGTAGCAGCTACTAAAGCTTCTGCATTTTCCTTTAGAGTATGCATGCTTCCTGCCAGTATATTAACATCGTCGGCATAAGCCAGAAGCTGATGTTAGGGACTAGCAGTATGCCTCATATAAATATCTTTACATTTTCCATTCATCTCTTTCTGTTAACTTGCCTATGGTGAGTGAGCAACTTTATTTCTGGAGTCCTAGAGTTGAATACGAAAAAGTCATGCACCAATTTTCTCTTCAAATTTCACTTCACCACCAGCACACTTTCACCTACATGCACAAAGTTTTTGGGGAGTGTACAGAGAGACAAGCCAATGTTGTTACTACACTGGCATGTGTTTGGGCTCATATGCTTTGCAAAGAAAACACAGTTCACCCATCCGCCCAGTTTCTTCATTCACTGACCCCCACAAACAACTTGCAGAACAATGACATGTCCAGTTTTAACAATGCACTCACTGTTTAAACATAAGCATCTATATGGATGTAACTAAGTAGTTTTGTAGACAGGAACATTTCATAGAATTCTACTGCCTCCATCCTCAGAATCACCTTTCTAACCTGAATATGGAGGGAGCAGGTTCTCCCAAAACACAGGTACCTACCCAACTACAAGGTGTCACATTGCAGAAACTGTAAACTTCAAAATCGCTACTGTGAAAACCTTAACTCTTACATTTTTAAAGTTTTAAAGTCACTTTTACACAACATTTTTGCCACCCTGTGTGTCTGTAACTGAAGTCAGATACATTGTCATGTTCTGAGAAACACAAACACTAAAATTGCAACAGCACTCAGGTCACAAATAGAATCACTGTTACATAACAAATAGTAATGAACATAGAAACAGGAACTTTTTTTTTAAATATATCATGGAGGGACAGAGAAAGTCCTACAACACTGCTGGGAATACCATTCAAGAGGTTAACTTCCGACACTCCTAAATGCTAGTCAGCTGCACTTTATGTGTACTTTACCAGAAGTGGAGAAATTACAGTTTTAGAAATAACCAGTTTAATTTCAGTAATTACAAAGAAGTTATAGTGCATCTACAAATTCAATCCCAAAGGTGTTACTTTTTATATCATTAACATATTTAGTATCAGCTGATTTTGTAAACCATTATCTTCACTCTACCTACACTCAGAAAGCCCACAGCTATTTATCAGTCTCTAAAAAATAAAAGGCTGAGAGCTACTCTTTGTACAAAACATCACCACCCTATGTCTGCCTATGTACAAACACATACACATCAGAAGGGGATGAAGCTGGCCCAGACTTACCGCAGAGAACTTTCGACCATCACAGCATGATACAACAGAATTGACAACACCAAGACGATGAAAATTCCCTACAACTGCCTTGATTCTCTCTGCATTTACATCATTGGCAAACAACACACCTGTATTTTTCATCACTGCAGCTGAAAGAAAGTTAAAGATATGAATATAACCAAAACACTTTGAAATCAGGTACATACATACCATCAATTAGGCTAGCTTCACTTTTTTGATGCATTCCATTTCCAGAAGCAGTCCTACATTAAAGTCATTACATAAAGTCTGCACTGTCACACTTTCTGTCTTCCATAAGTTTCAAAATAAGATTAACTTTTATCACTCAGACATATGGGACACTAAAACCCCCAGTATCATGGGGGCGGTGGACAAATAGTATTTTAACTTAGGTGCAACAGCATTAATAATAAAAAGTACGAAAAATGACCAGCTTGATTGTGTATGCACCACTGCCAAGGTGCGACACGTGGGTGGCAACAGTTAATAACAGCTGTCTCCGGCAATACTTTTTTCGATATTTCACACTTATACAGTTACAACTTATATACATCTCTGAAATGTTTTGTACAGCTGCTTCTAATCAGGGGCTGAAAATGTCAAAAGTGGAAAAATATGAGGAGAGAAAAATTACTTGTGTGTGTTTTTGTGGGTATTTTATAAAGCTCAGTATTTAGCATTGAATGTGGTTCACTTTATGAAGATGCCAGAGACTACAGACTACATATCAGGGGTGCTATAACATGGTTTGCAAGCTACATGTGGCTTGCAAATGTCACTTATTCAGCCTGCGCAAGTTCATTCTAAGAAGTTATATTCAGGATATGCAAGTAGTTAGCATGCACATGAGGCTGACTGTGAAATACCATTCATTTTAAACATTTTTTCTTAAAAAAATAAATAAATAAAATGAAAAAAAAAGACTCATAACTATCTGAAAGTAAAAATTGTGTAGCTGGCCGAAGAGAAATAAAAAGGTGTAAAATAAGGCAACAATATTTTATTTTATTTTATTAATGCTTGACTCTTGCCTAAGTTGACTCCTCAAGTGCAGTTCTAAAAATAAGTCCAGCCGAACGCCCCTGCTATATAGCGTTAATAGCAGGACGATCAGTAACTGACAAACTGAAATAGATGTGGAAGGAAGCAGTTCCAGCCTAGCTGAGATAATACTGAGAAAAACCACAAAAAATTCCAGTGAGAACAGCCAGTGTCCCAGCTGAGATTCAAAATAGGCACACCCAGAACACAAGTCTAGAGAATTACCATTAGACCAACATGCTCAGCCAACACAGTGTGATACTCACAGCAATAAGAGACAGATGGACAACTTTCAGGCACTGAAGAAAATGAAGGACAAACTCAAGTGTTGATAACAATAGTGAGTTCCTGTGACCAACGTTCCTCCCACACAAAATAAGAATGTGAAGCAAAAAGGATACCTCTAGTTCAGCAACAATCAACATAATAGGTAAAGCAATCCCTGTACAGGCCTGGACAGACCCTATGAGTTCCTGGATGCTCAGGCTCCCAGATTTCAAGACAATCGGCACATGAAAGTGGTTGCCAGCCCTGCAGACTGGCTGCCTTTACCAGCACGAAATATTCCTGGTACTCATTTCTGTTAGAGGCCAAGTCAACCCAAGGGTCACATTGCAGCCAGGATTACGTCAACAAAAAATTCCAGTGACACCTATCAGACAACAATCAATATACCTGGCCCTAACCTGTGATTAAATATCTTCCTGTCAATACAGGAATCTGATTGCCCTGTGTACTCTACAAGTAAATGCAAATCGCTTTAAGTGTTCATGGACGCTGGTATTGACCACCCAACCCGATCTAGCGCCAAGGTTAACGAAGAGTAGGGCTATACCTTTGCTTCCCCTCTGAGCCTTCATGGCTTATTCTAGGGTGAGTTTTACCGCTGTTAATTTGCCGGTTAACTGAAATATCCTGATAATCCAGTTATGGATAAAACAGTTTTTATTGTGTGTATGTGTGTGTGTTTGTGTGTGTGTATAAAGTACAGACATGTGTCTACGCAACATATGAAATTCAGAGTCCTGGTGTATGTAAAATGTTGGCTCGCATTGTAGAATATTAGCATCGGAGTTCTTGTAAGTGTTAAGTGTCAGCTTATGGTGCTGCGCATCAATCTGTGTTAGTGCATGTGTATACTACTGGCTCATAATGCAGCCTGCCTGGTGCCCATTTATGTACCAAGTCAGATACAGCATATGAAGGTTTTGCAGATTATCATACACACTTCAGATGAATACCAGAAAAATACACTAAAAATATCCCACAAAATATAACCCCCCACATTTTCAAAACTCACTGCTGTCTACAAGATGAGCTATTGGTCATCATCCACTCACACTCTATGAAAACAGACTTCTGTGCAGAAAGCCCATTTGCCTAGTCAGTTTGTGATTGAAGATCATACATACTTGTCACAAAGGGAGATTCTTGTACAATCATTTCCCTGTAGCATTAGCTCCAAAACCCTATACCAATATACAAACCAACATGTGACGATTTTCCTCCAGGTGCTGCACACATATCTAGAATCCTCTCATTCTCTTGTGGAGCAAGAGCCATGACAGGAAGCAAGCTTGATGCACCCTGTATTATATAATGCCCAGCAAGGTATTCTGGTGTGGCTCCAATAGGGACTGTTGAAGAATAAATGACCAAACCAACCTTAGTCCACTTTCCAACTGGGTCCAAATTCACACCCCTGTTTATAAGAGCCTGGAAAATGGGTTTAAAATTAATTAAGGTCAATGCAAGTACATAATGATGAATTCTTACGACACAATTTCAAGAAATTCAACTTATGCTATAACTGTAAATCGGTCTTGTTAAGTGTCCACTGTTAAGATGTTTAGGAGGTGCTGTTATGTCTGATAGTATGAACAAAAGATCATGTCCTGTGGGAGGAAGATCATGAAGAGAACTCACCTACCAGTAATTAAAGTGCTGGCAGTGACTAGGTAACTAAATAATGCGCCAAAACTCTTTACTCCATCAGTGCCTTAATGTTTTAATTCTGTTGATTATTCCATTCCAGAATATTTACCTTTAAACAACTCATGTCTGAATTCACATATGTGAATGCATGTTAAAAAACATCGCTAGAAATTCAAATTATACAGTTATGCAACAAGGAAATTTGCTACATATTTAAGACACATGTTGCACAAACTCCATTTTATTTTCCATAAAGTGTCATTTACTTCATAATTTTATCCTTTTCCATTCAAACAATACCCTTTCATAAATTATGCGCTAAAATTCAAATACCAACCCAGCTGTTTAAAAGTTAAGCACACAAACACTAAGTGACATAAAAAAACTAACGTGCACGTTAATATTTATTATTACACCAACAAATGCACATATAATTAGTAAAAAAATTATATTATATTTGCTGCAACATGTTTTGTAGGTCATTATGTATTTAATTTTATTATTTTAATAATTTATAACTTAAGCTAACACAACCTATAAGCTCCCTGAAGAAGGTGCAAGGGCACCGAAACATGTTGCAGCAATTATAATATAATTTTATACTAATTATATGTGCATTTGTTGGTATAATAATAAATATTAATTAATCAAAATGCACAGTATGAACATAAAAATAATGTGTATCTATTTTCCTGAAAACTGAAAGATTGTTAAGGGGCTCATCTTATATGCATGGATGTACTACATATTGGTAAATGCAGGAGTTTAATTAATGTTTGAATTGAGGAAGCAGCTTTGAACAATGAGACATTAACCAGTGCCATTTCCACATGGCAAAACGCCAGATCCTAGTGTGTATGCAGCTACAACAAAAATAAACATATAATAGAACATTTGAACATTAAGGCAAATACTTCAATAAACGCAAATAAACTCAGCTGCTGTCTACTAAATATTGGGCTTGTGGCCAATTTAAGGGCAAAGGCAATTCAAGAAAGTACAGGAATAAAATAATACAGTAAGAAAATTTTTAATATTCACCATTTCACATCCAACCCCGAATTTGAAAATATATTAATTCTATATATGAAAAATGTCATTATATTACATTCCATTTAAGTTTTCCATCGGTGAAAGCCATGTGTTTTGATATACATATACCTGTGCAAGGTCTCTCCTTCGAGTTTTGAGGCTATTTGTTCGGATGGTTAGTGGTCGCTGAACTTCACTAGCCTCAAGGAATTCTAACAGCTCAGATAATGGAAATAGTTGCATCAGTCGTTCCATCAAGAATTCATTGTAACTATAGTACGTACACAAGTCTTTCTGCAGCAAGTCAATATATTCCGAGCGGGACCTTAAGAACAAAGCAGGTGTATACAACTGATGATAATTTGTATGTCTGCCATTAACAACAATATTACTACTTTCTGGTGAAAAACACACAAGCCTGAGCAAAGTAGTGTCTGTATACTGGCAGGATATCAACCTGCCTACGTAAGTTATTTAGTGATGTCCATAGTGTGTGTGTGCGTGGCACAGGCATGCACATGCACATGTGTAAAAAATAAAAAGAAAAGGTTGTCCCTCTCCACACCATGAAGGCATACACAGGGAGAAAAGGTATTGTTCTACTCATTTTTGACATCGGTATTAGATGGAGGTGTTTGGTCAACATCATGCCCTGGCCAATTTACCCTGGGAAACAAAAACACGGGTACAAACGAGCAAGAGGTTGGGTGGGCCCAAGAGCTGGTCTGGATGACTCAGAGAAGAGAAAACTCTCTTGCTCATGCCAGGATTTGAACCCCACACTGTTCAGACTATAGCCTAGTCACCATACCAATTACACTATCCCAGCTCCCAATATGTTGTGTTACATTGTTTCATGTATGTTGGCACTCTCTCAGCATGAAAAGCCAAAGCAAATAAGAAATATTTCCACTGTTATGCTATACATCCTAACCCCAGGCATTCAACAAAAATGATTTTAGTGAACTGTCATCTCTGGTAGTCAGACAGGGTCTCCTCCTCCTGCCACATAAAGAAATGTCTATTAAGTTAACATTTTTGACACACACACACCACAGGAACCTGCATACCAGCTGAATATTTTCTTTTATCAAATAGCATGTGTATGGTTGATCTTTTAAAGACCCGCGTGGCAAAACACCTTCGAAATTCATTTTATGTATTTAGGCAACAAGGAAATTTACTGCATTTTTTAAGACACGCTGCACAATCTCTGTTTTATTTTCCATAATATATAATTTATTTAATAATTTTATCTTTTTCTTTTCGCGTAATACATTTTTTTATAAACCATTCAATGAAATTTAAATACCCACCCCAGTACCATAAAGGTTAAATGAGGTTTTATTATATTAAAAGTTTCAGAGTTCATTTAGTCGTAGTACGTTCTGCTATGCCCCACTATGCAGAGGAGTGAAGAGTTATAATTCTACATGTACTCTACATACCTGCTCTTATCTCGAAGTTTGTTAAAATCTGACAATACGGTTACCACATCTCTTATTCTCCTCTGAACCTCTTGAAGACCCAAAGGCTCTTTCAAGTCATTTTCCGAAGGAAACACAAATACATCTTGATCAGCCACATTCATCTGCAACTCTTCTTCAGCAAGCTTCCTGCATACAAAAGACACATCACTGTCACCAGAAAACCTCACTGTTCCAACTGTATGTCTGTGTACATTTCATTTCCGCCATACATGCAGCAGACCAGCTGACATCAACATCCGATTTAAAAAACAAATGTTACGTCTGGATAACAGTTCAATGGAAGTAAAAATCAGTGCATGAAGTCCTTGTTTTTTAAAAACATACTGTTTAAAAATTTGGTATAATAATGAAATTAACATTTTTCATGCTTAATTATCTCTTTTTCTAAGCATCTCTTTGCCTGCATTATACAACAGTACAGTACGTACAATAAACAACATCAAACATCTATCTTAATTTGTCAAGAAGTATGAGATATGTATTTGGAAATGGTTTGAAAGTATGAAGTAAAAGCAAATGGAAATTCATATCTTCTAAGATGTTAAAGTGTCAACTGGTAAACAGTTATCAGCATTTCAGAGGTACTCATCCTAGACCTCTTGACCCTGAAGATGGAGGTACTACAATCCTCTGAAGCACTGCTATATATTTACCAGTGAGCATGGCATAACATCCCCCAAAATGGAATTGGAATATCTCAGAGTTAAGCACTGAAATTTCAGTTTTGTTTATATTGTATTTCCCTTTATCAAAAATCTGGTTATGAAATATGAGGTGGGCAATGGTCACAACTCTTGATGTCCAGTTCAAGTAGCCTAAGATGACACATGTCCACAGTTACAGTCATTTTAGTGCCACAAAAGCCTCAGATTTCAACATCATCTCAGTTCAGTACTGTATGATACACAAATGTTCAATGAACATGCCACACTTACATGTTTCTTTCTGAGATTAGAGAATCAAACATTATTTGTCCTGAATAATGTGTATGGGTTTGTAACTGTTCACTCCAAAAACTGTAGATCACACATCGAATCACTGTCAGGCTGTAAACTATGAAACTGCCTCTCATTTTATTGTTATTTAAGGTTTATCTGATGCAGCAGTCACTGAGAAGGCAACAGTCCCTCAGCTAGTCAAGAAGGTCCCTACATTTTATAGAACCCATAGGTGCCTTTATCACATTCAAAGCAGCCTGCCTACCTGCCCTTTCCTATGCATTTAAGGTGTATAAAAATGACAAACAGCAACAAAATTTACAGTATCATTATGTTACAACCACTGCTTCAGAAATAACCTTTTTTCATCCTGATTATAAATTTTAACCGTTAGTTTTTAAATATGTCATATATAAACATTTGTATGAAGCATAACTCTGTGTCAATTCAAGGCCACCAACTAATTTGTATAGTACGCTACATAAACACCAACCAATTGTGTCCACGATATACTGCCAATAACCATCATTTTGCCACCAGAATTTCAAACACTTACTCATCTCGCTTTAGTTTTTTCTTAAGTTTCTTGGCTGCCTTCTCAATAGGTAGCAAGTCACTTTCTTCATCATCATCATTATCATCATCACCACCACCATCACCATCACTACTGCCACCTCTCTTACTGCTGGTTCCACTGTAACTACTCCGATCATCACTCTTCTGATCACTACTTCCTCCGTCTGAATCATCATCCTCAAATTTGTCATTATTCACCTCTTCACTATCTCCATCATCATCCACGTTGTCCATGTCATCCAGTGTCTCCACCTAGAAAACTCAATGCATTAAGTTTCCCAACAACTGACAAAGAATTTTATAAAGAATCACAGTCACAAGTTGCAGCTTCTAAAATTTCACACAATGGGCCCAGTTACAATGCACAGTAACAAAGATATAACATGGTCTCCTATCAGTAAAAGAAGTCACTTTCTTTTGAACAGACATCTGAATTACATGACCTTTTAGGTGTGATCAGTGCATTTACGAGAGTCCAATACACATAGAGTAAAGAGGTAAAGCAGTCCTGTTGCAGGCCTGGAATGGTCCAGAGGGTTCCCAGATTTCATGACAATGGCACAGGACGGTGGTAGATTGTCAGCCTTATGCACCGCCGCCTTTACCCCCAGGACATGCTCCTGGTACTCATTTCTGTTAGAGGCTGAGCTGACCCCAGGGCCACAGTGCAATCTGAAGGATTTTATGTCAATGAAAAATTCCATTGACACCAGCTGGGATCGAAGCAGCGACCTTCCCATTTGTAGCACAGCACCTTAACCACTGTGCCACCACAGTCCTCCCAATACACACAGAGTATTCTGTGAATGTATACTACTGCAAGGTGACTGCAAAACACTGGATGAAGATTACTCTAAAGAACAAAAATTTGTACAGAAAAATAATAAAGCAACACTAACAGATGATACATACTAGCAACTCATGTTCACAGAATGCAGGGCGCAGCTACTGTAACTACCTACAAAATCTAATAAAAAAAATACATGTTTAACACAAATTAAAATCATGGGAATAATGAAATAATGACAACTCAGCCAATAATCAATCATACACATCAATGGTTGTGCACTGACCAATATTCAACATAGTGTGAGCTTCTGCACATCTATATGATACTTCATCCCCCAATTATGGGACACCATGTTCTTATGTTTAAAATTAAAATGTTTAATATCTGACTGATCAGTATGAACCAATCTACTAAACAACTACAAGGGAATGAAGATTAAAGTTTTCTGGGATGTTACACTGTAACAATGGGTAAGTAGTTCCCTATGTTTCCAAGAACTGGATCATCGGTGACACAAATGAGACTGAGACTCATGCCACCAACAACAGGGAGGCTGGCCTGATCTACAGCAGGTCACAGACACCCTCCTTAGAGGATGCCTAACCAATAAGGTTAGCATGTTCACAGCCCTTTTCTGAACCCCAATATCTACTACACTCTTCACCCCATCACTCTCAATTTCATCCAGGCACCACAATACTGCTCTGAAACCTGCCTGAACTGCATCCCAGACCCCTAGGTCCCCTGGTGAAAACCTGACACTGATAATAAAGACTGGGCCACTCCATTCTACCTACCTCATTCACGTAACTAGTACCTGGGTATCATCCTTTTCAGAACCTACACACGGCTTTTCATATTTTATTAGTTTATTATTATTATTATTATTATTATTCACTGCAATTTATTTTTAATTTAATTTCCCTTTTTGTAATCTTTGATTCAAACTTTAAGTAATACCCCATCCCAGCCATTGACACCAAGGCCCTGCCCAGTGTATATCACTACTGCGCCCAGTGGACTGCCATCCAAGAATGCCCATTCACTATCCCCAGCTACCACACCTTCATAAGACACTCTGCCTTCATGAGTAGTTTTACTTCATGGACTGCTAATCCATGACAATAAAGGCACTATGATCCTTCAAAATGTTTCAAACTATTTATCAAACCACACAGTGTAACATACCAAAGACTTGAATCTTCAGCAACATCACTGTAAGAACCTCAAATCTCGCAAACAAAAGACTGATATTACAGCACATTGTACCCTTGCTAAACAAAGTGGTTAAGTAAACAGATTATAATATATAATAAATGAATCAATCAGCACTGAAAATAATTTTGTCAAAGAAATTAAATGAGACAGTTAAGGAGTTGGTAGCTTTCTTACTCTGTAATCTTCATCTCCTTTAAAACTCATTTCCTCCTGCTCAGACTGACTGTCTTCACTTTCTGCACTTCCCTTTATATCTGACTGCACTTCTCCCTCAGCACTCCCTTCTGAACCTGACTGCTGTTCTTCTCCAGCGATACTTCCATCTACATCTGAGTGCTGCTCTTCTCCAATACTTCCTTCTGAATCCAACTGCTGATCTTCTCCAACATTACTTCCTTCTGAATCCGACTGCTGCTCTTCTGCAACATTACTTCCTTCTGTATCTGACTGTTGCTCTTCTCCATCAGATCCCAAAAACTGTTTCCTCTTCTTTTTAGAGACTGGCTTCAGCCACAACTGATTGTCATCTGTGAACCCAGTGACCTCATGGCCAGACTCCTGCTCAACGACATGAGGGCCATAGGTCACATCTGAAATAAAATTATATACATTTATATTTACGGTGTAAAGCCTTTAGTTTCCTTCTGTTCCGGAGGAAAAAATGTGATTCTTACCATGAGGATTTTCCCTATACGTACCTCAGTAGCTAACATGAGTTTGTATAGACAAATACTGGTACTGTACTTACAATGAGCCTGAAACCATGTAGTCTCACATCATTACCATTTTCTTACTTACTATTTGGAGAGGCTACAGTAATTAAAGTAATTATTGAACTTTACACCACAAAGTGCCACTGCCACAGGAATTTTATCCTGCAGGTAATTTACTGTCCCTGGGCTGAAAGACATCTGGATCTGATGTTCTCTTTAACACTCATTAATGACTTCACTGAGTACAAGTGACTTGAGAAAAGAATAAACTGGTTAAAGTAATAATAAATTAGTTTATTACCAACAAATTGCACTTGTCCATGAATACAGAACTGCTCCTACATATGTCAGCTATTATTTATACCCATTTTCAGGGAGCATCAGTAAATATTAAGATATATAAAGCTTTAGCACACAGCTTCATCAAATTGTAAATGGTAACTCACAACGCCAGTATACGAATACGAAGCCGATGTATAGTGTTGGCAATATATGGTATGGTTCTGTTAAAATTATGTGAAAATTATACAGGATTGTTATAAAGTAAGTTAACAAGACCCTGCAGCAAATGTCTGTACCACACACGAGCCATGGTCTGAAGCATACACATGGAAGTTGGTGCACCACATCACACGGTATCTCCTGCCTAGTGTACTCATCACCCTACACTACTGCAGGTTGCAGCAGCACCTCACACAAACTTGCATAAAGTCATGTCCACCAGACTTAAATGGAGCTAATGCCATACCAAAATGCTGTCACTTCACATTACACAGAGCATAAACTTTGTACCTTCCATAGCAGCATTAAACAAACCAACAAATATATAACTGTTCTAATAAGCTTAGATCTGTCTAAATGCACATTAGTGAAATTACGGCACTAGGCTACAGGCTAGATATCCAAGGCATCATAAATCGATTCTAGGTACTGGTCAGAGTATAACAGCTTCTTTGAAGCATCACGAACCAACAATGCAGCCCCACCATCCTCATATTCACTGAGTAGAGGGCTCTTTCCTGGGGAATAAAGTGACCAGTGTGTGAAACTGACCACTCACCCTATACGGTGAGGAGCTAAGATTGAGCAGAGTTGTATCTCCACTCCTCCATTTCTTCAAGGTGTTAAAAGGGGCAAGTTCAATGCATCTGAATACAATATGACATTCAGAGGACCATGCATCATGATATATTCTCATAACAAAAACCAACGAGATGCATTATTTCTCAAATTTATTTTGGTATAGAACTCTACATGTTTTGGACAGGTTTACTGTCCATCATCAGGAGTCTAGTACTGTATACACAGCAACAGATATTTGTCATACAGGTTATGCTGACTCTTGTTGTGTATATAGTACTAGACTCCTGATGATGGACAGTAAACCTGTCCAAAACATGTAGAGTTCTATACCAAAATGAATTTGAGAAATAGTGCATCTCGTTGGTTTTTATCATAAGAATCTGACCATAACTCAGCTCATAATACAATTTGGTACATAATACTTTATTCAATAACTACAATAATGACATGTGCCATGGTTAAGAAAAACAGTAAACAATGGAATAAAATGCAGTCACATATCTTGTGATGTGTGTGAGTGTGTGTGTGTGTGTAGAAGCACTGCATTTGTTGAGGCTTCACATGAGCTGACCCCACAAATGTCAGTACATTCAAAGTTGTGAGTGGTGTTAATAACAGTTGCCACTTGCATTACATGGATCATTGGAAGTACTTTCCTAATAGACCATTTTCTCAGAAATAAAAGTGCACACACAGAATAAAAATGATATATTGAATTAAATAACATAATCAAATACAGTTGAGCTCCGTTACAATATCATGAAAGGGACTGAATATCTTGTGTCTTTATAAACTAGTGTTGTTATGACAAAGGATGAAACTGTTATGGTTAACACCAAGGAATTAATCTGTGCCACAGATTAGCTGACGCTAAAGATGAGGTGTCACGTAAACTGATGTCACTACAACCAGATTTGACTGTACATACATAAATAATCAAATTACACACAGAACAAATTATTTCCAAGTATGGACCACTTTACTTTCCCAGGTCTCACCCTACATCCCTACACAATGAATTAGGCAAATGACGAGACACATAATAGGTAAACAACTACAACAACTGACAAACTCTGAAGACATGTGGCAAGAAACATTATCTTCATGTTAAGTAATAACACGTAACAGTTACAGTTCTGCAAATAAGTCAGAAGTGTGACTGCTGTAACCACTAGAAAATGTAGGCACAATACTGTCAAAATACAGCATCAGCAAAAACATAATATAAGTGTACCAAAAAATGGAACTAATGAGGATATGAATCACTCAAATGATTACAGCAGACTGGGACAGACAGCAGAGCAAAGGAAAGGACACTGTGTGACCAGAGTATGAACATGGTTCGACAACACAAACTATTCTAGAGTTTATAATATTACCAACACACATCACAATGATGATAATCAGGCTCTTAGAATACTTTGTCTTTAGCCCTGATGAGCAAACTGTATATTACACAGACACAGAAGTATTAAGTTTATTTTGTGACTTTAAACATAAGAATATAACATGGTAGGAATGGTTACAAGGTTTAATGAAGCCCATGGATAACAACCTACTTTAATTTGTAAATGTCTGGAAGCCAAAGTGGCTGCTAGCTGCTTTTAAACAATGATAAATCCCACCCCGTGAAAACATAACAAGCACATATTATAAAAACATCGCATACCTGCTGGTGTCATAAGATGTCTTCCTTTTCTAATTGAAAATTCTGTTTTCTCTGCTAAATGTGCAAGCTTCTTTTCTCTCTTTCGTGCACGTTGTTTCTGCCTGCGTGATAGCGGTTTTTTTATTTTACCTCCATCTGGACAACAAAATGCATAAACACCTAAAAAATGCACCGTAAAATTCTAGCAACTGATTAGTACATAAAGTATAACATGTTCATGCCCTTTCAAAATACATAACTGAAAACACAAGAAATACAATTATATGCTGCTGGTGATCCCATTGACTGATTAACTCACAAGTTACCAATACTACATCAATAATGAGGGCATGAACCTATGGAAAACATAAGTTCAGACTACTGGCACTAGTCTACCTTCATCAGAAAGAGCATTCATGTAGATAAGCAAATTTGGTGACTGCCAAATATTTATTTGTGATGAGGAAATGAAGGGGTTGGAGTATATAAAAAAATTCGAAAAAAGCGAGATTGGAAGTGCTCATAATGTTCACTATGATCTTTATTGTCTTGTGGGATGTCTATATATGCCTACACTCTACCACAAACCAACAGCCAGAAATCATTAAACCACCACAAAAACGAAGTTCTTAAATGCAGATCATTAGAACTTCTTTACTGCCGTTGCTGTTGTTTTCATCATAGTTGCAGTTGTTGTTGTTGTCGTCATTGTGTGTGTGTGTGTGTGTGTGTGTGTATGTGTATGCACAAATTTTTTCAGGTGCCACCTCAAAATTCTGGATGCCAGAAGGGTGACATGAAGTGTCTACCATACTGACAATGCACCAACATTAGGCGCCAATTGCAACATTTTTTGTCACCTTGAACCCAGGATTTGTGTAGCCTTTGTGTGTGTTTGTGTGTGTGCACAGTGCGTGATGTATGTACACATACACAAATAAATTTAAGAACTGATTTTAAATCAGTAACATCCCACCAAATTGTGGAATGAAAAGTCAATATGAATGACTGAATGGACATTATTCCATCCACTTTATGCATTAACTAAATTAAATTTGTCTATCGTTATAGTGGCATTCAGTTGTCCCGAAGATAAGCTATCTTACAAACTCAATACAGCTCTCATCATAGCCATGGCTGGTTTTCTCACCCTCTTTTTTTAGATTTTTACCGTTCAGAAGATTTAACGTGCAGACTGAGACCTTGTTTCTATCTCCTGGGAAGGTAATTTGACGTTACCGTCTGCACCAGGTCCTAAAAACACATCGGTAAAATACGAAACACCTCACATTCCTACAAGCTGATCGAAGTCGTTCGTTACACTGCAAAACTAACAATACGACATAATACATCTCATTTAACGTAACTCACCAATAAGACGACTGGGGATTTCTGGTTCCCCTTGTTTCTTCGCTTTCCGACCAGGACCTTTCCTCACTTTGGTAGCCTCAGAAAATTTAGCCTTCCTTCCCATTACAGTTTACAAATTTCACGCCGAAAATTTTATGCGCTTGGATACTGCAACGCAATTCCCCAATTATTATATATTTAACCCCTTGAACACCAAACACGTGTTCCTTGCTTGTATACTCCCGAATGTGCTCTTCGCTATAATTATAGAAAATTAACAATTTCCAAACATTTAATATTATAACTTTCACCCATTAAATGCTACGTAACATACACATCTCTGTAATCGAGACTACACCAAAATCACAATTTGACGACTTTCACAGCACAAACTTAACCTTAATCGCATGGCATTATTTGTACGTGGGGTGCCGCTGGAAGAGACATTTGCGCCAACTATGCGTACTACTCCCGCAGTCGCCTTCACAACACCAAATTAGTGTTGCGGAACCGTGATGCGAGCGCCGTGGTGGGCAGAACGGGTCCTAAATGAAATACGGTTAATTCACTGGGGTGTGCTTCGTAGTCTGTTCACTTAATCCATTCACTTTAACAAATTGGTATATAATTAAATGCTAAGCCCGGATTCATAAGGTACGTAATTAGAAAAAGTGCCATAAAAGATAACTGATAATAAGATCGATATATTGCTCATTAACGGAGGGAATAAAACAACAATTGTAATAAGAACTGCACTCTTCATTGGATTCTTTAACCTTGACGATGGAACAGATAGGTTGTCCCGAAACATCGGTAAGGAATTTCTCTTTGCGTAACAACCCAGAAGACTGTAGTACTCATATACTTCACGGCGGAAGCCTGAAATCACGCAGAGCATTTGTAATAGTGCAACAGTTCCCTTGACTCACAACCTCCCCAGAATTCAGGCAGAGAAAATTATGAAATATGAAAAGGTGACCCCGGAGATCAAAAATATCTAGAAGCTTAACTACGTATCTATATAGCTGTCAGTCATCTCAGTGGAAGGAGTAGTTACCAGAACTTTATAAAATATCTAGAGAATATAGATTTAACCAAAAACATCTTAAGACTGGGGCAAAAATGAGTACTGTTGTAAATGTGTCATGTAGTACGCAAATTCCTAGGACATGACCCATGACCATAGAGGATAGGATGAATTTCCTTCCCCTGACTGAACCTAATCCAACTGATCATGTGTGATGGGTGAAGATTTCCCAGCAGATAGATGCTGAGATGTGTACGCCAATAATAATGATAATAACTATATTGCCATGTTACGGTACATCCCTGAAAACTGAAAGCGGTATTGAAGACCATTTCGCATAAGTTGGTCTATTGCTGTCGTTTTAAGAAAATTGATTTTTGAGTTACAGTTTCCTGTCTCCATTGTTTTCACGCACTCGTACAACTTTCGAAGGGCAACACTTACTACTCGTAGATGATCGGTTCTATGTAGTCTGTGGCAACAATGTTGTGCCAGATCTATGGGTATCTTACACAATTTCGCTTGTTTACATTTCACAAACATTCGTGTGTAGACACCTCCGCTGTGTCTCGTTATATGGGTCGTTCCTCCACTTTTGAGATGGGTAAAGTACAGCGGTTTGCAATTTAGGACTCATTTTTCCGCCTTGTTCCTCTGGATCCACTACACAAGTTCACCTTCAGTATGTATTATAGTAGTTTCGTCTGCATTCTGTGCGTGCCGCTGGTATGTCTTGACGTTAATTACGGGAGATACCCGTGATTGGCGCTGCTGTGTCTCATCTACCGTTTTCACAACCCTCAAAAGTTCCAGTTGAAGAATCACTCACGCTACTCAGTCAACACTTCAATAAGGAGATCCTGTCATTGTACAAACATGTGCTAACATCTACCTATTTCTGCGTTGACAGTCAGTTTTACGAACAAACAGACGGAGTGGCCATGGGCTCCCC
>Ga0136643_10006153_pt1 | contig 17139 bp, 7 predicted proteins | sample TergutLab28metaG_FD_96883 | JGI IMG/M metagenome (GOLD analysis project Ga0136643, IMG submission 96883) | Labiotermes labralis P1 segment gut microbial communities from Petit-Saut dam, French Guiana - Lab288 P1 (version 3) (version 3) | ecosystem: Host-associated > Arthropoda: Insects >... | reverse complement strand
GTTGTGAAGACGGTAAGTGAACTTCGATTTCCACGGACAGATAATTTGGCTGTCTAAACGAAAATTAAATTTACATAGAATTTGCTTCTACGACTAGTTTTTGAAGTATTGTTCTATATAAACAATTTATAATTTATTATTTTTATCCGGAACTGTCATAATATGGACAAAGAATCGCTGCTGTATTCTGGTGTTCATGCTATAAATGCATCATAGTTTAGTCCTGTTATTTATAATTCTCCAAGGCAGGTGGCTTAAGGAAACAAACATTTTTACCTTGAAATGACCCAGAACTCGGGAAGTAAAGCAAAGTATTGTGTACTCCGAGGACAAATCACAACAAACGACATGTTGCTTGTTGTTCAGAGAAGGTCCCAGGAAAACACGAATTTTCATAGCAGGCGGACCCCAACTGTACCAGCCAACTCATATTGCAAATATGATCCTATGGTGTACGTCACAGGAATGTAAGACTATTCAAGGGTCTCTAGAGACCAATATGATGGTTAAGGGTTAACATCCAGGCGAACGGGAAACTCAGAAGTCTGAGGAGACCACGGGGTTGTAACTTAACCAGTTACTTTATATTCGTGACGTAAATGAAGATTTTGGTGCAGTGCGTCGCCAAGGACTCGTTATTTATACAACCAAAAGCACAGACGAAAGTCCGTCGCTGAAACCACAGATCCTTTGCCATTTCACTTCTGTTCACGACTTCATAATCTGTTCCCCTGATATGGGACATCGTATAGTTTGGTACTTTAAAAAATTTTGGTGGGCTAATCAGTCCGGTCTTTAATAAACATAATATTCGAAGCCGAATAGTCTGAATTACCGCAAGTGTCGTTAAATGCTCATAATGAAATAAATAAATACTAAATGAAGTTTATCTCAGTTTATATATCCCTTTGTGACATTCATATACGAAAAACACCGTCGGTCAAACTCTGTTTTTCCATTGTACAATATTTAATACAATAAGTATCGGCCTACATGGCCGTGATTATGAATTACAATTATATAATACTGTGAGGAAGATGAAGTGCGATGTTACAGTTGACAGTAGAAAAAGATCTAACTCCTGACGACAAAAAAAAAACATAAGATTTTTAGGACATAAGATATATTCTGATATAACGCATCTTTTAACTTATTCGGCTTTCACTAAAGTATACAAAGTGCCATATTAACACCGCAGTTAATGCTGTTGTCTAGAAGCTTTGTGTGTTAAGAAGTTTTTAAACGTTTATAAAATACGGTGCCCCTTTTTCCACGCAAAACTTTTTTACAGTAAATCTGTGGAAAGATTTACCGCGTTTACATTAGTACTTATTGTGTAATATTTAGTTCAATATTGCTGTATTTTAATACTAATTTAGACGTGTCCCCTTCTTATAAGTCTACAATTCTGAAGGTCGCTGGTTCGATCCCAGCTGGTGTCAGTGGATATTTCATTGACATAAAATCCTTCTGATCGTTCTATGGCCCTGGGGTCGACTCAGCCTCTAACAGAAATGAATACCAGGAGTATTTCCTGGGGGTAAAGGCGGCCGGTGCCTTTGGTTGACAACCTTACCACCGTCCTGTGCCGTTGTCACGAAATCTGGGAACCTTAACTTCCTGGAACCCTCTGGGCCTGTCCAGGCCTGTAATGGGACTGCTTTACCTTTACCCCTTCTTATAAGTATCAAAATGTGTTTTTGTAGGGGAGTACATGTAGACACAAAGTGCGTCTTTAATATGCACTGGCTGGCGGAGTACTCAATTCGTTCATTACGTGTCAACATAATTAGTTTTATGAACCACAAATTTAAATCAACCTTACTGAATCTGGTGATGGAGACAGAGCAGGTCTCGTAACATTGGTTTAACTTTCACCTTGACGCGGCTGATGAACCAAGAGAATTAGACAGTTCCTATTGCCTGCAAATGCTTCGATTTTCCCTAAGGTAATACCTGTAACATTTTACATGCCCGACACACGAGCAGATGTAAACTGACGCCGCTGGATCGTTGCCAGACGTGCGACTTGTGCACTATCTATTTTAAGATTTATTTTCCTCGTCGCACGAAAGAATTGCCTATCTGGAGAGACATTTGTTGGGGCTGTAAATCCTTTTGAAGTCTCTTGGGGTCTGAATTATTGAACCAGACTTTAAGTATAGGTACAAATAACAGATCCTTCTTCTTTTGATAATTTTTCACTCACTGGTAGTTATAAATATTATAAGGGTCATTTGCATATCTGTACGTATAAAAGGAAGTCCTACCTCATTGTGTACTCTAGGAAAAAGTGCTAAGAAGAGAATGTTCTTGAGTCGACATAAAAGCTGTAATTTCTGCAGAAAAATGTTCTATAGAACCCATATGTGGGAAACATTATGGTTACTTATGAAGTTTAGCCCTTAACTGATCCTGTCTTTGTTGAACGGTTCCTGCTAATAAGGTCAGAAATTTCTTAAGAAGGCTCTTCTCAAAGTTTGCCATTCTCAACTTTTTGTGTTTTAGGTTAGTGAAACCATAGGAATATTACTTGTAATATTCCCCTAACATTGCTTCTGAGTTTTTTTATTCCTTGTAGACTTTTCGGAGGAACGTGCTGCCTCCATCTTAGGAGTGAGATAATCTTTTTTTTTATATTTGCGTTTATTGATTTTCAACCCGTGCTTTGCCATGTAGGTACACCACGGGGTATTTACTGAGGTGTTTTCAGTGGGTTGTTACAGAGATGTTTACAGTTGATGCCATTTTACCATTTTACCATTTTTCCTTAGAGTACAGGTCAGTATTTGGACGGGACCTTAGGAGTGTTGCCGAATTTAATTTCCTTGTGCATCTTCTTGAAGTGCTTGGAAGATACATCTGAGGAAGCTTGTGATGCTGACGGTGTTTATGTGGTACTGCAGAACCAGAGGTGGGGGGAGAGATTTGAGAACCGATGGGCGGTCTTTTGACCATAAGCTGCATTCCAGCATAAGGTAGTGGGCCGTTTGTACGGTCTTTTCAGGACAGTTGCAATTTGGAGAGATACCTTACTATCAGCATAAAATTTAAAGTAACAGTTGAGGTCTTTGCTCTTCTCAGATATTGTATCGCATAGGTCGAACCAGCTATCAACATATAATGCACAACAGCCCAGAAATGAATAGTCCTTAACTACACCAACGTAGGACCGAAATCTCCCTTAAGTAACTGTTCCTACCCTTTTGTCAGATCATATATAAAAAATGTAACTGCCACATTCTTGTCACTCTCTTCAAACAAGGATTTTTTTTTTATTATTATTTTTACAGCTTAACTTCACCTTAATATCAAATCAGCAACATCAAATGTACACTGACAGTTCACAAGATAATATTTTCATATAAATATTACCTACATGTTTCAGCCACGCTCAAACATATTCAAAGAATATGTTGAAAAAGCATTGCAATTGACCTCATGTCATTATGGCCATATGTGTATAAAACATCAGTGTGTTGTAAACATTGTAATCTAAAAACATACATTGTGTAAATTAAGTACCACAATACAACAAATAAAACTGCACGTAAAATTGTAGAATTTAAAACACCACACAGAATTATACGTCACAAATCCAGCAAACTGATACAGATTTATACACATCATCCACATGACACAGTCACTGGACACTATTATTTTGCCAGTCTGATGGTGTATATAAACCAACCGTTAAGTCTGCTGGATTTGTGACAAGTAACTCCTACTGGTATTTTTCATTTTGCAATTTTTACAATTGTATGTTTTGTGTTCCGGTATTCAATTTTCCTTTTGCTCCCAGTATCACTCACCCCACATCAAAACCTATATTCAACTCAATGTTATCTCTCTCTGTACATGTGCTGTAACATTTTATGTCAGTGGTATTTCACTCAATTTTCACTTAAAACTGAAGGCTGGTTTTGTGTTAAAATAAAAAACTGCCCAGATTTTTGATAAACAAACAGAACATTAAGCCAACAAAACTTTTACTGCACCACACAACAAACTGCATTCCACATGATTGATCCAAACCGCTGAATCATAGAGCCATGTGCTGTACAAACACCACCTCATCAATGCTGTCAGCTGCTACATAACAGCAACAGGCAGTGGTGACAGTAAAGGTTTCTCCATAACATGCCATGGAGGCACGGAAGAAGAGTAGAGGTATTGTTCTACTCATCCTTAAACTGAGCACTAGACGGGGTGGGCTGTTGACGCCATACAACAGCCACTTTACCTCGAGGACAGAGCCGTGGTACCTGTTACACAGGGCCTGTCTGGACAAATGTGGGAAAAGAAAATCTCTTTGCCTCACTAAAGTTCGAACCCCAAACCATCCAACCCGTAGTAAATCCCTATACCAACTACAATGACAGACATCACATTAAATGTATTATACTGGCACACTGTGTATTACCTGGCAGGAGTTTGAATCCTATCTCACCATTGCCAAAATACCCCAACAGAGGTGTTCTAGGAAAGTGTCTCCTGAATGCTGCTGATTCCACATTCCGCTTTCCTTGGTAATGATGTCTGCCTCTGCCCACACATGCAAACATCAATCCAATACTATTGCTGTAACTGCTCACTGTATGTGCTTTTAGCTGCAAAATAATCATACGCATCATTTTATAATTACAACTTCAATGTATAATACTATATTCCCTTTTCCAACAAGAATTTTACTTTGTCCATTCTGTGCATTATAATTCAGTTTCTGTAATTTTAACCAACAAATGTACACAACTGTCATTTGGTTCACAATAATATTTTAAAAACATGAAGCCTACATGTTTTGGACCTTACTACTGGTCCATCATCAGGGAGTCATTAATTGTTTTAGGACAAATTTTCCACAAATGTAGGAGCTACTTCACAATTCCATGTGCCAGAACAGTGACATGAAGCCACCGTACAAGATTCAGTCACAAGGGGAACTTGGTGCCTGGGATTTATGCACCCCTGCTTACATACATTAAATGCAAGTTAACAAATTACTTCCATGTACATCAAATCTTATAGATTTGTATATACCTCTTGCACAGCTCTGTCTGCATCTCGCTCAGTTGCGACATCCTGGCCAAGGACTGTTGAAGCTACACACATCCCTTCGCCCAAAAAAGCCACACCCACTATAACAGGACAATGACGACGGACACCACCCACATCATTAATTAGGCCACCTGCAACTGCCATTGTCTCTTCTTGCCTGTAACCAAACACAAGTACAGAAAATATACCTACCAAGCAGAGATATAAAATTTAATAAATGGAGCACAAGTTTTTGAACCCTTGTAATTCATCCACAACACTTTACATTTCTCTGTTTATATCAACTTACAACACATCCAACCTGCATCCTACTGGGGTGGGTATTTAAATTTTAACATACAGTTTATGAAAAAAGTATTATTTGAACAGAAAAAACATGAAGTATGGAATACACAGCAATTTGTAGAAAATAAAACAGAGATATTACGTGTTTTAAAAACTCTGTAAACTTCCTTGTTGCCTAAATGTACAAAACAAATTTCTAGGGGTGTTTTCCTATGCGCGAATGTGAACACAGGTATTCAAAGGTTAAGTGCCAACAGAAACCAAAGGTTCTATCACTGGAGGTCAATTTTATGTTCCTCTCTGTCCCTGCAGAAGAGACTAACATCCATATAGAGCAGTTTCATACATTACAAAAAACAGTAACTCATATAAACTCATACTTAACTTCATCAAATAAAACATGCATGCATAAAACAAATTGTATTACTCAACTAAAAGGTTTTCTCATGTTATCATCATTTCCAACAGTAGACCAACATACATGTGTGAATAGCAATAATAATAATAATAATAATAATATGTTTAACTGCAAATGGGCTGTCGCCCAGTGGCAGTGGTTATAATGCATGTACATAAATATGAAGAGAGAATGTATGAAGAACTAAAGTAACAGTGAGAAAATATGCAGCTGCCTACTCCAGTATACCTCGAAATTCCACATCCATAGAATACTGAATTGAAATGAAAACATTTAAAAAATGGCAATCATTGGATTTGTGTTATCATCACTGCCATTCTTCTACATGACTAGGTCACTTCAAAACATCTGCAGCAGTGGTTCTGCCTTTGTAACAATACAATATCCATCAGACATATATCCACAAATCCAACATATCTGCTGGTGTTCAAATGAACATGGCACTGTATGAGGCAGAGATATTATCATCCTGCAATTAAGAATATATGACACATGGCTGATAAATACCACTTAGTCGGTAAATCCAGTGGTCATTGGTTGCACTTCTTAAAAACTCATTTGTGGTACAGTACATGATATTAGAGCTAGTGCTGAATATTTACACATAAATGACATTTTTTATTTTAGGAGGTCTATTTTAGAGTGAAATATTTGCCATAATTTTGTCTGTTAAATAAAGGTCAGTAATAAATAAGCGCAAGTTTTAACAAAAAATTCATTAACCTTATAAATAGATGGAGAAAATAAAGTTATATTGGTGACAGAGAATTATATCAAATTCATACATACAAGTAATAAAATAATGTCCCTATACAATTTCATTTTATAATGACAGGCTGTTCTAAAACATCAGTAAGATACTACCATTCTATGCTGGGTAATACCCAAAAAGAGCACAGATCTCATCTTACAATGAATTAAATATAATATATCCCATTTCTTATCAAGAAGACAACTCCCACTTACCTGTTTTGCAGCAATGCAACAAGATGTTCAATTGCAGGTACTGCACAGGTTGTCTCACGACAAAAGAGTAATAGACATTGAACTGATTCACCTGTTGGGATTCTTGTCATTTCCTCAATGACATCTGGATTGAGGTCCCGTGGCTAGAATACGCAAAATGACAAGCAATAAAGATAACAATTTTATAGCATTATGTGTGTATGAAAACAAAGCTTGCCTTAACACAGACTGTGCCTCATTTGACAACACTTGTTCAAAGACAAACACCTACAGATTTTGTAAATGGTCTGTAAGTCTGCACTCAGCAACTGGATATTATATCAAAACCAATAAATGTATGTTAACACATTGTGGACGGGTGATGCAGATTTGCGTCTATACATTACAACTGTGCAAGACGGATGACGCACATCTGCATTTTTAACACGCGCTTGGTTTCCACGCACTATACACTGCTTAGTGCCACTCCACAAGTGGGAATGTTTCCAGAGGTATCACACCCTCCAGCACTACTAGGGTCTTTGGTGAGTATTTCCTGAAAATTTCAGTTCACAAAAATACATAGCGAATTTGTTATAAATTTTTAAAGAAACACTGTATAAAAGTTGATTTAAGTTGTTTAAACCCTGGGAACGTGCATTTTAACAATTTAAATGCCCCGTCCTCAATGTGTTGAGTGTATGCAAGTATATTACACACAATGTATACCTCCTACATGTTTTGGCCACTCGTGTGGCCATCTTCAGAGAGGCACATTACAACGGATAGATACACTGAAATATTACAAAAGTTTCCAAACTAACGCACAGATATAATACACTTAAGTGCATTTGTTGGTTTTGATATAATATCTAGCCTACAGACTTCCTGGCATAAAAAATATTAACTTATTCATTCCCAACAAAAAACTTGCAAATCAATATTAATGTGAAGTTTAAAGCATCAGTTATTAAATATTAATTTCACTGTGCATGTAGTTCAAAGAGTCTGTGCTCCAAACCTTGCATTCATATGATTCTAGTCACACTACTGCCTCAGTAACTAAATCACTTATTCCCTGCCTTCCTGACTTTTAACTCATGGTGCAGTCTTCTCAATATTCAAGCAAGAAATTTTGTTTTCATGGTACACAAAACCTAAACGCAAAGTTTACAAAAGCCAGTAATTTGATTCTATCCAAACCAGTTGAGTCTAATCCATATACTTACACCTACAAAGTAAATATTTCTTCTGAAATTATCCAAAAATTTCATAGTCCTTGCATAACCAAGTTATTATCTATGTCCAGTTAGTGTCAGCTGGATAATGTTTGTTTGTTTCTTGCGATGTCGAATAAATAAATTTAAAATTTCAGTTACTTATGACAGGAGCACCAGATGGCAGCAATAAATCATTATGACATCATGCTTAACATAACATTACTGCTTACTCTATTGAGGTGTTTTTATGCTATTACAAGGAAATAGTGTTTAGCAGTGTAAATGTTTACTGTGTATCTCACAAATACAATAAACATCAACACAAAACAGCAGTATTCCTTTGTTGAAAATAAGTATTCCTAGACTGTTATCATGTTTCTGTACCCTTTCACTATAAATGATTTGTGGAATTTAAACTAATTATATTCTATTCTACTCTTACTCTTATTCTATCAACCTATCTTTCCAGAACAATGCAAATTCAGAAAAAACTACTGGCAGTAAAGTATTGGTCCATAGACATAACATGCAACTGTAGGTCAGAGGATGGTTATGTGCAGCAATCAGAGCTAAATAATGAATGTGTTAATCTTCTCAGTTAAATTTCCAACAGAGTTTCCTCTAATATTTATTATATTTGGAATATATTTTTAGCTGCCTGCATGAAGTTATTATTCCCCTAAATGTCTAGGATAATGAGTCTCTAATACCTTCACCCTGTTAAAGTAGAAAAAGAATAAATGTTAAAAAACATACTCTTCAGTCACTTTATACAATACGCACAAAGTAGCTACAAAGCTAGATAGACTTTTCCGCTGCCTAGATTCTAACTTACATCACAATTTTGAAGTCTGGTAACTTGGTTCTCGTCCAACTGAAAGGTATGGAAAGACACTCCAGGCATGTTTGGAAGCAGCAGTACTGAGTAGGATCGGCCGATCTCAAGTTCTACTGTCTCACTAAGATCAGGCAATGTGCCTATAGTACCATAACCTCTAAGGCAGACAAGTGGACACGATGGTTGCAGTTCTGCTCTGATGTAATCCCACACTAGTAATACAAATAATGAATATAAGCTGCTACAGTAAATACGGTAATAATGAAAAACTTATGCATTCACTTACCACTTTCAATTACGCTACACCAAGTGACATGTCTATACTCCTAACCTCAGTATATATATATATATATATATATTCTTCCAATTCACCGTTTGTGATTTTGCACTCTTTATTGGCCCTGACATACAATGAATTATTTTTTCATTGTGTTTCATTAATCATTCAGCACATTGAAATATACATATTTATTTATCTTCAGGTGAGCTGAGGTAGCATAGTTGGTACAGCAATGAAGATAAACAAAGAACAGTTTGACATTTGAATCCTGGCAAGGGTTAGAGACTTTTCTATCCTGCAAAACATTCAAACCAGCATATGGCCCACCCAACCTCCCATTCAATGAGTACAGGAGTTCTTTCCAGGGGGGGAAGGTGACTGGGGTGTAATGAGCCATTCACACTTAGCATCAGGGTTAAATATGGGTGGCACTGTACTTCTATTCCCCCTGTATGCTTTTAAGGTGTGGAAAGGGAAAACTTCACCTTTATGTATCGTAAGGTGATTTACATTTCATTTCGCATGTCAAAATTCTGTCCTATAAGCTACTTTGCATTTGTACTGTGGTTTACTTTATGTTGACTTTAAAACCACCCAATTACCAAGTGTCTATTACAGTTATCAAACATACACTGTTCCTCTACCTGTAAGGTCTTGGATTCCTTGTCTCTTTAATCACAGGCACATCAGATGTGCCGTTAGTTCACAATCTTGCATTAAGCATACAATACAGAAGTTACTCTGCTTATCTTCATGCCATACCCACATCATCTATCACAGCCCAGTCACAAATCATTCCCTGAAGACATTCTATCATTGTTCCCTACAGTGACATTCTGACAGTACATTCCAGGCCACCAATAATGTGGAACTGTTTTGAACTGGAATATGGTCGCACCAAATAACATAAGGCCAAAGCAGAGTAGGTATAGTATAAAGACGAGGTTCACAATTTTACTCTTCACCAAATAATATTACAGTAATCACATCACAAAAGATGACATACATATAGCACACACAAGATAGATTAAAAATGCATATAGAATTTTAGGCTCAAAACCTGAAGGGAAGAAAGCAGTCATGAGAAGTTAGTGGGTTGTCACTTCACACAACAGTTGCAGTAAATGCCATGATAATGGTAAAATCATATATCACTGTTATCTTTGCACAGTTATAATTTACATCACTGGCTGAGTAAGGGATCTTCCATCACATCCTGAGACCTCATTCCTGTCACTACAGGAAGTGTTACCTCTTATCCCATGTTATTTAGGACAAAACGTAGAATGCGCATATCCCGCCCCTCTCCCAGGACCTCTCAATGGTACATCCAACTGCCTGTATCTCAATGACAATGATGTGATGCAGACAGCTCAGTCTATTATTTCAGGGTATATGTTGAACATACCTACAAGCTCCAAAAGGTTTTTGGTTTGATCTGAATAAACCTGCATATTCATTAGTTATAAATGTCTACTATATACAAATATGTCATATTGATGTCTGGGCTGTTTAACAAAAGCATGAGTTACAAAACCAAGTTTCCTTACATCTTAGCACCATGCCATGGACATGGAGGTAAAATGGCACACTCTAAATCTCAGTTCTAAAGAAAAATATATAGATGATCAGCTTCACATTCAGTCTGTTTTAACTCTACACTAAAGAGCCACTCTGGATTTGACAGAAAAGAAAAAACCCCTGACCCTGTTGGGAATCAAGCCCTATCATCCAGACCATACCAGATCACTTCATGACTTCCACTGCAGAAGCTACACAGCATGCATCTTTTATGGAAAAGAATGCACATATCTGTGAAGAAATTATAAACAGCCTTTCTGCAACACAAGGTGCAAAACCACCAGCCAATATCAGTTTCCTTCACATTAATGACCCCCAAAATCTAAGTTATCATCACTTTAATTTGTTCATAATGTTTCAATTTTAAATGCAAGACAATCTACTGACCTCTGTGCCGATGACCATCTTCCTCACAATTACTCCCAGCATCAACAGCTGGACAGGAGGATTTAGATGTGCAGAGAATTTGCTCTATATACACTGTTTGCGATGCAAACATAAGAGCCAAGGATGGCTCACTATACACATACTCATGGAAAGCAAAACGTGGGAACTCTGCCTCTGGAAACTTTGCATGTTTCATTCTGCAGAGTTGTTTTGGTATTTTCTGGTGTATACTATTGTGCCAGAGCAGCCAGTGTGGATGCGTTCGGCTGCGTCGAACTGAAATCGCTGCAGAATACCATGTTCTGAAAATAATACATACATCCAATGCTGAATGTTTGAATTATTTTTACGTGCCAATTTTACATGTAACCTCCAAACATCCTGTACTATATGACAGGAAATTCCATACAAAATATTAATCATCTTAACACACTAAAGCAAACAAATGTTTTACCACATTACATAAGCATGCAATGCAAGACATGTATACACTGAACTACTACAGGCAACCACTTCTGGCTGTTGATCTACATGTTTCAATTCCAGAACTCATGGTTTGTTGTTGATGAAATTTTATATCCGACATCCACGCAAAAATAAGTCCAACTTACTGAAGATCATAACTAAAGCAATGTTCACAAAAGAAACATATATCCAAGAGACCCCAAAAAACAGTATCCCAAAGCTCCACTCTTAGAATGAATTATATATAATATCTATAACAAAGTAATTACATTTTACAAACTCCGCTGGAAATGTAAAGTGAGAATATGAACATAAGGACCATGTTTTTTTTAGAGTAATTTAATGGTTTAAGATTCAAGTCTCCTGGGAAGTAATGTCATCTTGACCGACTTTGGAGCAGCATGCTGATGCCATCTACAAGGTCCTGCAGTCCACAAAGAGAGCCCTTCTGAAACACCAATAACTACAAGGTCTGATACAAACTGACTCAGTAACTTGGGAACAAACAGTGGGAGGGGAAAAATAAACAGATGGTATACGACCTTGAAGTACACACTCACAGTGTGACAAGTTCCATCCTGTTCGCATTACTCGGTAGCAGTAGCACGTTTTGGTACAGATGTGTTGTTGTGCTTGGTCATAAAATAAGCAATGAGTTAACATCAAGCTTCTTGTCAAACTTAAGAAATCTGCAATGGTAACTTTTAAATTATTGACTGAGGCTTAAGGTGAAGAGTGTATGTCTCGTCCATGTGGTTTTGAATGGCACAAACAATTTTCAGAAAGCAAGGAAAGTGTGAAAGATGACGACTATCCAGGTCATCCACACACACCAGTTACCACTAACAGCATTGAAAAAGTGAGAGATGTGATTTGAAAAGACCTTAGGTTGGGTATTTAAAGCAATGGCTGAGATGATTAATTTAGACAGGGGAAGTGTCTGACGCATTTTAACGGACAAATTGAACATGAAAAAAGTCTGTGTTAAAATGTTTCCAAAAATGCTATCAGCAAAATAAGGAACTTCAAAAGGAAATCAGTTCTGACCTTATACAGTGCACTCAAAACAAAGCAGATTTGTTGAAATTGGTAATTACTTGTGAGGAGACTTGAATATTTACATACGACTCTGAAACAAAATGACAATCAGTACACTTAGAGTCACCACACTTTCCAAGAGCATAAAAAGGATGCATGCCATGGTAACTGTTTTCTTCTATATCCAGGGTGTTGTGATGGAACAGTGGGAACCCAGCAGCCAGACTGTCAATATAGACTATTATATTGAAATCTCAACTAACTCGCACGAGAAAATGAGAAGGAAACAGCCAGGATTTTAGAGAAATAGGTGGATTTTCCATCAGGACAATGCACCATTCCATAACATTTGTCTGTAAAGCAGTTTTTAGCCAGTAAAAACATTACTGTGCTTGCTCACCCCCCTTATTCGCCTGACCTTGCTCTCTGTGATGTCTTCCTTTTTCCAAAGATAAAATCCATGCTCAAATGAACCCATTTTATGTTGGTAGAAGAGGTGAAAGCAAAAATGACTAAGCTCCTGACAGTTTTACAGAAAACAATCTGCATCACTGCTCTGAACAGTGGCAGTATCATATCCACCTGTGTTTAGGTTGAGAAGGGGATTACTTTGAGGGCGATCCCAAACGATTTTTTGCATTTTGTAAATAAAAAGTGTTACAGCACATCATTATTTTTGTGTCAGAGCTTGTATTATGCAGTTGACATCACATCATATCCCAGAAGACTTGAATCACAGTCAACCCCACTAAGAGCACCTCAGATCACACAGTTTAATATCTGTTAACTTCAGTGTACCTGCAAACCTTAGAAGCAGCATTCAGATCCCGAAGAGGTAAATGACTTAGAACTAAGTGCAGAAGTTCATATTCTTTAGTGATATAACTGCCAAGAAGACTGTTCATTTCTGTCTTCTGAGAATTACAAGGAAATCCATCTGTGACTTGGCTACTGTTGCTACAGCACCCATCTGGAATATGCTGAAAAAAATGTAAATATATGTTATAAGGATAGAGGTAAACAAAAACAGGTAAAGTTGTCCCCATACATGCCATGAAAGCACACAGGCGGAGTGAAGGTACAGCTTCACTCAATCTTAACCTCAGCTAAACATGGAGATGGTCAACTTCATGCTCTGACTGCTTTACCCTTGAAAAAAATATATAATACCCATTGAACAAGAGGCTGGGTGAGTTGTAGAGCCAGGCTGGGTGTTGTGGAGACAAGGGAAATCTCTTGCCCCTGCTGGGATTCAAACCCCTGATCATCCATCCCATAACCTAGTCACTGTACTGACTATGCCATCCTAGCTATAAGCATAGTCAAAACATAAATATACACATGATATGCCATACCCTAAGGGTGCATACACACCAACAGATTCAAGTCAAGTCCAATCCAGTCCAGTCAGACTCACAAAGACGCAGCAGTGACTCTGTGGCTTGGTTACAATGGCTGCCGCAGCCGTGCGCGTACACACCAGCAGAGTCGAATCGAGTCCCTCGAGTCTTGCCGAGTCAAGAGTATTGATGCTGCATGCTTCATTTTCATCAGTCAGACTCCAGTGATCAGGCGTGACAGAAGAAATGGGATGTACACAAGCTTATTCTTTTCATTAAGGACCATGAGGCAATTTACGACGCCTCGCGGTATGAACACCAGAACCACGTCTTACTTTGACGATGACTATGTTCATGACAACAGAAAAACAGCACCACTAACTGCAGTAATAATGTTCTTTTTGTTATTAGGCCCTCTATTTAAAGTTGTTTTACGTTATTTTGGCGTAGTAAAGAGTGACAGCCAACTGTCAACTGGCTTCAAATTAAAGATATTGTAATGTGTTTGTACTGTGTCATCACCATCATCATTTTAATCAAGGGATAGGTGAAAGAAGGAAGTAATAAATGTAACGGAATGTGCTACTTCAAATATTTTCTTTATTGTAAGTCAATTATGTTCAGAATACTTTCGTGACTTCAGGAGGAAAGCTTCATCCCATACAAAGTACAGTGGAATACTTATGCTTGTACCTGAAATATTTCTAATTGGAGAAATATTTAAGTCACCAGAACTAAACGCCTTTCCAAAACTTGAGTTACTAAAAACACTGTTATCGTTTGCATGTCCATGGGCTCCTATATCAATCAGTGTGAAGCAGCGGCTTGCATCAACCACACCTAACAAGTTCATTGAGTGAAAGCTTTTGTAATTAGAATACAAAAATCCGGTGTTTGGTGGGCATTTGATAAGGCATCTCTGCTTCCTATGCAATTAGGCATTTTACAAATTTCATTGAACTCATCTGCAATTCGCAGCCATTCTTCCGAAGTAGGGACTGTTATATATATATATATATATATATATATATATATATCGGTTGCAGTACCTTCCAAATGGCTTTCCCAGACTCACGTACAATGCCCTGTACTATATTCTTTCCAACTTGACAAAAGTATCCCAAAGATGCAAATAATTCCCCATTGGCAAGATACCTGAAACAGACTTTCTTTATCAGAATCCCAGAAATGTAAGGACAAGTGACACAACTTAAGAAGTAAGTATATGAGGGAAAGAAGAAAATCAAAAGAAAAAAATCAGGAAGCGAGGCTACAGTGAAAGAGAAATGGTCATTTTATGATGTCATGAAATTTTTGGAGTACTACTTGCACCGTAGGACTATGAAAATGTTCCAGAGACAGCAACTGCAACTGAAGTTTCATGCACTGATCCAGATAAAACTGAAATCAGCAATTCTGAACAACTGGAAGGAGAAAATATAATTCATGACCAGAAAATGGAAGGCGGGTCAAGTCAAAATTAGCAGCCAGCAGGAATTAAAAGAGGAAAAATACAAAAATTAACTGCTGTTGATACAGGCAAACAATATTTGGACACCTTGAAAGAAATTGGTATGAATGGAGGTGGTCCTGGGTTCGAATATCTGTTACAATTCTAACTGAACAAAAAAGACAAAGGTTACTGTGTGTGTGTGTGTATATATATATATATAAAATTGAAGAAATAAAAGGTAAACAGGAGTACGTAATGTTACTATCTAGGACACTAATTAAGAAAAAGGGTAGCTCCAATAATATCGAGAATCTCTTTCTTGTCTCCTACAGATTTTTAGAGGATGTACCTCAAAAAAATTGCAAGTCATTCTTCAGGTGTAATTGCCCTCCTATAGTTGGTGTTTTGTTTTCATACTTCCTCTGCCACCAACTGTGACAGACGGTAGAATTGCTCGATGTTCACTCTAACAGAGTCGTGAAATTTCTCTTCATCCCCGAGCAGATCCCAGTATAAGTGGCTAAATATTCTGAATTCTGATCTTTTTATGTTTATCGGGTGCACCCACATGTTCTGTCTCTTACAATGCCACCTCCTTCTCCACATAATTGTGTGCAAAACAAGCATGTTAAAATTTTCCATCGCTTTAGAGTTCTTTAATTGTTCGCTGTTCAAAGAGTACTAAAAACCCACTGGAACTCGTACAGACTTGATTTGACTCGACTCGGTTGGTGTGCACCCCCAGTGACTCTAGAGTCTGACTGGACTGGATTGGACTCGACTCTGTTGGTTGTGTACGCACCCTAAGGGTCAAATTTTACACTCATTTCATAAAAAGAAGGAAAGTGGTTATTAGTTTTACCAACAGTCTGCTGTCTATGTAACACACGAATAAGCAATGCTCTCTGACAACATCTGAATTCAAAAAGAACTATTAAAGTATGAGAAAAATCACACTGTATATGCAGACGACACTGTCCCTTTGCTTTGATCACCCAATATATGTATTTTAAAATATGATGCAAGTTTTTGCATCCCAATGACTTCTTTATGGATGTTTCAAGCACTGAAATCAAAGTTTCAAGGCAAACTGTCAGATCATCCAATGCCTTTCCTTGTCCAGCAAACTTCATGAGGTAAACCTGCTCATCTGGAATGATGGGTCATCCCACACATTGCCCTTGTAGTGTGCCACCCCACTCTCTGACAGATTAGTATGATGCTGCAACATTGCCATATGCTCCCTGCAGACATAAACAGTCCCTTCTGCTATGACCACGTACCACCTGTATTTTGATCTCATGGCACTGTACCAAAGTTTGTAAACATTTCTTAGAGCACCATATTATGAGGCATCAACTTCAGTTAGTTGCAGCACTATGCATAAAAATAATATACTTCATTCGCATATTGTATGTGACACATTTAGTTTATACATCAGGCAACAGGTACTTCAGCCCAGTTGATACAGCCATGTGCACCAAAACACGACACTGAGTTGGGTATCTCCATTAACTTGTATCTTGAGTTGTGTGACAGCATAACATAAATTTGGTTTCTAACTAAATACATAGTATAGTGCAGAAGCATCAATATGAAAGATGTAGTGCTGTGAAACAGGAGATTATTATTCTCTGGGTTTAACTAAATAGAATTCATCCCATTGTGTTTTCAGAAAAACATTCAAAACAATATTAACCTTTAGACACCTAACGTCAACTATAGTTGACGTACCGCACCGCTAACCTCCAAAGTTGCATTTTATATATTTATTCAACAAATATAGGTACCGAATATTTTAAACATGGTGTATACTCTCCGTTTTTTTCTC
>Ga0136643_10006152_pt1 | contig 17140 bp, 5 predicted proteins | sample TergutLab28metaG_FD_96883 | JGI IMG/M metagenome (GOLD analysis project Ga0136643, IMG submission 96883) | Labiotermes labralis P1 segment gut microbial communities from Petit-Saut dam, French Guiana - Lab288 P1 (version 3) (version 3) | ecosystem: Host-associated > Arthropoda: Insects >... | reverse complement strand
TATATATATATATATATATATATATGAACGTAGGTATGTTTGCACCGTACGTTTGTATGTATGTAGGCAGTATAGTTACGACATATCGCGAAGTCTTGCTTTTTCACTTCCCTAGTTACGTATCAATTTCAGTTCTTCTTGCTACAGCGCCTTCAGGCGACAGAAAAGCTTGCAGGGGAGCAGAATATATTTGTACGAAATATGCGAAACTAGTTAAAACTATAAAAAAAATAAATGGTTTTTATGGTTTAAGTAGATGCATCTTTTGTGTTTTCATTGTAATGAAATTTATTTAAGCATAGTAGAGGAGTTTTATTAATTTTTAAAATTAACTGGCTCAAGAATTTTCTACATTTACTACTTTATACAAAGAAGGTCGTCCATTACGAAACCGATAAAATGGTAAGTATATTTATAATCAGATCGACCGCGTTCCATATCCTGTTGTTGTGTTCATATACAATGTTGTGCACTTCAGTATAGGCCTGTATCATTGTGTCTCAAGTGATCCTTACATCTAAACGTTGTGTCTTTATATTACAATGAAATGTGACTAAACACTTTGTGTTTATATTGAACATTTTTTGTTAATCTAAAATCAGAGACATGATTTGTACTCCTCACCCAATAATGTGTGGGTGATAAAATCGAGAAGAATGAGACGGGCTGGGCATGTGGCGCGTATGGGTGAGGAGAGGGGGTGTATAGGGTCTTGGTGGGGAAGCCGGAGGGAAAGAGACCACTGGGGAGACCTAGGCGTAAATGGGTGGATAATATTAGGACGGATCTCCAGGAGGTGGGATGTGGTTATATGGATTGGATTGGGCAGGCCCAGGATAGGGACAGGTGGCGGAAGCTTGTGAGTGCGGTAATGAACCTTCGGGTTCCGTGAAATTCGGGGAATTTCTTGACTAGCTGCAAACCAATTAGCTTCACAAGAAGGACTCTGCACCATGGAGTAAGTAAGTAAGTAAAATCAGAGACAAGTGTCATCGAGCACATTGAAACGTAAAGTAATTTTACTGAATTCGTAATATTAGAAGTAAAATTTATTGTGAATTTTGTTAAATTCAAAGCCAAATTTCTTTAAATATTATGGGTTCTAATCTTGAGCATTCACTCTACATGATGTAGTGTAAGTATATTTGACTAGTGGCAGTACCAGTTCAGTGATATTAAGAGAGCATGTTTTGCGGGGAAACTTGAAGTAAAGAAACCATTTGGTAGATCAAGACCGAGATGTGAGGATAATACTAAAGTATATGTTATAAAGAAGTGGGTTTGAAAGTCGTTTACAGCATTTATCTGACTCAGGAGAGAGAAAAGTGGCGGACTCATATGAATAAACAAATGAAGGTTCGTGGTTCAAAAAAAAAAACAGGAGATATTCTTGATTAGTCGCGGCAGGATTAGCTTCTTAAAAATGTGTTTAATGGACTTAGTTACGAGTCATTCAGTTGGTTATTTAGTTATTATGATTAATTAGTTATTTAGCTATTTTGAACTCATATGATACCAGGTGAAGTTAGTTTCTAAGGGCTTCGGTCTCACGACTGTTCACGCTCCTGTAATATCCATATACATACCCCTACCTGGACACGAGCCAAATGATCCTACATACACGATGATACCACCTACGTCCTTAATGAAATTTGAATTTAAAACTTGAAGCTTTGCGCGCTCCTCCGTGTTCATGTTCTTCAACACAAATTTCTATTTACACACTGATGGGTTGATTGATATGACCTTCGCTCACACGCGACCTAGTTACTCCCGATGTCCGACAGATGGCTTCAAGCGCCTGACAACCCAGACGTGTTCATACTTTCACCATCAAGAGATGCTTAATTGTTTCACGCGTAAGTTTAATCATCGGAGAGCCTTGTTATGCACATAGTTTTCAATTCTGTGGGACATTCAATTGTGTGACAAATGACGTAATTCACCAGGTGTCCTCAACATCTCGATGCGTTGTTTGTGCTGTTGAATTTTTAATGAGCATTTTTCCAGTAGGAATAATATAGAAGTTTCTCTTCCCGGGTCCTTTCATCTTCTCTTAAATTCATAATTCTGAGGTTTGTCATCCCCGTTGAGCGTATAAAATATATGGTGAGGTGAATTCCGTCAAAAAACACAACTATAAATTATGGCTAAATGATGGAGTTTATTAGCAAGGAAGAACTACATGTTTCGGCCTATAGCGGTTATCTTCAGGTTCTGACAATTTTCTGCTAAAAGAGTTTATATAATATTCTTAAACCGCGTGGTGATGTAGCTTAACAATAGCACGCAGAATGATGATGAGATCTCAAATTCACCACGCGGTTTAAGCATATTATATAAACTCTTTTAGCAGAAAATTATCAGAACCTGAAGATAGTCGCTATAGGCAGAAACATGTAGTTCTTCCTTGCTAATAAACACCATCATTTAGCCATAATTTATATTTGTGTTTTTTTAATGTAATTCACTTCACCATGTAGTCTTAAATTCTCCATTCACAGCCCATGTTGCCGCTCTACGTTACACGAAGTGTACAGGGAAAAATATTTTTTTACACCGCCCCAAGAGTACTTTTTCACCTACATTATTTTACTTGAATTCCTTTAGTGCAGAGTGCTGCCTTGTGCATCACATTCACATTGACTTCATGACACTGCCGGCAACTGATGTTTGAAGACGACGACATGTATACTGGCGTCTCTACTAGATGAATCTTTGTTTAGATAGCGAGGTTGGGTCGCGATCGATCGTATGAGAAATGTAACTGGTGCGTTATAATGGCCGCTGCTTCGCCTTAATCTCTCGCCAGTTTCCCCTTCTTACTTCATAAATTAACTTCGGCTAACAACAAGTAATTTGCCGATGACCTTCGTTTGAAACCTAAACAATCCTTATTTACTACTACTACTTTACTTTCAGGTTGAAAGACCGTTACCTGAACACCCGAGACAGGTTTACAATTTACCGCTTCTGTTTGCCGCAGTGTGTGTCGTTCTGTAAATCAGCATTATTTATTCCAATAAATTATGCTCCTTTTATGAGAATAATACTCTCCCTGTAACGCTATTATACGATTGTGTTTTGCAGAATGCGGAGTAAATTAAGTAAAATAAAGAGCTTTACGTTTTGTTCTGATGGGCGTTATACGAGTCATATGCCTCGTGAAATTCAGTTTGATAAAACAAACAGAAGTAAGCTTTCAAGGCAGAGAGGCGTAAAATTTACATTCCTAAAACTTTGTCAGATAGGAAGTGTACTTATAACGTGACACAGACACGCGTTCTTATTTCCGCCCTGGTTACTCTGTATCTAAGGGTCGCCATGTTATGTCTAGGTCGTCACATGTTTCTTCAGCCGTTTTGGCTGGCAGCATTTCTAGCACTGCTTCTTAAACGGTGTTACGTTACGTTACGTTACGTTACGTTACCAGCTTTATGTGCTGCATTGGTCTGCCTCTAAAGTTTCCTTTATTTTTGTCACATTTTAAGCAATCTTGAATTTGGACCTGATTTAGTAAAAATTCCCAAAATAAAAATTCACGAAAATTTATCCAGTGGGAGCCGATTATTCAGTGTGGACAAACAAACAAACAGACGGGCGGACATAACGAAGCTAATTGTTACTCTTTGCAGTGTTGCATGAATGTGCCTATTAAATGCTTAAAGGTGCTGCTTAAACCCTCACACTGCCTTTGGCAATTATGAACATTTGAAAATAGGTTTACGTGTTCTTCATGTTGCGCCTTGAAGAACGTTTTACAAGTTTGTACATGTCACTTGTAGCCTTCGAGGTCGTAAAAGTAATGTGAGCATGCGCACAAGTTTGTACTTAACAATGCAGGTCTTCAGTAAGGAATTTACCCTTCCCTATATGTGTGTGTGTGTGTGTGTGCATATATATATATATAAACAAAATGTTGCGAATTAAAGAAATTTTGGTTCCTAACCTGTTATGACGGGGACCGCGGTAGCACAGTGGTTAAGGTGCTGTGCCACAAATCGGAAGGTCGCTGGTTCGATTCCAGATGGTGTCATTGGAATTTTTCATTAACATAATCCTTCCGATCGCACTATGGCCCTGGGGTCGACTCAGCCTCTAACAGAAATGAGTACCAGGAGCGTTACCTGGGGGTAAAGACGGCCGGTGTGTAAGGCTGACAACCTTACCACCATCCTGTACCATTTTCACGAAATCTGATAATCTTAACTTCCTGCAACCCTCTGGGCCACTCCAGGCCTGTAACGGGACTGCTTTAACCTGTTATAACTACGACGTAATTGTCATCAACTTCGAATTGAACGTCGTTAAATTTCTGGATAAGATGGGAATCGTAACATAAACGTTTACACCCAAAATGACGTACAGATGTCTTTCAAAGTGCCGTGAGTTTCAGTTGGAACACTCTGCGAAGCCTGAGGTAATGAAATGGTTGCACGTTTGGTACCTTTTCCACTGTAGTGCATTTCTTTAACCTGAGGGCAGGCACAGATTTTTTTTATTGTGTTTGTCAGCACAAAAATGGCTGTCTGCAATGCAGTGGCTGTTCTGATAGGACAATTACAATTGATAACCAACAAGATGCAACTATTTTGATTTATTTACTTCAATCAGCTCTACATGTTTCAGGCGATGTTTTCGCCCATCGTCAGGAGCCTATCACTGTAAATACAGCTTCTGGTAATGTCCACCGATGTTGCTGCTGGCTGGTGTTGCGTGTTTGGTGGAACCCAATACGCAACACCAGCCAGTAGCAACGTTGGTGGACATTACCAGAAGCTGTATTTACAGTGATATGCTCCTGATGATGGGCGAAAACATCGCCCGAAACATATAGAGCTGATTAAATTAAATAAATCAAAATAGTTGCATCTTGTTGTTTATCAATTATAATTGTACTAGTGATGCACTGAAACACAAACGTTAAAATTCTATTAGGAAGCTCTGGTCAATATTGAGTGTGTATACATTTATGAAGGCCGGTAAAAGGCACACCATTTGAAAGAATGCGTCGGCTGCATCGTCGATACTGATGTTTAAAAACTACGCAAACAAGTGTACTTTATTAAATAAATTTTTAGCTGTGTAAGTTTATTGTTTCCCCGTGTGGTGTATGACTCTGCCTTTAAATGCTCGAACACTGGAGGCTTTGGTTCGAATTCCACTCGAGGTATGCAAACATGTGTTCATTTTCCCCCAGCTTTTGTTGTCCTGTGTAGGTGGATCCCATCTCCATCACGAACTTACCCCCTCACAGCACGGATGTACCCCTGTAAACATAATAGTCTCATTCTGTTTACCAGAATGTCCAGTGTAATCGGTTTACACTACAAAATAACCTTACTACAGTATGTTTCACCGGACAGGTTCCTGTTGCCATTACGTTCAGAATTTCTTCGTTTGATGTATGAAGAGTGTCGTACAATAGGAACGACTTTTCCAGCGTATATTGTACGCCGCAAAACCATCACAGTGTCCTTAGCTGCTGGATCAGAATAAGCGGCCTTATATGTGTAAAAGAACGACATTCTTTTAAATTAAATGTAAGTACGTAAATTTGAATGGAAGCATCGCGATGTTCTTATAAACGTAATATAATACTAAACAGTGTACGTCAGCACAACTACTTCATTACTCAAGGTACTTACATGGGCTACATGTTTCGACTGTAGATTAGTCATCTGCAGGCCTATTTTTGTCATTTGAGTCAAAAGATGTTATGCACACTTCATCGTGCGAGATCATATGATAACACGCCCACTCCTACGGAGCAGCAACAAAAGACGTACTCCGACGTCACCAGTAAAAATATAGTATCCCACAGCTCCCAAACAACCAGACGGTAACGGGACTTACATTTGTAAAATGGTGAACACCAATACACCGTTTTAAGAATTTTATATATTTTTAACTTTTTATTACACAATTTGTATAACACATTTTACGACACAAATGATCCAATTTTATGTATCCCACTGTTGTAAACACAATTTACACGTCAGACCCTTTGAGACAAATGATTTAATTTTATGTATTCCATGGATGTATCAGTGCGTAGAACATTGCAATCCTGCCATTGTTTATATTCACAAGAACGATATTTCATGGAAAAGCAAAAGTAAAGTAAAGTTATAACGGTCCCTGTACATCATCGGGTACATCAGGACAAGTTTTTCCGTTCAGTATTGTTCCACCAGCACGCTATGACCACTCATTAGTTCTGTCTCCATATAACTTTAAGCACTTTATAGAGTCATTACGAGTAAGTAACATGCCAGTAAGCTAAACAGGGGATTGACGACAGAATCGCTCGCATTCTTAACCTAGGTACCACAAGAACATGAGTAAGTTTCACGTTTTGGCCGGTTTAACCCCTGGCAAAGCGCTCCCGGTATCCATCTAATGAGAATCTGGGTGAATTTAGAGCCGGTATAGGCTTGGTGTCAAACAGACAGTTACTAGAAGCTTAAAGACGGCTTAAGTCTTTCAAAAGGCATAGATGCCAGTACGTAAGGCTGTGTGTGGAAGAGTGCCTAGTGGTGGGCGTTACAGTACCTCGCTGAGTAAATGAGAATCTGAGGGAAGATGTTGAGGTTGTGTACCCAGTAGTTAAGTAGTTACAGTACACATAAGCAGCCTAATTTTAATGAGACCTAGACATCATGGTTGGCGGTGTTACTCAAGGGAGCTGAGGAAGATGCTTAAGTCTGTCTTCCGTGTTTTTTTTTAAATAACCTGGAAATTTCGGGGGTTTTTTTCGCTCATTTCGATAGACACAGAAGCGACATGTACATAAACTAGGCAAGCAACTATGTACGTTCTGCAAGAATATGAAGTACGTTCTTGGTTGCCAACGGCCACAGACTGTAATAAATTTTTTTTTTTTACTTTAAAAACTTCTGCAGTTTCAGCGTTTTGCAAACACTTGCCGTCTAATAGGTTCTGTAAATTCAGGACAGAATTACTCAATTATTATATCAACCACTGCACATATATAAGATTTATAAAATTTTGCACGTTAAAACATTGAAACGTTAAAACTCTCCGACATGTTTCGGTCCTAGGACCATCATCAGGGAGCCATATCGTCCTTGTTAACGTCACACTATAAAAGTCACATTAATTTCGCTGTACCAGTTGGGTATTGTGGCAGCATGCCGTGTTGTGTAGTGTTATGTTGCTAAGAGTGCCCTGCTACGGATGTGCATTCTGTGCTTCGTTGCGTTCGCAACGTAGCACAGAATGCACATCTTCGCAACATAACATTACACAACACGGCATGCTGCCACAATACCCAACTGATACAGCGAAATTAATATGACTTTTATAGTGTGACGTTAGCAAGGACGATATGGCTCCCTGATGATGGTCCTAGGACCGAAATATGTCGGAGCGTTTTAATGTTTCAATGTTTTAATGTGTAAATTTTTTTTTTACTTTAAAACCTTCACTAGTTTCAGCGTTTTGCAAACACTTGCCACCTTATAGGTTCTGTAAATTCAGGACGGAATATTTAATAACGCTGGTGTACATATCTGTCTCGCCAGATATAACGATCTGAATTCCTTCAAAAGGTATGACAGAGAGCAGACAGTAACGGACGCTAATAACAATTTACAAATCGATATAAAAACAAGGAATTATGTGTTGAAATTTACGTCACAAACCTTGTGTTGGAAATCCCAGAAGCTGGATCCCTGTATAGAGGAACATGTGATTTTCTTTAACCTTTTACTGTCGTGCTCTTCTCACAGAAATCAACTGACCCTGAATATTGTTCTGTCACTGGCCTGTGCTGTGAACGCTGGATCTGTAGCACTAGACTCATATGATAAGCAGACATGCCAGAGTTGACACTGATATAGACAGTGACACATTGCATGTCCTTACGTGAGCTTCAAATACCACTATAAGGATTTGGTGGGCGTCCTTCTCAGGCTTTAATATACCGTTATTTATTGGTGCATCAGGAGCTTGTTGAATAAGAGGAAATGTACTTGCATATTTGTAATTAATATCTTTAAAATACACAGAGTTTTACGTAAGAGGAAATACGAAATCCTGACCTGCTTGTGTCAACTATCACAAAACTTAGGCTCATCTTACGCTTATATGCATTCTTGGGCAGGGCATAACAAGATCGCTTAGCCTGCCTATCTCTTTGCCTGTGCGTGCGTAACAACTAAAAAGGAGTTCAAAATATTTCCCTTAAATTTTGTATTGGGATTTTTTCGAAAAAAAAATGGAAACAAATCTTCCGGTTTTCACGTATACTGGACAGTCTTAACGGCCGCTTTTCATCAAAACCTACGCCCGTTTTCGCGCGCATCGTGAAAGTTACTTGTTAAATACTTCTGAGAGCGAAAAGTATTTCGAACGAAGTTGTTAAAGGAAATGTAAACACGTGTTTCGTGTACATCACATTTTTTTCGTACGTCATAAGGTTTTCGAGGCAAACACATAGAATACCACGCTCACAGTTTCGAACATGTTTATTGAGCAAACTAAATAGTCTCCAGGTAGTATTAAATTGTCCCCTGTGAGACAAAAACTACTGATATTGCCGCTAGACTAATTTGAAACCTTTTTTTTTTTTAGTTTATTAATGCAGCCATTCGTCACAATATACTTGTGACCTTGATTCATATTTTTAAGCATCTTAAAAATTCGTAATGTTCTTTTAACGCATTTAAAGATGCCAATGAACACGCAGTCCTTATGTCCACAATTCATTCATTCATCGTACCTGTAGTTCGAACTTCTCCCCAGTTTTAATAGGCCTAAGTGTTCGCAGAGTACAACCAACAAGATGCAACGTTTCGCAATTTATTTATTTCTGTAAGACGCTCTACATATTTCAGGCGGGGTTTCCGTCCAACATCAGGAGCTCAAAACGCACTTTAGGTGTGTCATCTCCGTTGTGTTGGTTCAATAAAACAACTATATAGTTGTGTTCGACTGTACGTGTAATACACAAAATTCTTTGTTATCAAAACTGCACATACAGCGTCAGGTATTGTTCTGACAAATATCTGATGCTGTATGTGCAGTTTTGAGCTCCTGATGTGGTCAGCGTCACGCCCCGGTCGCATTTTACCCCCGGGAAAGACCCAGTACCCATTTTACAGGAGGTTAGTTGGGCCCCAGGACCGGTCTGAAATATGTAGAGCGTCTTACAGAAGTAAAGATGTTGTGAAACGTTGCATCTTGTTGTTTATACTCTGCGATATATATTAGTGATGCACGGACCTATGAACGTTAAATGTCCTAAGTGTTATTACTGAGCAGTGAATATCTGGCTTTGAATAACTTTAATGCAAGCGAGGCTTCGAGCGTCGTGCTATTTATCCATTTTAATTAAGAACTCCACTTCCATCAACCTCAATGAGCAATTTCAACAACTTACCAGAATATTGTTTCGCTTTCTCATTTTAGTCTGACTGAATTTATTATTTCTATAGTAAAACCAACTAGATGCACCAATGTATCAAATTTATTTTATTTTGGAATGACACTCTACATGTTTCGGACGGTCTTTCTGTCCGTCATCAGGAGTTCAAGACTGTACATACAGTAACAGGCATTTGTCAAACAGCTGCTGCTCTCTGCTTGCTAACAAGTAGATAGCAGTATCTGTTTGACAAATGCCTGTTGCTGTATGTACAATCTTGAACTGATGATGATGGACGGAAAGACCGTCCGAAACACGTATAATGTCATTCCAAAATAAAATAAATTTGATACATTTGTGCATCTAGTTGGTTTTGCTATAGAAATAATATTACGATGCACGGCCCTATAAACCTCAAATTTGAATCTTTTTTCCCTAAAGGAATTTGAAGATCGTGGGTATCAGCGTGTCGTTGACGGTACCTTCTGGTGGTTATCGGGCACATGCGCAATAGTTTTAACCGTCTTTGTGAATGTACAAATGTAACGCACGTTTATATCTCCTTTGTTTGGTTACAGCGCGGGAAGGTTTTTAACAAGTGTCATGCAGTGTGAATACGTGTAATGTGTACCCTGCTCTTTCACTGTAAAACGTAATAAATCACTCTTAATAGCAATATTATTGTAACACGCGATGTTTGAATTTTTAAGGCAGACACCCATACAGTATGTACAGAAATAATTTCCCCCTATTTTTGTGAGTATAAATCTGAAGCTTTTAATTCGGAAAAACAATGTAAATAGAGGAGCATATTGCAATAGCTTTTATGAAAGTATTTGGATGTGTGAGGGACGAGTGGTCCAGGGAGTTCAGGAATTGACATCGACAAATTATGAGCCATCGCCTGTGCTCTTTATATTCCACGTGACGGCGCCTTGAATATTATTCTGTTTGTATTCATTAACTTTTTTTATTTCACTCCAAGAAACTGAAGAGAGAAATATTGCTGAAATTGATACTATTCTTTAGTGTATGCATAGTTTAAAATTGGGCTGTACTACCGACGTTTCGGGGGAATATGCCTTATCCTGTAGAGCCACACATATACTTTTCTTCCAATATTCATTTGCAAAAATTATATATTGAGCTCAGTTTATTCGGAATAAGTTATTGTTTCCAATCTTCCATGTTATAGGTTCTTTTTTTTTGTACTGTTTCACCCCGAAGATGAAGACACGATCGTCCATCGAAACGTCGGGAACATTTGACCCAACGATACAACGTCACGTCACAGGATACCTAAATCTTTATTTGTTCCCTTTGACTGATCGACATATCGGTATATCGGTTTCATTACGCTGGAGGCATGATAGGACTGTGGCCACCTGTGCTGTCTGTGCAATACAATGCATCGCAATTTCAAAATTATTTTTATTTGCAAGCTTTGAGTAAAGACAGTCTAAGCGAACGAGTTTTGAAGGCTGCCAAATATGGATGGATTCTGTGCCCGTTGTTTCTATGCGTACCAGAAACTGGACAAACACGAAGACAGGAGCAAAGGTACCGGTCTCGTATCCCTTCATGACTTTGGATTTATTAATGTGATCGCGTGGACATTAACTGGAGTTGTGAAGCCTAATAGAAACCCGTTGCGTGACCTAATGACGGTGAAAGAGCACGGTAAGCTGCTAAATTAAAAAATTCAGTATATCGACTTTCTTGTTAAGTCTTCAAATGGCCAGATGTATTGTAGCATTGTGAATTAGAGCGATTTTTCGTATTGACGAGATATCGATTGCGTTCAACTTCAAATTTGTAATATATTTCTATAAGGAGAGTGAGAGTGTGGCGAACTTACAACGGTTTCCTGAAATTAAATTTATACTGAAACTTTTTAAGATGTTCCAAGCGGTTTGTTATTTGTATGCTTCTTCTGCAAGGGCCTCTCACCCTAACATAATTTCTTCCCATCACTGTATGAGGTTCGTAAATTCAGCTGCAGGAGGATTTCCTTTTTCTCAGAGCTCCTGTAAGAAATGAAAGACGTGCTAATTGTGTTCAAACTTTTGACCTCCTATCGACCACTTCAGTGGTCAGAGGAGATAAAAATTGCTGGCAGGTATATTTGACCGCACACTGAGAGGGTTTGAAGCACTTCTGAGCTCATTTCCTCGCGGACTACAATTGTTACGAAATGCAGGTCACGACACAGGAAGTGTTTTAAAATCGATTCAGAAAACCGTTCAAGGATATCGAGCCTGGAAAATCTTTCAGATGATTATTAAACCTATATATATATATATATATATATATATAAGGCTTCACCGGAGCATTTTACACTTTTCGATTCTTGTGAAATACTTTCTACCTATCGTATTTTATTTTGTCTATATTCATCTTAGTAGTCAAGGAGTTAGGACACATGTTCATGCCTGCATTTTCCAGGATGTATATTTTAAAAACAAAATTGAGTTTCATGTAATATGTTATATATATAGCCACGTAGTGGGTATTTTCTGCTATTGTCTGCCTTCACATTACGTGTCATACACGTATAAAATGTCGCGTATGTTTAAATTTATGATACCTTGTTTAAATTTCCTATCGAGAAAGATGATTCGCTAATTCTCATACCTCTTACTTGTCGCGTATTTCAGTTTTCTGAACATTTGATTCTTTCCTATTAAGGAACTGCGTAGCTGACGCAGAAGTAGGCTTTACCTGCCCTGGATAAGTATGGCGTTGCTTGTTCTACCGCTCAAAATAATATCTAAATTGCGGCTTATTAAAAATGAATAACAGAAAAATTCTGAATATTTTGGTTAATAAAATTTTAATGTATAAAAATGTATTTGTTTCATGGGGCAATTAATTTCTACCCACAGAATAAACAAAATAGTTTTACAAAATTTCATATCAAGATCCTATCTTAATAAGAGCTTATAAAATAAATATGGGCATGATCTCTCGGTAATAATTCTATGCAAGTTTAGGTGTAGCGAACTGCTGAGCTGGTCACGTCGGTAAAACAAGATGTTACATTATCTGTCACAATACATTTGCTTGTTTGAGAGAACTGAACGTCCAGTTAAAAGTATCGTAATAAATCGATTGGATTTGGAAGTTATTCGAAATACTCATTCCCTACAACACTAACGTCTTACAGAATTAATTACTAATTTATTAACGGATAGAAAAAATTGAAATTTTTACGTCAGAAATATAGTTGTACATGTAATTTTTTTTTTCGCTCATTTTATGTATATTTTGTTGAGAACTACAGATCGACTAGACCTGAAAGAGTAGACTCGCATTTGAGTGACTTGTTTACACTGCTTACTGCACTACACTCCATAAGGCTTATGTTACACTTTCATTTTATGAGTGTAAAATTAAGGACCATTCTGAACTACAGCGCTAATTGCATTACCCTGCAACACGACTGATTATTTAGAGATTCGTCAGTTCCTGCCGCTTAAAATATGTTCTAAGATAACAGTCCTTCAAATGAAGGTATCTCCTTAAATTTTTATGGTGTTACAGTGTAACGAAGGAAACAAACCACTCACTTCTCTTTTGCCGCCACAATTATCCCTTGAAAAGCTGAAGTTATTCTGCTGTAATTTGTGCCGGGCTAGATGCAGTAGGTCAAATTTTAAGCCGCTTTTTTCATTCTTTCCGCCAATTTCTTATTTTTTGTTCAGTATGTAGGGAAGGGTAGGAACCTGAGCACACTAATAGTAATATTGACCAGGCTTAGGTTTGGGCGGTCCGGGGCTGGAATCCCGATAAGGACAAGAGATTTTCTCATCTCCAAAAGGTCTAGACTATTTCTGGAGCCCCCTTCCCCGAGTGGGTCCTTTGGGTTCTTTTCTAGGGGTAAAGTGACTTAGGCTTGAAGTTAACCACCCACCTTTATGTAGTACCGAGGTTGGGAATGAATGGAGCTGTACCTCTACTCCCTCTACACGTCTTCATGACCTGGACAAGGAATGTGTGAAGTTTCTTAGTAGTTTCATATTGTTCATTCTGTGCCTTGTGAATAGTTTTACAGACTAAGCGCCAACAAATGCACAATTCTGTATATTGCGTTTTACTAATTTACTCCTACATGTTTTAGCGTAGTTGTCATCCTCAGGGAGTTTGCACAAATGTTGTTAAAACGTACAGAAATGAAATTGTTTTGCAATGATCATGCATGTGAAATGTGCAGGTTTCAGTTAAAATTTACAGATAGTATTAATATATTGCTGATTACAAATTCTTAAAAATTTGTAGTATAATTTGTTTTGTGTTCTTATGGTGGTGGATAATTCCTGCTTGTTGAAAATTTATCACTTTCATATTGTTCATTCTATGCCTTGTGAATTGATTTACAAACTTAGCACCAACAACTACACAATTCTATACAAAACGGATATTAAAAATTTTACTATCAATTTATAACAACTTGTAATCAGCAACAAATTATATTATCTATAAATTTTAACTAAAACTTGCACATTTCACGTGCATGATCATTATACAACTGTTTAATTGCTGTACGTGTTAACAACATTTGTCTAAACTCCCTGTGGATGGCAATTGCGCCGCAACATGTACGAGCAAATTAATAGTAAAATTCAATATACATAATTGTGCTTTTATTGGCGTTAGGTTTGTAAATCACTAATATAGGAGTGTTTATACTGTATAATCAGAACGAACACATTTTGTTAAAACTTACAAATTTTTATCACTGGCATATTATGGTTTAGCTTTTAATTTGTATTGATGACAATGTAAATATTTTGTTTTAGGCGGACAAAACCTACGATACACGTAGCCTTCTGATATTCACTGCAACTCGCTACGAGAATGGGGAGGTTCTCACATGCAATGGAGCCAACCCAGTGATGCAGGAGAAGGAGGAGAAACCAATGCAAGATACCCTTACTCTCGAGGTTCTTTGTAAGTACACGTTTCTTTAAGGTTACTTTGCTTTCAACCTCGTTGCTGTGTGATCCTGAGTTTCTCTGAAACTACGACCTTCGCTAACAGGCCTACTGTCCATCCCAAGACTGATAGATAAATGAATATGAAATATTGGTGCTAGGATAATTGACAGGTCAGAAACGAAGTACTGGGTAGAGATCTGCTCCAGCGCCATTTGTCTACCACAAATTCCACACAGATCCGGGCCTTCGCGGGCCGTGCATATGACATTTTGTTACAGCATGCTCCAGCGACTCGGGCCATAAACCGTAGTCTACTTAGACAGCGACATATCGTTTTGCTATCCAGCCAGTGGTCATATGCAGAATGAACGAAGTAATACGATCTTAGTTTTCGTGGGGAAAATGCAGTTCATTCGCTGCTTCCACTATTGAGCGCTGAATAAGGCGTTGAACCACAATGGAATGTTGGAGGACAGTATATAAATCACTGTGCCTTCATTTTAGGAGCAGGGCGACACTAGTGCGGGGACACACGGTGGGGCAGTTGGTTGAGGCACTGCACTACACGCCGAAAGGTCGCGGGTTCGATTCCCGATGTTGTCATTGAGATTTTTCATTGACATCATCCTTCCGGTCACACTATGGCCTTGAGGTCAACTCAGCCTTTAACAGAAATGAGTATCAGGAATATTTCCTGGGCCTTAAAGGTGGCCGGTGCGTAGGGCTGACAACCTTACCATTTATATGTGCCGATTGTCTTGAAATCTGGGAGCCTCAACCTCATGTAACTTTCTGGGCCTGTAAGAGGCGTGTAGGGGGTTTGCTTTACCTCTTACTTTACCTCTGATACAGTGCCTCTTATGTTTGTGTTCTGATATCGTGTATGTTCATAGAGCTTGAAAAACAAGCAGTGTTTTGAAGGTAATATTCTCGTGGAATATAAAGTAATAATCTGGCAGTGCGTGCTAATATTTTCTGTCGTTTTCGTTTATGGCGAGCTAATGAATCATTAGAGCTATTCGTGTTAAATTTGATACAGACATAGATCACGAACACATACGTGCACCAAATTAAGATGTTGGGGTTCAAGTTATAAATTACGAACATGTCGACGATGCGAATCCCTAAAGTTATACCCCAAAAATATAAGTCCTGCAGAGTACATGTGTAGGTAAAGGTAAAGGTAAAGCCTTTCCTTAACAAGTTATGAAGGCTCAAAAAGTGGGGGAGAATTTTGGGCTTCCGTCCTTACTCTGACATTCGGCACAACTAGGTTGGCAGAGTTGTCAGCTCTACGCGCCGGCTGCACTTAACCCCCTAGGAAGCTCCTTGGTAGTCATTTCTGTTTGCGGCTAATTGGACCCCAGAGCTACTGAAAGCGAACAGAAGGAATGGGTCAATTGAAAATTTCCAAGAACCTTACCGGTAATCGAACCCGCAATCTCCCGCCTTGTGGCGGTTGGTACCAATATTAATACCAATAGACAGGGATATTAAGAATGATAAATCTGTTCAATCTGAAGGTACGCTTTGAATTCTGCTTGGAATTCCGCCTTAGTTGTAATGCAGGTTTAACTGCTTAGTAGAGTCTTGAATTTTGGAGCCTCAATGTTCTGAGTTTCGATCTTTCTTCATTCCCCATTGTTTCGACCTTTTGCGTCTGCTTCCGACGAATCGGATTAAGAACATGTGGCACTCTATTTCGCTTTCTCCATTGTTCTGCTATTTCGCAGATCACCCTCTGCTCAATAACACTCTGTTTCACATTATGTTTATTAATTTCGCACTTTATATGATGAGAATCTCAGTCATGTAACCCAAATTAGGCTTCCATAAAAGCGTTTTACTTTATTAAAAATTTAAAAAAACAAATGTTTTTTTTTATTATTTTGGGGTTATTTTGTATTTTTATTACTGGGATTTCGTATGTTCGTAGAACCAATAATCGTGTTACGTTGAAAACGTAGTCCGAAGTTCGCAGTGGCTTAGTCACTCCCAGTCAATCACGTACATCGAAACTGTCTCGTGGTATAACCACTGGGCTTTAAACAATCAATTAGACTGACGTAACTACGGTGTGCAAGTATCTGTGAGATGACCAGCTCTCTGTGCACGAAGATAAGTGGCTCGCTGTGGGCAGCCACCGCACCGAAAAGGCCTCATTATTGGACTTGTCATTTATTGACTTTCGCCTGTCAGTCGGTCCTCTTTGTTGCACTGAATGTGTTAAGTAAACACAGCTTAGTTAATCATAATAGATTTTTGTTATTAAGCTAGCATAAAATATATATACATATCCTATGACCAACAGGGTTAGTACTTGGCGTGTGTAGATTGATAGTTTGTTCGTTGGGTGAAGATCAGTACTGAATTATGATAACGGGTGTCTTTCAGATATTTCATGTAGTCGGATTCTGGTCGCTAACATGGGTACACATTCACGTGTTACAGCATTTGCCCTACTTCCAAGGCCATTATTTTATTATTGTGGGTCTGCAGTTTTATTTCAATATTAATATTTTTTTTGTATTCGGTTAGAAATATTGTGCTATTCGTAAACAAATATTTAGGGCGTTTCATTTTCTGATTGTAGTCCAGTTTTGATTTGTACTCTTCACCCAATATTTTGCGGGTGATAAAATCGAGAAGAATGAGATGGGCTGGACATGTGGCGCGTATGGGTGATGAAAGGGGGTGTATAGGGTCTTGGTGGGGAAACCGGAGGGAAAGAGACCACTGGGGAGACCTAGGCGTAGATGGGTGGATAATATTAGGATGGATCTCCAGGAGGTGGGATGTGGGTATATTGACT
>Ga0136643_10006150_pt1 | contig 17142 bp, 6 predicted proteins | sample TergutLab28metaG_FD_96883 | JGI IMG/M metagenome (GOLD analysis project Ga0136643, IMG submission 96883) | Labiotermes labralis P1 segment gut microbial communities from Petit-Saut dam, French Guiana - Lab288 P1 (version 3) (version 3) | ecosystem: Host-associated > Arthropoda: Insects >... | reverse complement strand
TTGCGCTGACCACGTGACACCCCTCTATCCGCAAAAGTTGGCACTAACTTCGCCGACCGGCGACGGCCGCTCTGTCGGTATAGTTCGCGTGCGGACTAAGGCCACGGAGTTTAGTTTAGTTTAATAATAGCTGGATGTGATTCATGTTACAGTCGGGTCTGCAAATCTGTGTGATGAGCTTGAGATCTTTGTGCTAATTAAAACAAGAACTTATACTTTGTACGACGTCCATTATGTGGTCTCATTATGGGTCTACTTGCCGAAAAATCTTACTGCAAGTGGAGAGAACGAGTGCAATGCCGCACCACCGACAAGTTAACCTACTTTCTTAATCAAATACCATCATCTTTTGACTGTCTGCCCTTCCTAATGAATGCTGAACTAATTGGCCAGCTTTCATGAACAGTTACAACATGAAAGGTGTGGGGGCGGATATCTTTGAATACCCTGCCACCGTCAACAGCTTAGTTGATGTTAACAGAATAGAGGTTTTTGAAAATCACAAAACTTTTTGGAAAGCTGTAAAATATCAGGAAAGTGACAAGGCGAAAACTTTATGCTTTTTTAAGTTTAAAGCACTGAGTGATGTGTGCAAAATGACTATAAATTGTCGAAATTTGAGATTCTCGGAGAGGTATATATTCAGTCTAAGAAATTTAAATTTCCCTCGCGTTATAAAAAATTAAAGATTTAAAATGATTGGTATCTCATCCATATATATATATATATATATATATATATATATATAATACTGCAGTACTTACTGGCCATTTAACAACCAGGGCGGCCGTATGTATGAGCATTAGCAAGCATACGGAGTAAATTTCCTAGTACGTGTATTTGGGTTACTGTACTGTACCATAGGACAGGAGAAGTGTGTTTATTTAACGACGCCGTCAGTTGTTAAGATTAAAGAAATACGAGTATGAAGCAACGGTGGAATGACACGAATTAGGGATAGCCGCAGCAATAAGTGGCAAGAGGCGTCTCGGTGTCACTTTGTGAACGACAACCGTCAAGGGCTGGCCTGGGATGGAGGAAAAAGGAAAGAGCTACAATCTACAGAAAAGTAAAATTCGTATCTATTAGAATATTTTACATCATATTCCACCTGATTCAGTTAACACGCGGTGTTTGTTATAAAACGCCTTCATGGAGCACGTGATTACTGAGTAAGACTGTAGTGGAACATAAGCGATGCTGTAGAAATCCGTATTTTCCCCGCATCTGTCGCGGGAACTTTGGCCAAATTCTTCTAAGAGATGAAGGCATGACATTGGAACTCTGATGATGACAACAACAGAGGTAAAGGTAAAATTCACCCTAGAACGGACCCTGAAGGCCCAGAAGGGGAGGAAAACTATAATTCTACTCTTTCTTTAACCGCGGTGCTAGATAGCGGTGGGTGGTTATAGCCACGCCCCGACTGCTTTGCCTCCGGGAATGACCCGGTACTAAATTTACAGGAGGCTGGGTGGGCCCTAGGGCCCTTCTGGACGGGTAGGGAAAATCTTGCCACCATCGGGTTTCGGTCCCCGGACCGTCCAGCTCGTAGCAAGTCGCTATACCGACTGAGCTATCCCGATCCACTGACAACAACGAAACTGACAAATTAGTTGTGTGTCAGGAAGGTAATGACGTTAATAAATTCAAGTACCTATGCAAACAGGTAACATGTGGAATTGATGTTATTCCTTGACTGGTAAAACCTGAAGTTTAAGTGTATCCTTTATGTCATGCATTTCGCTATGTGGACAATGGGAGGATGCTGTAAGTGAAGTTTACAGCCCGGACTTGGGTGTGAAACCTTGAGCCAGTGACAGGAGGACGGCTAGGGAGGGGAATAAAATGGTGTTAAATGACGTGTTCAGGGGTAGTTGAGCCACCGACACAGCTCCGTGCAGAAAGTGATGGTAGGTTTGTCAAAATGAAAGGGCTTGTCATCTTGTCCTGATTCCCAGTCGCTCTGTAAAATGCACTCATGTGTTTCCTTTCAGATTTTGCAACCTTCAAGACGTTCTACGTAGCTTGAGGGAAACTGTGCCTAGCCTCGTGAACTTAAGAGGCCCTGAGGCAACCTGTGTTTAGTAATTACACGGTGAAGACTTTTAACATGCAAGCCATAACTAACAGGTTCAGTTAACAGTGTAGTAGACCAAACAGCCGTAGCGCATTTAAATCTGACCTAAAAGGCATTTCACGAAGGAGACCATGCTAGAGGAAAGAAATGTAAAAGTAGATTAATTGACTTCACGACATTTCCGACAGTTACTGCGCACGAAATAACACTTTGATCTTACTTTACATTTAAGGAACAGATCCACGTTACAGCTTCCACAAATAGTTTAATAATACAGAATTTTAATTGGGAAACCAAAATAAGGGAGGCTCTTTGCCGATCCCGGTGGACGTACGGTGTAAGACATGGGTCTGCGGCCGCTCTGTTGCTGGGATCTTGGGTTCGAATCATGCTGACAGCATGGATTTTCGTCTCTTGTGTTCGTTGTGTGTTGTGTAGGTGGCGACTTTGGCGCCGAACAGAAAACTCGTTCAGAGGAGTCCTACCAGATGTTTATGTCTAATTGTGTGTGATCTATTAAACTTAACAAAGAAGTGGCCTAAGCACGATTTTGGCTATTGTACCACAGAAAAGGAAAAAGGAGGCTAATTGCAGCCGTAGTTGTGTATATATATATGGTTTATTTAACGACGCTGTTAGTAACTCAAAACGTATCGCGTTAAGTGGTGAGGTGATCAGTGAACAATGAACTCGAAAGGACGTGGAAGGGGCTGGTCACTTCAGGTACTGTTCCGGTACTGGCTTGGAGACAATGAGGAAAGTCAAGAAAATCCCGTTTCAGAATAAGTACTCACCGGACCGAGATTTGTACTCATGACTGCACGACCTACCTTTTTACAAAGAACAGGCGGCTAAAAACTAAACAGCTAAAATTTTCTCAGCACGTAGAACCAACTCCATGATGCACAGTCCTTTTTGAGAAACTAATAGTTGCACTGCAAGAAATGTCTCTCTTTATGTGAAAACCAAAATTCAATACAGTTTTTACGCCCGTGTTGAGGCTTTTCCAAGTTATTTCTCCCTTACGTTTTCAAACTTCGAATTTTCCGTTATATGGAACCCAGTTAAACAACAAACCAGAACGTACGGAGAGAAAATTGTAACGCATTTAGCCCGGACAAAACATAGAGACCTGCTGGATGCCGTAGGGTCAGGGATATTTGCGTGCTTACGTTTTGTAGTATTGCTCACGACATTGGAAGCTTCGCTGTGCAGGCCGAGATACCATCAATACACATAGCAACTCCCATGCAATTCAACTACAACCGTGATCACAGCAATAGAAGCTTGGGCTCATTAGCCGTTGTTGCCAGATGTGCACCGCAAAAAGTACATTCTTCAAACTAAAGCAGCAGTGATAACCACATTTTTGTACTGATGTGTACTTGCCCTTTTACCAACTCCTTCCTCCACGCCCTCCCCACAATTCTTTTCACCCTTAACTGAGACAATGGGCCAGGTAGCTCAGTCGGTATAGCGACTGGCTACGGGCTGGACGGTCCGGGGATCGAATCCCGGTGGGGGGCGAGATTTTCCGCACCTGTCCAGACCGGCCCTGGAGCCCACCCAGCCTCCTGTACAATGGGTACGGGGTCTTTCCCGGGGGTAGAGACGGTCGGGGCGTGGGGCTGACTCCCACACCCATCTAATGCCGAGGTCCTAGAAAGAGTAGAGCTATACCTCTCCTCACCATAAGGGCCTTCGTGGCCTATGAAAAAGGGTGAAACATAACCTTAATTGAGACAAACACACCTCACTGGGTAATGTGGGAAGAGTAGCGTTGCCACTTGTTCGGGAAAGGAGCCTGAACCTTGCTACCTAGCAGGCCCCATGTCTGACGAAGTTGCATGTTTCGACGCTGTATCCTCCACCGTAGCAATGCCAAATTATACAGTCGTATGCAGCCTATAGTTGTGAAAGAGGAGCTCAGCAGTGCTAGAATATCGAAACTCTGAGGGACACACAATACAAGCAGTCCAAATTTCATTGTAAATTTATATTGTCCATATCCGTGCACTGTTGATACTATTCCACATAAAAATCCCACTAATGCACCTATATGTGTTAACGCCACTTTATTTACGTTGAAACTCTTCTACATTTTTCAGTCCTCAAGGGGCCATCCTCAGGGAGTACTGATACATTTCATGGGCCAGGTCAACAAAATACGTGTCCAGATGTATCAGATTAAACAACAACATTTTATTTGTTATGTGGCAGTTAAGTACTCTCTTATATCGCCCCTTGAGGGCTGAAATATGTGGGGGTGTTTCAGTGTGAATAAAGTGATATATATATATATATATATATATATATATATATATCAGTACAATAGTCGGAATTTTATGTAAAAACTTCATTGTAAATATTAATTGTACTACTATTTTTATCTCTTTTTCGTATGTATCTTTAGTTGTAATAACAACAGCCATACCTCTGTTACTTCTTGCTGCAATTACATTGTATATTTAATAAATTTATTGGGAGTATGACTTAATTACAGCACTTTTGTATTACAGATACTTGTTTTTTTTAAGCCATTACAAGTTACAAGTTTTCTAGAATATGGTTATAAATTCCACGCTGTTCAGACGTCGAAAATATTAAACAGCTTCACGCTCCGTCCACCGCACTTGAAGGAAAAGTCCCTTATAAACACAGTGGGTGAGAGACTGGCGGTCCAGAACCAATCAGGACATTAAGAGAGAGATAAGATTTTAGCCTATTTCTTTTGCGAACGAGAAATGTCCACTGAATATGTTGCTGGTGGATATATTTCTTTTCAGACTAGTTTTATTAGGATGTCTGTCTAAAGAGATGTGTATAAAATGGTGACCTCATAAAGCAATATGATGTTCTAGAGATGAAGTGAGAGTATTGTGCAGAAATATGCTTGACAAATTGTTTTGTACCCGTAACTGCGTTATCGATTGGAAGACGTGTGAAAACAAATTCGGTTGAGAACTATATAATTACACAGGCCACACGTGTGGGTTTCTGGCTATCATTCTCCATGATGCGAGATTCCAAAGTAGCCAAGGATTTTATGTTTCTATGTTTCTGTGACTTATGTGTAGACATTTGCTATGACTCCTTACACAAAAGGTCGGGAGGTCGCAGGATACAGAGAATATGCAGGTACAGCCTCATGTCTCTAGCGGAATTCGAAGTGAGGCTTTCAGTTTCTGGACGAAACAATATTGTACAGTCTTCAGTCCGCGTGGTTACTCGGACTGGTTATCAGCGTTTATTATTAGTTCTTAATGAAATATTGAAAATTGAAGTGCTTTCAAATAGATGTCTCTACGAATTTGAATGAAGACATCACGAAGTGCTTGGATACGTACTGTAATACTACAAAAAATACTGGATACACTCTGGCTTCACTGCAAGTATAACCTCACAACCCTGGAATAATTAGATGGTAACGGTACCTACGTTTTTAAAATGATAAACGCCAATACACTATTTTTAGATTTTTAAAATGTATTTTAACCAATTAGTTATATACTTTGCAAGTTTTACTCTCCTAGGCAAATGATATGGCTTAAATATTCCACTGACATAAAAACACTGGGATCCCAATGTGTGCACAGCATCCTGTGACTTAACCTGTAAAGAATAGGCCTGAAGATGACTATTTGTTAGTCGAAACATGTAACCTACGTATTACCTTGTGTAATAAAAACAGTTGTGCTAACGTAAAAATTAGTATTACAAGACGTCTCTAGTTCAGAAGGGGAAAACATACAAGAATACATGGAGCCTTGCCACAGAATAAAATACAATGATACAATTTTTGGTAGACATTTTTGTTCTTCATAATTAGCTGATTTGACCATTTATGCTCGAGGAACGTCTTACAGGTACCATCATTATTATCATAATCTTCGTCTTCCTCTTCTTCTTCTTCTTCTTCTGCATATAATATTTAACCCTACGAATTTTTACGTTCACATAGCAACCCTTTAGTTGTTCTCCCATTTCTTCTCGTACGTCGGGCGTCTCTACGTCCCATCGGTTTATAAATCATAGCTTGTCATGCTGCTCGGCGTGAGATTATTCGTGCAAGTTGTTCGTGACAATCCCTTTCCGGTCGGTTATCTTTCTAGAATTTTTGCAGAAGAAATCACTGCACCTGCTGTGTGTACGTTAGAAAAAGGCGATTGTATTTGTAGTTACAACAGGACCGCGCTTCTTCCAATTCTAACCACGCGGTTAAAATATCTCGATGATGGCTTTCCTGATCTACGTACCTATTGTCGTGGAATATAAAATTAGCCAGAATTCAGCATATTAAGGGTGTGTCTGTCGCTGCAGATTGAACGCGTGTTACCTCAAAAGTAACAACACGCGTAGCACTGCTTCGTCAAAGTTTGGATGCTCTCACACATGTAGATGGAAGTCCAAATGAACAGATGAGAGCTACACTATCGGTTGACAAACGTGCCAGGAAGTTTACTGAGGCGGTAGTACTTAATTTAGAAAATTTATGGTCTATTCAACATCAGCATTTATATAAGTTCTTAATGGCTTACTCGTATTATCATATTTTAAAAATTACTTAATAGTAAATCCGTAAAACTAATTTTATTAAGTTTTATTTAGGTTTTAATGGCGCGAGATTTTGTCAAAATTGTCAAGAAGCTGACAGTTCCGTAAAAGACAGGTAACCACACTGGAGCTGTGTCAGCTTTAGAGAGGGTTTCTTTTCTATAAAGTTAATTAGGCTATAAAGTGTAGCAACCACAAACGCTGAGCGCTCTGGTGATATTTAGCTGTATAGTTTGAGAAGTATTCAGCCAACACCAGCAGCGACATTCTATCGACTTTGTATAACTTCACTTACCAGAAACTGACGGCTACACGTCAGCGCGTCGTACACCGAGTTACGTTTTGTCTGGCTATTTACATAATTCTGCAAATATTATCTCCAAGGTTTCTTCGGTTTTATGTAAGCTACAAACCGCTCTAATCGCTGGACATAAGTGTAAACGTGTCTTGGTTAGACATTTATGGCTGCTGTCAATTCGATTACAAGCCAAACAAATTGAAATTAGTTTACAAGCAAAAACACAAAACCTGCAGTTTGGGAGGTGATGATGTATTTGTAATTCCAACAAGTTAATACAATATAAGTAGCATATAGGTAATTACACAGGGTCTGCATGTATAGAAAACATAATACCCCAACAGTTACATCTCACTCTTATTTAACAGTGTATTAAGGAGTCCTTCCAACTAGTTTCCATGGTACTTGAAATTTTCTGCTGTCTTTATAAGAGACGGGAAATCGCGGTAGGACTGCAACGTTTTCGTTTAAAGACTTTGTATTGTTCTTGTTTAATATGAAAATTATGTCAGCACGAACTGTTTCACACTGGTTGGTTATTTCGGAAGGATGTTTTTCACGATTATTTTCATATTGTTTAGAATCCTCTCTCATGTAACTAGTTTCACGTATATAACATGGCTTTCTTTAGTATCCCTAGCATAATACCCCTTAAAACCTAGTGGTTACTTGATGTGCCTCCACGTTTCATTTCAAAAGGTTCTGCAGACTACCCTTACAGTGCATTAATATTTTGCATGACTCTTAGAATCAAGGGCGATTTTTGCGTACAGAATTAAATTATTGGATTTTGTAACTGAGACGGAGTACGAACTAAGTCTTTAAAACGTAATTAGATTAATTTTTGTCATTGAGAGGAAAGAACTTCCTTCCCATTTTATCTGATTCTTATGACTTTCTCCACAAGTTCTTCGACCGTACTGTAGTTGATACGTCGTGATTAAATAATGCATGTTTCTTAGATTACGTTAAGAAGTCGGCTCAACGTGATCGTCCGATAAAGCAGCGACTCTCATTTCAGTTGCCTGGAGGCAGTAACCTGCTTCTGGCGATTACGAAATTCGACTGTGTGCAGCTGCCACATACGGATGTGGGAAAGTAGAATTCTGGATGGTCACTCAAATCTTGTCAATGTTTTGCAACATGTTAGCGTCATTAATGTTTTGAACTAGAACTGCAATTTGAAAGTAGAGTCAGCTTTTGTTGTGTGGAAATAGAAAATCTTTCTTAGCATCAGAAAAGGAAAGGCAAATGTCATAATGTAAGAAAACGTGCTAGTTTGCGAGATACGGCGTAGGGTAGAAAAATTATACGTGTTTTTCACAGTATGTGATGCCGTGTTGTCTGGTATAAGTTTACCGAAGTATTTCTGTCCTGGAAGTAAAGGCAGAAAGTTTCTCTGTTATGGTGGTTGGTTCTTCCAGTCTAAACGGCGTCATATATCATAAAACATACATCTTCCAGATATTTCTCTTCAACGTTTGTAATGAAAAATACATTATTAAAAAGAAATTAAGGTCCGATGAAGTACATTTATAAGAACTGAAGAATAAAAAACCAAATAGATGCCACTTATTACTTTATTGTACTTCTTATAGGCTCAACATGTTGCGGGCACTACTATGCCCATCATCAGGAGCTCCTGATGATGGGCATAGTAGTGCCCGCAACATGTTGAGCCTATAAGAAGTACAATAAAGTAATAAGTGGCATCTATTTGGTTTTTTATTCTTCAGTTCTTATAAATGTACTTCATCGGACCTTAATTTCTTTTTAATAATGTATTTTTCATTACAAACGTTGAAGAGAAATATCTGGAAGATGTATGTTTTATGATATATGACGCCGTTTAGACTGGAAGAACCAACCACCATAACAGAGAAACTTTCTGCCTTTACTTCCAGGACAGAAATACTTCGGTAAACTTATACCAGACAACACGGCATCACATACTGTGAAAAACACGTATAATTTTTCTACCCTACGCCGTATCTCGCAAACTAGCACGTTTTCTTACATTATGACATTTGCCTTTCCTTTTCTGATGCTAAGAAAGATTTTCTATTTCCACACAACAAAAGCTGACTCTACTTTCAAATTGCAGTTCTAGTTCAAAACATTAATGACGCTAACATGTTGCAAAACATTGACAAGATTTGAGTGACCATCCAGAATTCTACTTTCCCACATCCGTATGTGGCAGCTGCACACAGTCGAATTTCGTAATCGCCAGAAGCAGGTTACTGCCTCCAGGCAACTGAAATGAGAGTCGCTGCTTTATCGGACGATCACGTTGAGCCGACTTCTTAACGTAATCTAAGAAACATGCATTATTTAATCACGACGTATCAACTACAGTACGGTCGAAGAACTTGTGGAGAAAGTCATAAGAATCAGATAAAATGGGAAGGAAGTTCTTTCCTCTCAATGACAAAAATTAATCTAATTACGTTTTAAAGACTTAGTTCGTACTCCGTCTCAGTTACAAAATCCAATAATTTAATTCTGTACGCAAAAATCGCCCTTGATTCTAAGAGTCATGCAAAATATTAATGCACTGTAAGGGTAGTCTGCAGAACCTTTTGAAATGAAACGTGGAGGCACATCAAGTAACCACTAGGTTTTAAGGGGTATTATGCTAGGGATACTAAAGAAAGCCATGTTATATACGTGAAACTAGTTACATGAGAGAGGATTCTAAACAATATGAAAATAATCGTGAAAAACATCCTTCCGAAATAACCAACCAGTGTGAAACAGTTCGTGCTGACATAATTTTCATATTAAACAAGAACAATACAAAGTCTTTAAACGAAAACGTTGCAGTCCTACCGCGATTTCCCGTCTCTTATAAAGACAGCAGAAAATTTCAAGTACCATGGAAACTAGTTGGAAGGACTCCTTAATACACTGTTAAATAAGAGTGAGATGTAACTGTTGGGGTATTATGTTTTCTATACATGCAGACCCTGTGTAATTACCTATATGCTACTTATATTGTATTAACTTGTTGGAATTACAAATACATCATCACCTCCCAAACTGCAGGTTTTGTGTTTTTGCTTGTAAACTAATTTCAATTTGTTTGGCTTGTAATCGAATTGACAGCAGCCATAAATGTCTAACCAAGACACGTTTACACTTATGTCCAGCGATTAGAGCGGTTTGTAGCTTACATAAAACCGAAGAAACCTTGGAGATAATATTTGCAGAATTATGTAAATAGCCAGACAAAACGTAACTCGGTGTACGACGCGCTGACGTGTAGCCGTCAGTTTCTGGTAAGTGAAGTTATACAAAGTCGATAGAATGTCGCTGCTGGTGTTGGCTGAATACTTCTCAAACTATACAGCTAAATATCACCAGAGCGCTCAGCGTTTGTGGTTGCTACACTTTATAGCCTAATTAACTTTATAGAAAAGAAACCCTCTCTAAAGCTGACACAGCTCCAGTGTGGTTACCTGTCTTTTACGGAACTGTCAGCTTCTTGACAATTTTGACAAAATCTCGCGCCATTAAAACCTAAATAAAACTTAATAAAATTAGTTTTACGGATTTACTATTAAGTAATTTTTAAAATATGATAATACGAGTAAGCCATTAAGAACTTATATAAATGCTGATGTTGAATAGACCATAAATTTTCTAAATTAAGTACTACCGCCTCAGTAAACTTCCTGGCACGTTTGTCAACCGATAGTGTAGCTCTCATCTGTTCATTTGGACTTCCATCTACATGTGTGAGAGCATCCAAACTTTGACGAAGCAGTGCTACGCGTGTTGTTACTTTTGAGGTAACACGCGTTCAATCTGCAGCGACAGACACACCCTTAATATGCTGAATTCTGGCTAATTTTATATTCCACGACAATAGGTACGTAGATCAGGAAAGCCATCATCGAGATATTTTAACCGCGTGGTTAGAATTGGAAGAAGCGCGGTCCTGTTGTAACTACAAATACAATCGCCTTTTTCTAACGTACACACAGCAGGTGCAGTGATTTCTTCTGCAAAAATTCTAGAAAGATAACCGACCGGAAAGGGATTGTCACGAACAACTTGCACGAATAATCTCACGCCGAGCAGCATGACAAGCTATGATTTATAAACCGATGGGACGTAGAGACGCCCGACGTACGAGAAGAAATGGGAGAACAACTAAAGGGTTGCTATGTGAACGTAAAAATTCGTAGGGTTAAATATTATATGCAGAAGAAGAAGAAGAAGAAGAGGAAGACGAAGATTATGATAATAATGATGGTACCTGTAAGACGTTCCTCGAGCATAAATGGTCAAATCAGCTAATTATGAAGAACAAAAATGTCTACCAAAAATTGTATCATTGTATTTTATTCTGTGGCAAGGCTCCATGTATTCTTGTATGTTTTCCCCTTCTGAACTAGAGACGTCTTGTAATACTAATTTTTACGTTAGCACAACTGTTTTTATTACACAAGGTAATACGTAGGTTACATGTTTCGACTAACAAATAGTCATCTTCAGGCCTATTCTTTACAGGTTAAGTCACAGGATGCTGTGCACACATTGGGATCCCAGTGTTTTTATGTCAGTGGAATATTTAAGCCATATCATTTGCCTAGGAGAGTAAAACTTGCAAAGTATATAACTAATTGGTTAAAATACATTTTAAAAATCTAAAAATAGTGTATTGGCGTTTATCATTTTAAAAACGTAGGTACCGTTACCATCTAATTATTCCAGGGTTGTGAGGTTATACTTGCAGTGAAGCCAGAGTGTATCCAGTATTTTTTGTAGTATTACAGTACGTATCCAAGCACTTCGTGATGTCTTCATTCAAATTCGTAGAGACATCTATTTGAAAGCACTTCAATTTTCAATATTTCATTAAGAACTAATAATAAACGCTGATAACCAGTCCGAGTAACCACGCGGACTGAAGACTGTACAATATTGTTTCGTCCAGAAACTGAAAGCCTCACTTCGAATTCCGCTAGAGACATGAGGCTGTACCTGCATATTCTCTGTATCCTGCGACCTCCCGACCTTTTGTGTAAGGAGTCATAGCAAATGTCTACACATAAGTCACAGAAACATAGAAACATAAAATCCTTGGCTACTTTGGAATCTCGCATCATGGAGAATGATAGCCAGAAACCCACACGTGTGGCCTGTGTAATTATATAGTTCTCAACCGAATTTGTTTTCACACGTCTTCCAATCGATAACGCAGTTACGGGTACAAAACAATTTGTCAAGCATATTTCTGCACAATACTCTCACTTCATCTCTAGAACATCATATTGCTTTATGAGGTCACCATTTTATACACATCTCTTTAGACAGACATCCTAATAAAACTAGTCTGAAAAGAAATATATCCACCAGCAACATATTCAGTGGACATTTCTCGTTCGCAAAAGAAATAGGCTAAAATCTTATCTCTCTCTTAATGTCCTGATTGGTTCTGGACCGCCAGTCTCTCACCCACTGTGTTTATAAGGGACTTTTCCTTCAAGTGCGGTGGACGGAGCGTGAAGCTGTTTAATATTTTCGACGTCTGAACAGCGTGGAATTTATAACCATATTCTAGAAAACTTGTAACTTGTAATGGCTTAAAAAAAACAAGTATCTGTAATACAAAAGTGCTGTAATTAAGTCATACTCCCAATAAATTTATTAAATATACAATGTAATTGCAGCAAGAAGTAACAGAGGTATGGCTGTTGTTATTACAACTAAAGATACATACGAAAAAGAGATAAAAATAGTAGTACAATTAATATTTACAATGAAGTTTTTACATAAAATTCCGACTATTGTACTGATATATATATATATATATATATATATATATATATATCACTTTATTCACACTGAAACACCCCCACATATTTCAGCCCTCAAGGGGCGATATAAGAGAGTACTTAACTGCCACATAACAAATAAAATGTTGTTGTTTAATCTGATACATCTGGACACGTATTTTGTTGACCTGGCCCATGAAATGTATCAGTACTCCCTGAGGATGGCCCCTTGAGGACTGAAAAATGTAGAAGAGTTTCAACGTAAATAAAGTGGCGTTAACACATATAGGTGCATTAGTGGGATTTTTATGTGGAATAGTATCAACAGTGCACGGATATGGACAATATAAATTTACAATGAAATTTGGACTGCTTGTATTGTGTGTCCCTCAGAGTTTCGATATTCTAGCACTGCTGAGCTCCTCTTTCACAACTATAGGCTGCATACGACTGTATAATTTGGCATTGCTACGGTGGAGGATACAGCGTCGAAACATGCAACTTCGTCAGACATGGGGCCTGCTAGGTAGCAAGGTTCAGGCTCCTTTCCCGAACAAGTGGCAACGCTACTCTTCCCACATTACCCAGTGAGGTGTGTTTGTCTCAATTAAGGTTATGTTTCACCCTTTTTCATAGGCCACGAAGGCCCTTATGGTGAGGAGAGGTATAGCTCTACTCTTTCTAGGACCTCGGCATTAGATGGGTGTGGGAGTCAGCCCCACGCCCCGACCGTCTCTACCCCCGGGAAAGACCCCGTACCCATTGTACAGGAGGCTGGGTGGGCTCCAGGGCCGGTCTGGACAGGTGCGGAAAATCTCGCCCCCCACCGGGATTCGATCCCCGGACCGTCCAGCCCGTAGCCAGTCGCTATACCGACTGAGCTACCTGGCCCATTGTCTCAGTTAAGGGTGAAAAGAATTGTGGGGAGGGCGTGGAGGAAGGAGTTGGTAAAAGGGCAAGTACACATCAGTACAAAAATGTGGTTATCACTGCTGCTTTAGTTTGAAGAATGTACTTTTTGCGGTGCACATCTGGCAACAACGGCTAATGAGCCCAAGCTTCTATTGCTGTGATCACGGTTGTAGTTGAATTGCATGGGAGTTGCTATGTGTATTGATGGTATCTCGGCCTGCACAGCGAAGCTTCCAATGTCGTGAGCAATACTACAAAACGTAAGCACGCAAATATCCCTGACCCTACGGCATCCAGCAGGTCTCTATGTTTTGTCCGGGCTAAATGCGTTACAATTTTCTCTCCGTACGTTCTGGTTTGTTGTTTAACTGGGTTCCATATAACGGAAAATTCGAAGTTTGAAAACGTAAGGGAGAAATAACTTGGAAAAGCCTCAACACGGGCGTAAAAACTGTATTGAATTTTGGTTTTCACATAAAGAGAGACATTTCTTGCAGTGCAACTATTAGTTTCTCAAAAAGGACTGTGCATCATGGAGTTGGTTCTACGTGCTGAGAAAATTTTAGCTGTTTAGTTTTTAGCCGCCTGTTCTTTGTAAAAAGGTAGGTCGTGCAGTCATGAGTACAAATCTCGGTCCGGTGAGTACTTATTCTGAAACGGGATTTTCTTGACTTTCCTCATTGTCTCCAAGCCAGTACCGGAACAGTACCTGAAGTGACCAGCCCCTTCCACGTCCTTTCGAGTTCATTGTTCACTGATCACCTCACCACTTAACGCGATACGTTTTGAGTTACTAACAGCGTCGTTAAATAAACCATATATATATACACAACTACGGCTGCAATTAGCCTCCTTTTTCCTTTTCTGTGGTACAATAGCCAAAATCGTGCTTAGGCCACTTCTTTGTTAAGTTTAATAGATCACACACAATTAGACATAAACATCTGGTAGGACTCCTCTGAACGAGTTTTCTGTTCGGCGCCAAAGTCGCCACCTACACAACACACAACGAACACAAGAGACGAAAATCCATGCTGTCAGCATGATTCGAACCCAAGATCCCAGCAACAGAGCGGCCGCAGACCCATGTCTTACACCGTACGTCCACCGGGATCGGCAAAGAGCCTCCCTTATTTTGGTTTCCCAATTAAAATTCTGTATTATTAAACTATTTGTGGAAGCTGTAACGTGGATCTGTTCCTTAAATGTAAAGTAAGATCAAAGTGTTATTTCGTGCGCAGTAACTGTCGGAAATGTCGTGAAGTCAATTAATCTACTTTTACATTTCTTTCCTCTAGCATGGTCTCCTTCGTGAAATGCCTTTTAGGTCAGATTTAAATGCGCTACGGCTGTTTGGTCTACTACACTGTTAACTGAACCTGTTAGTTATGGCTTGCATGTTAAAAGTCTTCACCGTGTAATTACTAAACACAGGTTGCCTCAGGGCCTCTTAAGTTCACGAGGCTAGGCACAGTTTCCCTCAAGCTACGTAGAACGTCTTGAAGGTTGCAAAATCTGAAAGGAAACACATGAGTGCATTTTACAGAGCGACTGGGAATCAGGACAAGATGACAAGCCCTTTCATTTTGACAAACCTACCATCACTTTCTGCACGGAGCTGTGTCGGTGGCTCAACTACCCCTGAACACGTCATTTAACACCATTTTATTCCCCTCCCTAGCCGTCCTCCTGTCACTGGCTCAAGGTTTCACACCCAAGTCCGGGCTGTAAACTTCACTTACAGCATCCTCCCATTGTCCACATAGCGAAATGCATGACATAAAGGATACACTTAAACTTCAGGTTTTACCAGTCAAGGAATAACATCAATTCCACATGTTACCTGTTTGCATAGGTACTTGAATTTATTAACGTCATTACCTTCCTGACACACAACTAATTTGTCAGTTTCGTTGTTGTCAGTGGATCGGGATAGCTCAGTCGGTATAGCGACTTGCTACGAGCTGGACGGTCCGGGGACCGAAACCCGATGGTGGCAAGATTTTCCCTACCCGTCCAGAAGGGCCCTAGGGCCCACCCAGCCTCCTGTAAATTTAGTACCGGGTCATTCCCGGAGGCAAAGCAGTCGGGGCGTGGCTATAACCACCCACCGCTATCTAGCACCGCGGTTAAAGAAAGAGTAGAATTATAGTTTTCCTCCCCTTCTGGGCCTTCAGGGTCCGTTCTAGGGTGAATTTTACCTTTACCTCTGTTGTTGTCATCATCAGAGTTCCAATGTCATGCCTTCATCTCTTAGAAGAATTTGGCCAAAGTTCCCGCGACAGATGCGGGGAAAATACGGATTTCTACAGCATCGCTTATGTTCCACTACAGTCTTACTCAGTAATCACGTGCTCCATGAAGGCGTTTTATAACAAACACCGCGTGTTAACTGAATCAGGTGGAATATGATGTAAAATATTCTAATAGATACGAATTTTACTTTTCTGTAGATTGTAGCTCTTTCCTTTTTCCTCCATCCCAGGCCAGCCCTTGACGGTTGTCGTTCACAAAGTGACACCGAGACGCCTCTTGCCACTTATTGCTGCGGCTATCCCTAATTCGTGTCATTCCACCGTTGCTTCATACTCGTATTTCTTTAATCTTAACAACTGACGGCGTCGTTAAATAAACACACTTCTCCTGTCCTATGGTACAGTACAGTAACCCAAATACACGTACTAGGAAATTTACTCCGTATGCTTGCTAATGCTCATACATACGGCCGCCCTGGTTGTTAAATGGCCAGTAAGTACTGCAGTATTATATATATATATATATATATATATATATATATATGGATGAGATACCAATCATTTTAAATCTTTAATTTTTTATAACGCGAGGGAAATTTAAATTTCTTAGACTGAATATATACCTCTCCGAGAATCTCAAATTTCGACAATTTATAGTCATTTTGCACACATCACTCAGTGCTTTAAACTTAAAAAAGCATAAAGTTTTCGCCTTGTCACTTTCCTGATATTTTACAGCTTTCCAAAAAGTTTTGTGATTTTCAAAAACCTCTATTCTGTTAACATCAACTAAGCTGTTGACGGTGGCAGGGTATTCAAAGATATCCGCCCCCACACCTTTCATGTTGTAACTGTTCATGAAAGCTGGCCAATTAGTTCAGCATTCATTAGGAAGGGCAGACAGTCAAAAGATGATGGTATTTGATTAAGAAAGTAGGTTAACTTGTCGGTGGTGCGGCATTGCACTCGTTCTCTCCACTTGCAGTAAGATTTTTCGGCAAGTAGACCCATAATGAGACCACATAATGGACGTCGTACAAAGTATAAGTTCTTGTTTTAATTAGCACAAAGATCTCAAGCTCATCACACAGATTTGCAGACCCGACTGTAACATGAATCACATCCAGCTATTATTAAACTAAACTAAACTCCGTGGCCTTAGTCCGCACGCGAACTATACCGACAGAGCGGCCGTCGCCGGTCGGCGAAGTTAGTGCCAACTTTTGCGGATAGAGGGGTGTCACGTGGTCAGCGCAA
>Ga0136643_10006147_pt1 | contig 17145 bp, 11 predicted proteins | sample TergutLab28metaG_FD_96883 | JGI IMG/M metagenome (GOLD analysis project Ga0136643, IMG submission 96883) | Labiotermes labralis P1 segment gut microbial communities from Petit-Saut dam, French Guiana - Lab288 P1 (version 3) (version 3) | ecosystem: Host-associated > Arthropoda: Insects >... | reverse complement strand
GTTTGTGTCCATCCTCTGTACGTGTTGTAGCCACTTTTTCTGGTACTGTTTTATTTCCTTTACTATGTTCTGTACTCCCATTTTTTGCCTAATACATTGATTCTTTTCTTTATCTAGTTTTGTAAATTCCGATTTTTTGCTCTAATAACAACGCCGAAAAATCTTGGCACAGTCGGGAGGTTTTATGGCTTGTATTTTGGAGGTGGCCACGCTGGAACTTGAACACGGACTATCCTCTCTGAGGTCTACATCTCTATCGGCACCCTTCAGTATCCCATTATGCAGCACTGTCTAACCTGAACTTGAGTTCGTCGTTAAATAATGCATATCTATATAACAGTTATTTACCTATGTATTTCAGCAGTCGTTCATGTTAGACCTAATGAAGAGTACACAGTTTATTTAAAACTATTACGTAAGGGCTACTCAGTTTTATAAGTTACTGTATTGCCCCTTAATTGCCCTTTCACATACAGTCCATATTCATGCTATTCAATGAACATTAGCGGAGGAACCCCATGGCTTTTCCAGATAGTCAGTAAATGGCCACATAATGGCATACGTTAACGCAGACATTTCTATTCATTCGATCCACATCGCGTGCTTTCTGATGACACGTTGGATGACGTCATTGTTTCTGCAATATTGACTGTAATATCTGAATGCTTCTAGCAATCTCGATTAATTTGCTCGTACGCATAATATTTCAATTTCCTGTTTAATTATTCTTTAATTAATTTTATCTCGGTGTATTAAAAACTAGTCCTGTGATTCGAATTAAATTTCCGTTAAGCTAGAACGTGGGTGCGCGCTGTTGTGAATATGTTAATGAACATTTAGGTTCGTATAAGGCGAATGTAATTCCTTGTTAAGTGACAGGTAGTCCCTCGAGGAGAATTTTGCCACATGCACTTATTATCTTAGCGTAAATAAGTCCCGAAGTTCATTTAGGCAGCAAGGTATAGCAAGCAGAGTGACACTTTGAAGCCTAAAATGAAATGTGAAAGTATCTTCCCGTACAGTGTTGTCGGATTTCCGACGGAGAATTGCTTGTTTGAAGGTTCCCATGCCTCGCCCTGTTTTCGTTCTGGTAAGAGTAGCATTAAAATGATGACGGGCTTGTAGCGTTGTTAAGGAAACCGAAGTACTCGGACAAACCCTGTCCCAGGGCAAATTTGTCCACTACAGATTCCACGAATACTGGCCTTTTTATATCATACAGATTTGACCATGACTAAAATAAGTCTAATCCTTCTTGTAAAGCGATTTTATTTTCTGTCAGTGGGCAAAATTACGTGTACACTTCGAGTAATTTTCATAGAAGATTTTTTTTTAAGTTTATATTTATACAGAACGGAATTTATTAAATGTACGCTGACGCAATAAATGATGACCAGGCAAAATGTGAAGGAACTGAATGCGTTATAAAATAATAATAGAGTTTTGTCATTTTCAAATTAATTTGCTAGGCTATTTTAAATGAACTGTACTACAATCCCAATAAAACTTACGAATATACAGAGAAAATCGCATTCCAAATGAATGGAGAAATTCTGTTATAACCACAATATTTAAGAAATATGACAGAAGGGAACCCAAAAACTACAGAGTAATTAGTATTCTCAACATCTTCTATGAGATGTACTATAAAATCCTTAATATGAAACCGCAGAAGTGCTCAGAAGTATTTATGACAGAAACACGAAATGGATTCCGAAAGGGACGGTCATGAAGGACCCAACGTATTGCCTTAAGTTATTAATTGAAGAAAGGGAATTTAACTTGGATACACACTTGCTGTCTATAAATTATGAGAAAGCATTTGATAACATAAAAAGACATATTTTATTTAGCATTTTGAAATCCAGACATATCCCAGACCCATTGCTACAGGAAATAGTGGATATTTACACACAAAACAAAATATTGATAAAATTTGACAACAAACTATCAAAACCGGTAGAAATTAATAAATGAGTGTGCCAAGGTTGCCCTCTTTCACCTACACTATTTAATATATATTTAGACGAAATAATAAATAAATGACAAAATCAAGACCTAACCGGAATCAAACTTTAAAAAAAAACAGCAACTGTCAACGCTGTTATTTGCAAACGACCAAGTTATAATAGCAGACACAGAAGATAACCTACAGAAAGCTGCGCATAAATTAAATCAAATAATAACAGAATATGGTTTAACTATATCTGCACAGAAAACAAAATTGATGGCATTTAAAGGGCAAGATCTAGTGAGAACTAAAATTGTAATAGATAATAAAGTTATAGAACAAATAAATTTGTGTAATTATTTAGGAAATATATCTAATGAAGGAGAATAGGACATTGGTAACAAATTAAATAACTTTTTGAAAATTACAGTTATTTTATATAAAGTGTTTAGACCACAAAAACCCATTAGGAAAACAAGAATAAAACTATACAGTACACGTACGCTAGCCCTTCCAGTCTTGTTATATGGCAGCAAAACTTGGACTATTGGAGCAAGTGACGCCAGAAGAATAACAGCAGCATAGGCGAAATACATGAGGAGAACAGCTGGATACACTTGGACAGATTACAAAACAAATGCGAAAATTGCAAAGGATTTAAAAATAATACCAATTTTGGAAAAATTACTGGAATACAAGAGAAACTGGACACAACATGTAAATTGAATGCCTCGGAATAAATTACCCAGGGTAATGAAATACTGCTCCCCAACTGGCAGAAGGAATCATGGTAGAACTTTGAAGAGACTTCTGGTTACGTGAGACTGGAACGGGTTAACAATTGGCCCAGCTCCATGACGGATATATGATGATGATGATGATTATGGTGGCAATTTTTTTAAATTTTATTTTGATGGGCAGCTAAGAGGATTCTGCGTTGGGACTAAGAGAAGTGTCGTCTGTATAATCTGTGTGTCCACTGATGTAGTCAGACTGCAAAGACAGTTCTGCTCACCTTTCGTGGAAGGTCTACTGCTAATTAGTCCCTTCTCTGAACATGCTTACCAAGAGCACATTTAATGAGGATTCACACAGACAAGTTGCAGGAGAAGACAAACGCATAAGAGACGCTTTGTCATCGTTACCGAGTCTCTTCTTGTAAAGTAAGCGGTCTGAAATCTCCGTTTGATATCCGGGTGCAAACACCATAAACAAACCCACAGTACAAACCTCAGCAGGGCGGCCACCGAGTGACCAATGAACTTCGACCGTATTCGATCCTTTGTGCAGCTAAACAAACCCATGCGTTGAAGCATTATATCTAAACGTTATACAATTCGACTACATTCTTTATGAAAGTAACCGAGGAATATTATATTCGAAAGGATTTTTCCGGTTCTTTAGCCGGAAGTTTCTTCAATAACGAAACTACTGACTGCATTTCCCATTTAAGGAGACTAATGAAAGATTGAACAAGGAATACATTTATAGCAACCTCTTTTTGTCTGACCAAGAGCCTAAGGAACATATATTGCGATAAAAGAAATATATTGGCCGATTTAGTGTATGCTACTTCAAGAATCCATTCCGTGCTGGAAAAGTCGTCTGTTCTCGTCCGTGTATACGTACTGTCACAAAGTGGCCTTACATTATTGTATCTTTTGAAAAGTTCTTTTACCAGCTTCATTCCTCATGACGTAATTTACCTTTTTTCAGTTCAGTTCTTTTTAAAAAAGCCCATTGCCTAACAATTGAATCTTCACCTAGTAAAAGGTATTCTCAGATTCTGGGTTTTAATTCAGGCCCAACTGGTCGGCTGTTCCCCACCCTTGTACCCGATGATGAACACAGGTCCCTGGCGGAATTTTATCACTAATTTTTTTGTGTTCTTAAAACATTAGATAGCAATCTACGTCCAAACTGACTGGTGCTAGTTGTTCGTCAAAACCCTACATAATTTTAATTACCAATTGCTGTACTGGTATGTGTTGTTTTGTTTAAGAGGATCTTGGTTCAATTTGAAGTATCAACTAGAGGACAGTAACCTCGGGAATGAATATTTCACAGAAATACTTCAGTTACCATTACGTCCTATTTTTCTTCTATTATGGCATAATCAAGTCACTGCACTCTTAATAAAACTATTACATAACTTATATAAGGAATTTTGTGTACATTACAGTGAGTTTTCAGCCGAAGTTAATTTACTGAAATTTGTTTGAACTTACTTTTTCGCATTCGTCGCCTACTTTTAATCTCCAACACACACCCCATACTCTGAAACTCTATTTTTAAACATAGCAGGTTCAAGCCAAGCCTTTAAAAGATGTCGGTAAAGTAAGCTTGTCGGTGGGGTGGGGCAGCTGGATTGCAATTACACAGATTAAGAGAGTGAATGTAGGTTTCTGTCTGTGCTCTGAGCTTTATTTAAGCTGCGTGGTATATTTTTTGTGGCATGACCAGAATAGTAATGTTCTCCACTTGCAAATAATTTCCATGGCCATTAACTTGCACAAATTTAATTCCTGGTTGAAGAAAGGTTCTGTGAAACGCAGTTTGAAATTAAAAAAAAAACCCTTCTTGTACCATACGCATGTTACACACAACTGTTGTTCCGATTTCCTACACCAGCACCTTCCATCCTGTTCTGACTTTACGGAGTACATTCAGTTAATTTCTGAATAGACACTTAAGTTAATCTCATATTGAAGTTCTTAATGTCACAGTTATACAGCAACTGCGTGAAACTTCAACTCAGTTGGTTAAGAGGGACGGAAATAGTAGGGGGAATCTCATTTACGTCTTCAAATAAAATATGTCTTTCACTGCTTGGAAATTCGTTTAGCACACTATTTATTAACAGGAATTAGTGTAGATAACCAATAACGAATTTTATGTAAATCGGGCAAGAAATACGGAGCTATGGTTTGAGAGTCACTTACGTTCTAAAGTGAAGTGTGGGTTATGCAGCACTATATTTTATGACACTCGTTATTACTTAGCGGCAATAAATGTAGCTCCCCAATATTGAATTTTACCATGTGTGGAAAATTCCAGTGCGCGCGCGCGTGTGTGGTAAGGGACTGAATTGTGTCTGACGTAAGACACGTTTAAGTTCTGAATGTTAATGTAACTGATAAGCTCCTCTGTTGTTCTAATACCGAGATAATTGGCCGATTTGAACAATAACTATATATATTTATTTATTTTCCTAATGGCAGGTACATTAAATGTTTTATCATTGACCTATTCGACCAATAAATGTGAAACGTTAAAATTACAATGCAGATACTAAAAACAGTCAAAGTAAATATGAAAGTCCTAATGATAAGAAGTAGTCACAAAAATATTAATAGTGAAAAGACAATAACTATAAGAATGCATTATTTTATTGGATTGTGTAAGTGGTTCGCACTGCTGTCACATTGAACATAAATTATTTTTGACAGGCGAAAATGGTAAATAGTAATTTATTTATGCCTCCGACCGAAGTCTGATATTATAGAATAGTATAAGGTATATTTTGTTAACTGCAATTGGGTTGACGACCGGTGGCAGTAGTACAGCACATATTTGCACACAAACAATACAGAGAACAACACAATGAAACAGAATACCCAGAACAGAACATAACATAACAATAAGAATACGTAAAGCAATAACAATACATAAGCATAATAAAAATACATAATTTCCAAAATTAAGCAGAAACGTACACAACATATAACCATAGATACAATGATAAAAAAAACTGGAACCAAAAGAATAGGAAAAGAAAGTGATAAACGAATCAGCCATATAAGCATGTATGCAGAGACGCACTGACATAACATGTAGATTTCTAATTCCAAATTTTATTTACCTCGGTCAGTAAATGTGGATATTAAAGGTATAAATATTTTTCAACCCTTACGCGAATTCCTTCTGGGATGTTACGTCCAAACCAGTGGTAAAGCCTTATCAGCGTTTCCTAAGTGCGTATTGCTTTTGTATAGTGGCATATACATCCGACATGGCGCGGCTTCCCAGAAGGTTTGAATCGTAACCAACACCGCTATGATATCCCCATATTTCGCATGAAATTATATGTTTTTTTAGTCTGTGAAACATTGGGGTTGTATGCCTAACGGTTTCATTGTCACACTGACGAATTGCGGAACTGAGCTATAATGGTGTGAATAATTAGTCAGTGGCTGGTAACGACATTAAGTGTGGAATTTAATTAACCTGTGTCTGTTGTGTCAATATTTGTTCATAATTCAGTGTACCACATAATTTTGAAGCTTGATAGAGTTTGTTTGGGACAAAACATGACAACGCTCACATATAGTAAGAACGATTTTAATGGAATTTCCGAATCTGTAATGGTGATTCAAAGTAGCTGTTTACTGTGATCCTTTGTGTTGTGTTTATTTATTTCGCGATGCGTAAAATAATTGACGTTTGTCATAAATGGTCGCATAAAGTAATTCTTTTGAGTGAATGTACAGAGAAGTGTAAGAGCTGTCATGAAAGAAACGTTCCTCATATTCACTAGTTTCCATTGCGTTATTCGAACTTTTGACTTCAAGATCACCAGACACGTGTTACAGAAACTGTAGTAAGATATTCTTTTTCTTTATTGAAAGGCTTCATTTCATTCCACTTCTTATTTCTTTTGAGACTATCTTCGTTCTTCCTCTAACATGTAGATTCGTAATCCATTTGTCGTCTCCCTCTCTTACAGAGAGATTTAATGTTCGTGTCCCTTCATGCAAATTTTGGAAATAAGATTCGAACTGGGTCAAATTTTGATCAGTTGTAAGCACGAAGCACTTGCAGATTACTGTGCTGAATTCATTTCTAGGACTGGAAGGGACGTAACAAGATCATGTATCAAGTCTCTCTGGACTAGCGGTAAATGCTGCATAAATACCCTTATCGCCACAAAGTGACACCTCATGAATACTTGTTACAGTGGGAGGAAAACCGCAAGCATCCCCTCGTCATTCTGTATTATATGTTACGAAAACGCGTTGGTACATCGAAAGACGCCCGTCTGGATAGAGTAACATATATGATATAGACGCCCATTTTTATATCTGCTGCTATTTCAAGGTATTAGTTATAAATTGTGGGCCGGGTAGCTCAGTCGGTATAGCGACTGACTACGGGCTGGACGGTCGGGGATCGAATCCCAGTGGGGACGAGATTTTCCGCCCGTCCAGGCCGGCCCTGGGGTCCACCCAGCCTCCTGTAAAATGGGTACCGTGTCTTTCCCGGGGGTAAAGTGCGGCCGGGGCGTGCTGCTGACCACTCACCCTTTTCTAGTGCCGCGGTTATGGAAGAGTAGAGCTATACCTCTACCCACCCTCTGGGCCACACCGGACCTGTAACGGGATCACTTTTATTAGTTATAAATTTTAGCTATGTTTGTAGTTCAGAGAGTATAGTGAATAGGCTGCGAGCTGAATGACATGTTCTATTCACAGAAGGATACAACGATTTCTTTCCGCCGCCACTCATCTCTAACGCCAAGCACGGTTGCTGTATAATTGGTATTAGAGAAAAATTTCTTGACAGATGAAGCGGCCGGGGCGAGAAACTGGTAACTGCATGTAGTGCCGAAATCATAAAGTGCAGAAATATGACCCGTCGTAACTTCAGTGTTTCTTGTAGGTCTACCTTCATAACGTGTGGCTTAATTATTCACTGGAAAAATTTATTGTCTGCTACCATCAATAAACACCTTTAATCTCCGTAAAGCATCGTCAAGGGGACGGTTGTATCTGTTGTATTTTTGTTGTACATTGTTTCCCTCACATCGATTGAATACCTCACACTTCATCTTCCATTAAGAAAGTTCACGTTGCAGTTTGTTAAGTAATAATTATAATGAATACCACACGCCTATGAAAAATTTTTGAACAATAATTTATATTAGCCAACTCACGGAGAAGTAAAAAATAATCGTTTAATAGTGAGGGAAACATATTCCCAAGTTTGCAGTAAAATTAACTTCAGGCTGATATCAGAGATCGAAAAGCTATTACTTTGTTGGTACAGGAAGCTATGCAAAGCTTGTTTGTCATGTCTCGGCCGTAGCTCAGTTATTATGTATTATATTGGCACCGAGCAAATTTTCAACGGTACACATAAAACATGTGTGGCCGTTAAACACGGAGGAAGGCCGAGGGTTATGAAAACCGAAAGAGGAGCATCACTGATGAGTCGATTGCTTCGTTTAAATTATTGTGAAGGAAGTCAAAGAAAGTTCTCGGTACCTGTAAGAAACGTCTAGTATTAGCTGTTAAACCGATGGTGTTCAACCACAAGAATATCAGATGTCAGGATCAGTTGACGGACAAGTAGTCTCAATATAGACGGATATAATTTATAATTCTATACCAAGGTCCCTTGACCATGCACGCATGTTTGTGTTAGTTACTAGAAAACTAAATGTGCCGAATAAACCTCATCTGTTTTGTTGAATATACTACATTTAGGACTGAAGAATAAAAAATCAACAAGATGTAACTTATCATTTTACTGTACTTCTTATAGGCTCAACATGTTTCGGGCACTACTATGCCCATCATCAGGAGCTCGAGTCTATGATGTTGATTACCACATTGGTCGTTTCGTTCTTGGTTTGCTGTATGTTGTAGGTTAGTTGCGGTTAGGCTGGAGTAGTGTCCGGGCTGCAGGCTGGTTTTTTATTCTTCAGTTATCACAATGATGCACGGTCCAATAAACATCAAATACATTTAGGACTCCCTGCCCCATGATCTTTTTCAAAGTGCTCATGGGCATTAATTTAAAATTGTGTATGGTAAACACATGCACGGACAGGTCCAGGCATTTTTTTTTGGCCTGTGAAGGACACTGTGTGTGTGTGTGTGTGTGTGTGTGTGTGTATATATATATATATATATATATATCAAACACCTGTCTAGAAACCAGCCAAACATCAACTACGGTGAAGGTTTTAGGTTTTACTGCTTATAAAAAACTTGAAAATTACGAAGGAAAATTTGCAGACTAGATGAAGTTACGTTTTGTTTGCAGTTAGAAACATCAACACTGCGACAGTTATTATGAATGTACAAGTAGTTAAGAATGATAAAATTGTAACGGATACTGGCTAAACTGAAGATATAGAAGATGCGGGTAACAAGGGGAATGACTAAGACTTTCAAAGGAAAAAGGAAGAAATATAATGAAGAAAAGAAAAACTCTCTAGAAGAGTACAACATAGAAAATGTGAAATTGGAAGGATGTAATGTTAGCACGAGTCTGTATGATATAGTGTAAGAGAAAAGAAAATAAAGCGAAAGTAGAAAATGGCAAAATTAAGTCTCCAGGCTTAAGCAAAAAACATGAGAACATAATCGAGGAAAAGTTCCCTTTAGGAGAAATGGCACCAAAACGTCTGTGTGAGGAGTCTTAGGAAATATGTTGGTATTTTTTGCAGAAGTTAAAGACAATAAATCTTATCAGTTAGGAAATAAAAAAAAAAGACTGATCCAGCTGTAAACAAGAAAATAAGTCGCCACTTGTGAGCAAAAGTTGCTTAAATTGAAGGTGTAGATACAAAAATGTTTGTGTGAGAATGCACGAAAATGTCACAGTTATTCGGTGGTCAGAGATATAGAATGTTTCTGTAGACTCGCGTTAAATGTGACAGACGCAGTTATAAAAAGGGTAAAAAAATTTAAACTCGCAACTTCTTAATATTTTCCTTTGTTTCTGTAAGAAACTTTTATCTTAATCTTTGCAGTGCTTTCAGCCCCTTATCATGTTCTGCGTGGGATTTTCAATAAAATAAATGTCACTATCCGTCGTTACTTGTTGGTTTATTACACTTAGGAACAGTTCCTTTAAAATATGCGGAATGGTCTGGAAAGTCATGAAGCCCGTACAGATTTACCACTTGTGCCGATTCATATCCGGCAGCTTTATGGAACTGTTGGCTGTAATTTATAAAATCCAAATTATTTACACCCGCCCTAACACATATTACAGTTCTTCAATATGGTTTACTGAATTACGTAGTTACCAAGGCACGGAACAAATTTGAACATAGATCAGTAGGTAGGTTTCACCCCTTTTATAGGCCACAAAGGCTCTTAGGGTGAGTAGAGGTATAGCTGTACTCTTTCTAGGACTTCGGCACTAGATGGGGGTGGGGGGTCAACGCCACGCCCCGGCCGCCTCTACCCCCGAGAAAGACCCGGTGCCCATTGTAGAGGAGGCTGGGTGGGCCCCAGGGCCGGTCTGGACAGGTGCGGAAAATCTCGCCCCCACCTGGATTCGATCCCCGGATCGTCCAGCCCGTAGCCAGTCGCTATACCGACTACGCTACACGGCCCACATATACATCAGGTTTCGCTCTAAACACTCTGTGGCCCGTGCGTCAAATGGAGTAAGGCAGAAAGCTATGGAAGAGTCTTGTCTGTGAGAAGGTTGTTATATGGTGGTTAGTTCAAGACTTCTATTACGAACTGTATTGCCAAGATTTCACTCCTTCCTGTCCCATCTATTTTCCTCCGAAATATGGCACATACGACAGCTGGTGAAGTACGTGGTACCACATCTCAGAGGACGGCAACTTGCATAGTTAATTCCAAGAAAACCTCAGATCCTGCTTGTAATAAGTTCCAACCGGTATTGAAACCAGATCATTCACCACTACGTAAGTCTGATAATGGTGTACTGTGTACGGTCACCGATGTGACTGAAATTTCGATCATCTTCCGCTATCTCCAGCTTAAATAAAAGACAAACAACGTCCATAAATTAAGAGTGGCTCTTTCTGACGGGCCTACCAGAGTAGGTTTTCCCCTTTTTCCGTTCCAACCGAAGACGGAGCCAGATCTATCCTTCAGAACTTCGTGGGTTTTTTAGCCTGACAGGACGGTCAGTGTTTGAAATTTTACTTACCAGAGAAATACCTCATGCTATGGTGCGTATGTTATGTTCAAGTTGCATGGACCAATGAGAGTGAGAGTTGAAAGTCATATTACCGTGTATCTTAAATAAAAATCACAAGAGATTGCTCACGTATTCCACGGCAAGTATTTGCTCGTGACTTCATCCTGCGTAGTAGCAATTAGGTTACACACACAACTACACTGTCGGAGATGTTGCCGCTATACCTCGGCGTTACAGAAGAATGTTTAATGCAGAGTGTTGGAGACAGTAGGGTCTAACGGCTGTGAACAATATAAGAGTACTGCCGTCCGTAACTGATCCCTATGGTCACGCGGTTTGGGGATCTGCAGATCTTAGTCCTATCTGACATTGGCTTGTTGGGTTTCTATTCGTTCTGCGGCACTGTTATTTCTGATTGTTGATGAACAAACTTATACCCATTAAGCCCTTCTTCGCCGGTGTGAAGTTGCGCACTGGAACAGTTTTATTTATGCTCTATGTCTTCACACATTACACATGTCACCTATTTTAACATTATTAGTAGCATTTGTTCTGTATAGAGCCAGCAACAGCGTTACCCCAACGTAGCCGCTTCGCACCCTAGCTTTTTAATATATTTGTAATAAAGAGCTTTGTTCGAAATAACTCTGTGCTGCTGTGAAATTTAATATCACGAAGCCATTTGCTGGGATATGAGATTCGGTTTAAGCTTGTCACAAACGATTATTAAAATAGGCTTTAATTTTTATGGGCATATTCATATCAATTGAGTGATTATAGATGCATGACTTTTAATAAATGCACATTTGATGTACATGGCTGTTCAGTGTTTAAATTTAGATTATGAATGTGACGTCACCGGAGAGACTGATGCATATTTTGACTACTGGCATAAAGTTGACCTACCTCGCGACAATAGACGAGGATATCGTAATAGAAGTTACATAGTACATCCAGTCTCATCGGCATAGCGACTCGCTACGGGCTGCATGGTCCGGGTATCGAAACCCTGTGGAGGCGAGATTTTACTTCCCCGTCCAGACAGGCCCGAAACCCAACCAGCCCCCTCCCCCTCCCGTACATTCGGTAGCGGGTCTTTCCCGGGGCTAAAGCAGTCGGTGCGTTTACTGACCGCCCACCCTCTTCTAGCGACGAAGTTGCTAACGGGGTAAAGCTATACTTCCACTTCCTGTCTATACTTGCACAGGCAAGTCATGGTTCGACCTTAACCTGTACACCGAATTTTCAGTCTGTGATCGGCTTACCAATTGACAGTTTGCCAGCCATTATCCGAATTTATAAAGGGTGATAAAATTTTGAATATAGGTTAAGAGTTGACATGCGTTACAGAACATTTATGAAGTACTATCATAGTAATGTTGTTAGGGGTCTTATTTGCCTGACACGCAGGTCTCGTGGAAGAAGAGCAACGTGCAGAAAATATAATATAATATTAATGAAGGCCGTTAATAGACCCTTTGTGAGGAAGGGAATTATAAGGAACTGGTTAAGGATTATATGTTTCGTGTTGTTCATTTAACAATGCTGTTAGCATTTAGACTAGATTTTGTCAATGATGTCGAATGAATGTGATTGCTGAGTATTGGTGGAAAAGGTAATTAACGGAGGAAATACGCAGTAGTACCAGGAGAGAAACCCATCCAGTGCCACTTTGGTTACCACCAGTCTCACATTGCCTGCACTAGTTCAAACGCGAAACTTCGGGATGGTAGTGTAAATCTTCGAGTTTGAAGTAACAATGAAGACAGGCGAGGAAGGTGGGGTAATTTCTATGGAAACGAAATATGCCAAATTGTGGGAAGGATATGGCCTACATGCAGCATTTGTTTTGAAATAAAGAGACTTATTTTTCACGAGTTGCATGATAGATATGTACCGAATTTAGTTATGATCCATCAGTATATTTCATGAAAGTGCGCCTCGTAAGGAGGAATTAATGGATGGGAAATGTGACAAATTTGGAAGGCGTGGTAATTCATGCATACTTTTAGCCTAAAGACTGCAAAGTGAGCAGAAATTTGTCGTGTGACATGATTGGTGTAAGAGCCTGTTGATTAAACTCTGAGGGAGTGGACGTGACAAGACACGTTCAGTGTTTGGGTCCAGTATCAAAATTCTGTGAATACGGTTCTGCTGTCTTGACATGCCCTTCGATTGTCTGACGAAATGTTTGTTGCAGCTTAACTTGAAACCGAAAGCATAAACTCTGAATTCACACCGATATTAAGGATTTTGAGTGTAATCGCTAAAGCTTGAAGAACTCCGACAAGGCTGTGAGACGTGGATTCCAGGAACGAGGTCCGTAGTGTCTTAATGGTATTCTTCTCTACCCATGATAACGGAACACATAGCTGCGTGTCAGCTTGAATAGGAACGCCATTTTAAACAGGACAGTCTCCTCTTGCTACAGTATTGCCTTGTTCGATCAAATTGGGACGAGGTTTGTGTAGATAATGGGCTATGCAGCACGGGACATATTACCAGTGTTTTTCGAACCAAGTCACGTTGTTGGCTGGAGCTGTAGATACTCTGGATTATTTTGCATTGGGTCGTTAAAAAGCAATTTGACACGAGATAAATAGAAAACTGTGGTAATTTTGACAGTAGTATCCATGAAGCAGGTATTGTGTGTCTAGCTTCATTATGTTGCAAGCGAAGGGAGGGGCAGGAAGTATTGCGACTGCAGTGCATCACTGAGCTTACTAAACTGAAGGATTACATTTTATTAATTTCCTTGTGAAGTTTGTAAATAGTCAGTTAAGGGACAGTTTTGGAGAGTATCACTGTTTTCTTAGATAAATAATTCATTAAATTTCAGCTATCGTTTTTTACTTTTTGATTCAAACCTGCAGTGACCAATCACACATGCAGCAGCAGCAGCAGCAGCAACAACAACAACAACAACAACAATAAAAGATAAAGATAACAAAAAGCGACGTCATTAATAACACTTATAACCACGTCTTTAAAGTTCCTATTTTGTTCTTAAAAATTCCAACCTGTAGTAAGAGTCAGCCAAGTTGTTGAAGGTGACCATTTCATAGTAACGGAAAGACTTTAGCTTAGCACCCAATCAACAGAATGGGAAAGCTTACGAGGTTTTTGCTACATGTTAAATACCATATGATTTTCTACACTGGCATAATGGCGATAATGTGAAAATAATTAAGCATAAGAAATTAAATCATAAACAACAGACCTAACCGTAATAAACTTGAAAATTCTGCTTGCCTAATTTCTAAGAACTTGACTTTGTATGAGAAATTAACATTTCCTCTCTACTTTGCGCAGAGGCTGTGAATGTTATTCATGTTTCCTGTTGTTAACTTGCTCGGACATGCAGCCATGGTCTCATTAAGTTTCATTACGCAATGAACAAACTCTATGACTTAAAGCTACCCTTGAATGTGTTCTCAAAAGTCTGGGGCTCGGCTACGGGTTTTTGTTATTATTCCAAACATTTTCATAAATGTTGTTATAAACTAGAGATTTTGTGTTTTTAATAATTTCCTGCTGAGTTTTCGGGCAGTTCCTTTTTGCTTATCAGATTACTTATAATTTACGATTACACTTCAAAGTACGTAAGTGTAATGCGTCTAGTAATGTTATTCTGGAAGAAGAGATGTAAAAAAGCAAAGAATCACGAGGAGGTTCACTTTAATTATAATACAAAGAGTAAAGAAGGAATTAAGTGGCGACATGTGTTTCTTTTAATACAGCCACTAATATAATGAATGAGTAACTTCGGAGTGCAGGTGAGTAGTGGTTATAAATTTTTGGAGATGAGCGAGCGAGTAACTTCGCACTGTACAACAGTCATATAATACGAAATATTACATAGGGTTGTGGACATGGAAAGGAAAGGATAGGTGTTGAATTGGAGATAGTGAAAGGCTGTATCTCCAATTCGTTTATACTTTCATGATAAAACACTTAAAAAAGCAAAGGGAAAATTCTAATTTACCTTCTGTTTACTTTTGAACGGCTTTGAAGTGGTTCGAGTTAGTTACAGGCACCCTTAGCTCTTAACCCTCTGAACCGGAACGTAAACAGATCATGAGATTTACTCAACGAACCGAATATTTATTTCAAGTCGTTCAAAGCCTTGAAAACTGAGGAAATTCCTTGACCACCTAACAGATTTTAGCTGCACAAGAAGGGTTGAATTTCATTTCGTAAGTAAAATAAAAAATGTGTTTGCATTACCAGTGTAAGGTTTGCATTACCAGTGTAAGGTTTGCATTACCAGTGTAAGGTTTGCATTACCAGTGTAAGGTTTTCGGACATTTGCTGTACTAAAGAGACCTCAATTTCCGGGCTCAACGATGTAATTTGTAAAATACAGGCACGAATTTTAAATCTTTTTCTTCGTACTGTCATCTTTGCTTTTCCTTCCTTCTTCTTTCCCTAAATTCTTTGTTCCAGTTTTCAGTCTCTTATCCTTTCAAAGCATCTCTTTCTGTGTCTTCAAGAGGCCTATACGTAGGGGAGTATTCGGAGAAAAAATATGTCGCTTTCAAGTTCTAGCATCATGAATTGCAAAAAGATTTCATCAAGCAACGGACAAGGTCGAGAAGAGAGACAGGACAGCGTTCTAACGTCTAGAAAGTAATTGCTAACATAAGAAGTAATAAGCTGTCTTGCGCTTTATTTTTTTTTTGTCGGTGACTTCTCTTGTAATTCGACCTGTACCATGAGTAGATATTAGTGTTTCAGTTTCATCTCTTGTATATTCCATCTTTTTCTCAGCCGGGCGAAACATTTTACTCATCGCCACCATTTTATCCAGACCAGCTTTCCAGTGTGTAAAAGGGGCTCTATCCTCGGATCCTCAAACTAACCACTTATTTGTGCATGCTAGTGTCATGTGTAACGAAGAAAACGTAGACAGATATGGCAAAAACGACGTTTACCCATTAAAGATCCCAAGTTGTGGAAAACGATACCTAGGACAAACCGGAAGTCATTCCATACAAGATTTAAAGAATACTTTTTATCGTATGAAAATCAAAATCGATATTCTAAATTTTCACAACACCTACAACATTACCACCATTCGATTGGACCGATAGATAACAGAATGGAAATATGGAAATTTGTGATGAAGGAAACTTCGTGGGGAAAAAAATGTATTTATCGAGTAGTCCGTAACAACAACCAAATAAATGATAACTCTACACCAAATTTCAATCAAATCATTGAGCCTATAGTTCAACATGAACACCACAGATAGCGCAGTAACCATTCAATTGCCATCTCTTACTTGCTTTCACTCAGTAATGGATAAGACACATAACACACAGCAGCCTTCGTGGAACACGCGTAAGGTGCCATTTCTTTGTAGGTGCATAAGATAAGAACGTTATATCAAGAGTTCCATTAACTTAAATTTTAAATTTTTAAATTTATTTTAGATGTTCACCTCTCAAACATTACCCGTCATTTTATTACAAGGGTGTGTCTATATCACAGAAACGTTCCTACTCAAATGAAGTTAAACGGGCAGATGACAAGTTATATGTAAAATGTTGGCAATTTTATTTGTCTATTACTGATTTAGTGTAATTTTGTGATTTTAACGATTTTGTATAATTTACAGAACACAACAGAAGAAAAAGAAGCAGATGTATCACAGTGTTTCTGCAGAGAAAGAAAAACACACTAAAAGTACTAAAGCATTGTTTTGGGGGAAGGGCCGTCAATTATTCACCGATTTTTTTGCTTTTCACAGGGCGCTGTTAAACCTAAACCCGGCGGAAAGCGACGGATGAGTGTATGTTAAGTCCTTAGTTACAAATACGCCCTTTAGTGCCCTGTCTTAATACATGTAGCTTATGTTCATATTTTTCTGACATACAAATACAGGAACAGGACCAATATTTCGTAATGTACTAGAGCAAATGTTAATTTTGGGAAATGATAGAGGAAACCAACAAGATGCAACAGATGTTTATTTTTAACAATATCTCAACATGTTTCGGGCATCAATATGCCCATCTTCAGGAGAACAAGAAGTATTACTGCATGTGGTGTGCTGCGCTGGTTCTGCTGGATGTGGTTGGTAGCGGTTGTGGGGCGCTGCGTTGTGGGGTGTGAGCACAGTGCTCACACCCCACAACCGCTACCAACCACATCCAGCAGAACCAGCGCAGCACACCACATGCAGTAATACGTCTTGTTCTCCTGAAGATGGGCATATTGATGCCCGAAACATGTTGAGATATTGTTAAAAATAAACATCTGTTGCATCTTGTTGGTTT
>Ga0136643_10006146_pt1 | contig 17146 bp, 7 predicted proteins | sample TergutLab28metaG_FD_96883 | JGI IMG/M metagenome (GOLD analysis project Ga0136643, IMG submission 96883) | Labiotermes labralis P1 segment gut microbial communities from Petit-Saut dam, French Guiana - Lab288 P1 (version 3) (version 3) | ecosystem: Host-associated > Arthropoda: Insects >... | reverse complement strand
TTTTTTTTTTTTTTTGGTCAGAAGAAGAAAGCGTAATTTTCAATTCACGCAAGACAGACCATAACCAACCGCAATTAGGCTTACTCACAACCGGCGGAAATGAATACGGTTTTTGTACGTAAGCTTTAATTATGTGTTGATTTTATCCAAATAAGAAAATGGCGCAGGATCTTCGTTTTAAGAAGTTCTTAAGTTACTCTGCTCGTCAACACATTGTTTACTTTCGCTGACTGGGACTCACCAGATCAAAACATGATTTTAAGGTGTACTCTGGATATTATTTTCACATGCGTCTTTAATTCCCAAACTGGACACAGCAATTTCTGTTCTTCTGTGTCACATCATCATTGCCGTTGCATTTCACCCAGTCACTTCGTGTAAACTGTGCTGGACTATCAGAATTGTCTCAGGAATAACTGTACTGTTAGGCAGGTCCCTGTGCAACAACAAATTGGAAGTGAGTGTTTAACAGTGGATTTTCATATGTTACAAAAATCAATCATTGTGATAAGTGTATACAACATTTACAGTTCCATGCACAACAGGTGATCAACTCTCATATAACACCACACCATGAACATATATTGGGCAGTGGAAGTACAGATCTGCATATTCCTTGCCTAAGCATGACACAGAACTTGGTGTTAACTTCACACCCTAGCCACACCACCCCTAGGGACAGAGTCCCACAGCCCAATGGATAGGAATGTGGGTGGGTTCAACAATTAGTCAGACAAACTGACAAAGAAAAAAATCAGTGCTTCTACTGGGGATGAAACTCCAGTTCCCATGCCACTGAGGCCACAACCTAGTTGCATAACAGACTGAAATATCCTGGCTCCCAACTTGGTGATTGAAAACACAAAAATTACACATTTGATCAAACATAAATTGGGGCACATAATTACTAATTGCTGCACTGCTGGCTTAAACAAGTAAAATGTTAAGTCACAAAGGAAAGCTCTGTGTAATTCCTTTTATTTCCTCGAAGTTTCAATGTGAACAGTTCAAACAATTTTTCCTGCAACGCAAAAATCTTCATGTATTGCATAAAATTGTAACCTCAACACTTCAGGGATGTTACATAAACTAATATATGACAACACAATTTTTATGGCATCAGTAAAGCAGGAAGCATATTTTCAGAGAGTATTCTGCAACACATACTCATTACCTGTCACCTCTAAAAACATCCAGTCTGCAGACAAACTGCACATACTGTACAAAGCAACGTGAGGAAAAATATCTCTTACTACAAACAAATTTCAATTTATATTTAACATGCCAGATTACATTGCCTTATTTGGATAAATATAATGCACAGTATGTACTGTGATGTGGCATACATACACCCAAGTGATAACCAAAGGTTTATGAGTTTGTGCCCACACCAGTGTGCATGGGGAGTGCAGCAATTGCCACGCAATGAAAGAACGAATATTTCATCAGTGATATACATGGCATTTTAAGAGTATGGGTTAATGGGTTAAACTTATAAATAATGATCACAACTATCAACACTACAAAATTATTTTATTTGTACGACCTTGGTTCTCATAATTAGCTGACTCACAACACATAAATTGAAAGTGAAATATAAAGTGAAAAACCAATAAAAAAAACTACTTGAGATTTATAAAAATATACACACTTTTTTAAAATATGTCTTTCCTACTACTGGAATGATTAAAATCAATATTCTTAGAATATCCTTAATTCATACATTATATATATGCAGAGATAAAATATGGCTGATATACAGCACTATTAAAGTATCAGGTTATGTAATATGCATCATTAAAAAATTAAAAGCCACAAAACTGTCAACAACTCTGCTTTTAAGATTATTTCATTTATGGACGGTCAAACTGTATTTTTACACCTCTCCATCTTGGAATAAGGCACTCAAAAACAAGTATTACAAAATCACATACTGCCACCACACTTTGAAGTATAAATACAAGAACAGAAATCACAATGCCACGATGACAGACACTTGTGCAAAAGACAGTCTTATGTACCTACAAGCTGAATGATATAATTCAATGTTCCTCCACAGTTTGGCATTATGACTCAATTTCTTTCCCCTCCAAGCCTCCTTAACTTATGAACATGTCTAGCATCAATAAAAATGGCATATTACTAAGCCACATGCCATTTCAGTAGACATCACAAGCAAGTCAAGCAACCTGCATGTGACCGAACAGACCAGTTTCTGCAAAACAGCAACCAACATCCATACTAGACATGTATGAACAGTTTTATGGTCACACATGACATAATCATGGTATTAACTCTCCCTCATTCAGTTATGTGCAAATATTTGTTGTTCACACGCTCAGATATTCTTAGGCTTACTCGGAAAGTCTTAAAGGACTGTTAACAGATACCACGCAAAACTGCAAAATATAATTAAAAAATTATGATGGTCAGATTTGGAAACTGACTTTGTACACTGTTTCTTTTTCTTCCATACAAGACAGTAAACCATATACTAAGCTGATCAGTTCATGCAAATTGAGAGAGAGTCTCTCCCAATCAAAATGCCAATTTCATATCCCAATAACAGACTCTTACATAAAAAAAAATAATTATGAAATACTACTTCGTTAAAACATTCACATCCTCATAATTACCATCTTCTGTATCAGCTAGCAAAATTTCATACACCAATAACAGACTCCTTTATATAAAAAATGATAATTATGAAACATTACTTCATTAGAATGCTTACAAACTCATAATTACCATTTTTTGTACCTGCTAACAGAATTAACAATGAATTATAAGGAATTCACTAAAACATCTCTCAGCATAGCTGCCTTCATCAGTAATACTTTGTGCTGTGCACCCTGTGCTTTTTCTGGAGAAGAAGAAAGTTGGCAGTACTGGCCCAGTAAAACAGCCAACATGAATCAAGTTTTTACAGTACTGTCCACCCTTGGTGGAGGGGATAAATGATGTCAGTTTTGCATACCATAGTGTCCCACAGCAGAAAGAAGCATAGTCTATACCAGGGATGAACAAATTTTCCAAAAAGCTAGGAGCCACTTCAAAATTCCAAGCATCTAAAGACTTACACAAAATTCCATACTCTGGACCCACAAATACTGGGTGCCCCCTAACTAAATTAAGCTGACTGGGAGACCTGGCACCACGTATCTATGTACCCCTGGTATATACAAATCTCTAACAGAAATAGTTTATTCATAACAATAACAGTTAATTACTTTCTATGTTGTCAAACTTATTGGTAGTATGATAAAGCAATAATGGAATGCTTCCCAGTGTCACTGCTTCTTGAAATTATGTCTTCATACTAACAGCCGATCTGTTTGACAAACCCTACTATTAGTTCTTCTAAAACCAAAGTGAAATCTGCTACTGTATTATAACAGATTCTAATTGGGGAAAGAAACATTTTTACTTTTATACAACCAAACACGCTCCAATTTCTAAGGTATTCAAAAAAAGTTACCTATTGATACAAATGTGGACAGCCAAAAACCAAAGTCTTTCAATTTACACAATAATTTGATTGAATTTTCATGTGTTTCATTTAGAGACGCTGCCCATTAATGCCTCAGCCAAGTGTCTGATTTTCTGCAACATTCTTCCTTGACCTTGAATTATTTTTCAGGAACAAGGCAAGTCTTTAACAACAGTTTAATGAAGGCATATGTCATACTTATGGACCTTTCTCCGAATTCCAGTTTTTACAATTCTGTGATCACTAAAATGACAGTGGCACTTACATGACAATGAAATAACCCACAAAAGGCAGAAAGTGAATACTAAAGTAATACTGTGATACACCTCATATCTAGTGTCTCCTGACATCCGTCATTGGACTGATGCACAAAGTGGATGTGTGAGATGCTCAGAGTGAAAATGTACATCACTGCTGAAAAAAGTGGAGATTCACATTCTCAGAATGGTTTCTGAAGACAGGAAAAATTGAAAATACACGTAATTTAGACAGATGCCAGACACTAAAAATTATAAAGAATTAACCTTCATTTCTGTCCTCAGGTCCACACTAAGTTATCCTTAGGAAATGACTCCTTTCCTCAAAACACAAGTAACAAGAATGTGTTAAAATGACCAGCTAAAAATTATCTTCCCCATCACAAAATATAAGCCTCATTCAAACTGGTACCTTCCTTAGATACTATTCCATAGGATAAAAGATGGTACTACTTTATGTTTCATCCCTCTATAAATCACATCGAGTATTACCACGAAAAATATAAAATTCATAAGCTATACATATAGCATGGAATTATGTTCTGCTTATTTTTTCACTCATAATAGTGAGCAAGCAAGGATTTCTGTTTAAGCCCTGCACACACAATATGAAAACAACACGTACAAGTCATTTTGAATCCTACTTCATTAATATCTCATCGTCAAATGTTATTTCCATAAAGCTCATTTCTAAACTTATGGCAGAGTAAACAAATAAATGACACTCAGTGTATCAATACAACATATGGCCTGCTGTTAACTTTGAAGGCAGACACAATATTCAGATGAATTATATAATTTTGGACATATAACATTTTTATTAAAATGTAATATCACTGACAGAATGAAATTTTGTATCAGTTTCAAATGTACCACACATAATATCATTGCAAGCACACAACTATCAAATGTTGTGGAATTCCAGTAATATCAAGGCAATTTAACTACAATATTACATTACAATAAATACCACTAATTCTGTGGTAAAAATAATAATAAATCTTATTCAAAGTGAATGTAACAATAAAAATGAAGTAAAATACCTTACACACACATACGACCAATGTAAAGCATACATTACCAAAATTCCCCATATTATTATGTATGTGGTTTAAGCTAGTAGAAGTTTTGGTGAGAATATGGAAAGTTCTCTCTATACATATGCAATGATTACATGCAGTATTAATGCATGTGTTATGATGAGCTTTTAGTAACAAGTACCTGGGGTAAATCTGAGATTGAGGAAATTTGTTTTTGCTATCTTCAGATTTCTAAGTCTGGTGACAACTGTTACTGGCTGAATCAACAGGTCAAATAAAAAACAAATTTTCTGAAATATTATGTGAAACTGAAGCATTATTTAGAGGATAAATATGCAGATGGAACCATGACAGTCCTCCTTTCACTTACTGTGGCAGATAAGCTGTTACAGCTTCAGTACATGGGAATCATATGGTAATGAACTTCCATAACCACAGCTGACAAACATTAAGTCTGGATCAATAGAGTGGAAATTCCCAGACATCAGTTGTTTAATGTACTGCAATGTTTCACACAACCTTTCCAACTCAGTCAACCAAAGAAAATTTGTATTTTCTCCCCCACAGCCAAATTGTACACCGTATCTCCAACATACTTCCAGAAATTAATCCTTCACATTGCAGCTATAGTATAAAAAAACTACAAAAAACTAATTATGATGACTGCCACTTGTGAAAGAATGCTATAAAAACCAGAGATCCCATGATGACCAATAAGCATGTGTGTACTGAAGAAGAGCCATTACAACCATCTTCTGAACAATAGCACTCTTCCCAGTAAATTCCATTATCATAAACACCCCAATTGCACACTCCTGTTACACCAGTATCAGCAACTGAAGCACACCTTCTTATTACTTGCCTCCATCTTCCATCCCCTGAAATTAAATCACAGTTAGTTTAAGTTCTGACTGAAATTCTGGATGCTGCCAAGTGTCCCAGGTCAAAAGCCAACAATGTTTCAGAAGCTGGATCTGCCTCAACCTTCAGCTGGAAAGCAAAAGGATAGGTTATACTCTGATGGGCTAGTCAGAAGCAGGTTGTCACAATCCCTAGTTATTTCAGTCTACACAGCCCATTACAGACAGCTTAAAATTCCTTTCAATCATCTGCATATACACTACTAATTTCTCTCTCAGAAATTAGGCTAATTATGTTGAATTAAGAAACTAGGCTTCCCAAACGATCTAAGATAACACTTTTACTATGGGTTTAGTTCTACTTCAGATTGTATTAATTACAATACCCATTTCTGTAACTCTATTATGTTTCACATAAACTTCTTGCCATCTCTGAACACTAGATTAATTCCTACATGATATGCATGTGTGATACAGGTTAAGAAATACATGACACGAAGCTTATCTACAACATTTCAACTGTCATTCACAGAGTATTAGAATCATGTAACTACAATACTGTGTTTAATATAAACATCACTTTCAAAGAGTTACTTTTAATACTGCATTATGAAAATGTATGGCCATGCTGTGGTTCTAGCAGTTAAAAGGTAAAGCAATCCCACTACAGGCCTGGTACAGGCCCTGAGGGTTCCAGGAGGTTTAGGCTCCCAAATTTCAAGACAATCGGCACATGAAGGTGGTAAGGGTGTCAGCCCTATGCACCGGCTGCCTATACCCCCCTGGAAATATTTCTGCTGCTCATTTCTGTTGCCCTGGTGTCGACTCAGCCTCTAACAGAAATAAGTATCAGGAGTATTTCCTGTGGGTAAAGGTGACTGGTGTGTAAGACTGTACCAGGAGTATTTCCTGGGGGTACAGGCAACCAGATGCTTGTGAGTGCGGTAATGAACCTTCAGGTTCCGTGAAATGCGGGGAATTTCTTGACTAGCTGCAAACCAGTTAGCTTCTCAAGAAGGACTCTGCACCATGGAGTAAGTAAGTACAGGCAACCGGTGTGTAAGGCTGACAACCTACCACTGTCCTGTGCCGTTGTCACAAGGGAAGCCCTAACTTTCTGGAACCCTCTGGGCCTGTCCAGGACTGTAATGGGACTGCTTTACCTTTACCTTTAGTCATTTCTGTTAGAGGCTGTGTCAACCCCAGGCCACAGTGCAGCCGGAAGGATTATATCAATGAAAAATTCCAATGACACCATTGGGAACTGAACCCGCGACTTTCCAGTTTGTAGCGCAGTGCCTCAACCAACTGCGCCACTGTGTGCCCTGGTTCAGGCAGTTAGTCACTGCATTCTCACAGTGGAGACATAATTTCAATCCCAGGCCAGTCCATATAGGATTTGTGGTGGAAAAAGTGGCAGTGGGACAGACTTTTCTACCAGTACTTCAATTTTCCCATAAGTATCATTCCACCAAAGCTCCATACCCATTCATTCATCTATCACTGATGCTACACGATCTAAACAACTAACAGAGGCATTTAACAACACAATTAATAAATTATAAGCATGCAATAATTTCATTTGTACATTAACCTTCTCATATTCTTTTTAAACAGTGAGCTTGTCTCACAGGTAGAAGTAAGGGCTGAATCCCAATGGTTCATAACTGTGCTCATAACATCCTGCCATTTGTCCTGGGCCACATTAATCCAGTCCACACCCTTCGTGCCTGTATCTTTTAAGTTCCACTTTAATATTATTCTACCACTTATACATTGGTTTTACAAGGAGTCTCCTTCCTCCAGATTTTCTCACCAAAACCATGTATGCATTTCTCTTCCTCCCTCCAATACATTCTGCATGCCCTGCCCATCCCACCCTCCTTGATCTGATCACCCTAGCAGTATTTTGTGAGCAGTACAATCAATTAAGCATCTCATTTTATAATTTTCTCTAGCCTCTTCATATTTCTTCCTCATTGAAACCAAGACTCTTTCTCAGCACTCTATTTTCATGCACTCGTGGCCTAAGATACTGCCTTAATGTGAGGGACAGTGCTGTTTTTGAAACACGCCAAAAAATATTTCCACTCCTCTGCTCCACAGTTAAGAAGTCTGGACAACAAAGGAATGGTCACACTAAAATTATTACATTTTAACCTGTATAGCAAACTGAAAACACAAACTGCAAATTGAAAATGTGAAAACAACAAACTCAAAGAGGTCACTTCTGAACACTAACACCATGAACAAAAATTCCTTCTTGAGATGCCAGCAGTCAACTAATAAAATAATTCAAGTTGTAAAGAACTTAACAGCTCATTACTATGTTCAGAAGACTGTGATGCTGGAAGCTACCCTCAAAATCCAGTCAACACTTCCCACCCTCTTTCATTAAAGTCCACTTTACGCCCTCCAGAATATAACACCACACATACTGCTATACAGCCTGCTGACATTTTGAAAGAGCTTGCTGCCACCATCTTCTGGTTCAAAGTCCAAGATTTCCAATAACATCTAATGATCTGACCTATGCAATTACTTTTTATTCAAATGTTTTATCTTAATTCTGGGAACACAGAATTAACTGTATGTCAAAAGGTCATACATTGTCAGCTGGTGAATCTCATATCTGATACGCGTCACATCTTCCCATTCCAAAGATATCAAGGTAAATGGAAAAGTTCACACTTACATATAAAACCCTTCGGACCTTGCTGAGTTATCTTCATGCAAAATGTTCCTGGAGTGTGTGACTCATCACTGCTACATTCGACAGCAATATGTCGACTTTTGTCAAATTTCTTATATGCTCCACAAGTGTCTTCTCCCTTGGTATCTTGCCCTGAAGAACACTGGTAACACTGAATAGCTTCACCTGCAACAATTTCCGACAGCATACTCTAACACGTGCTTCGTGCTGGACCATCAAAACAAAACTGCGTGTAGTAAATGACGCAGTTATAAAACCAGTACACAGATAACAAAACGAGTCATGAACAGTGCTAATATAGGTTATTTTACAATTCCTATGTCAAAGCAAACCGAGTCCATCAAGTCTCGACCGAAATTTAAACGCGTGACTTACCTAACGGTATCAGACACGAGAGTAGGGATAATACACTCAATAATACAGCAAAGATAAAAATGTGCCCCATTTCTTCATTTAAACAACATATTACTATACTTTCCTACAACGGGCTCCTCCCTATTGCTACGGTAACGATGTCACAGCTATGCATTCTGGGATAGGAATGGTTGGCCAGTGAGCCTCAGATTTCAGTTATCAAAAGAAGTAACAGTGCCGACCAATGCTAACACAATTTTGAGAGCAATGAAAGAGCTCTCCATAATTATGCCGTTGGATTGTTAGTCGTAGATCAATATATGTTAGGTATTATCACAACGTATTATTAAATTGGAGAGAACGTCGTTAAATGCGAGGTAGTACGTTGCCTGAACATTTTTAGTATTTCGCACGAAACAAAATATGAAAAATCGGGCACAACTCCAGTTTCCCACCCTCGTCTCTATATGAGCGTGCTTATTTTCATGACCTTGCCGCTTTTGCCCTGGCGAAAAAGCAGCCCTGTACCCACTCAATTAGTGGCTGGTTGGAAACCAAACCTGGTCTGGTGGATTTTGAATAGCAAAATAGCTCCTGCCGGGAAACTTACGATTCCTTGCACGTCCAGTGTATAGCTCATTCTTTACCGTCTTTTCTAACCTATAACACTGAGATCCGCACAACTGCTGCTGATGAATCGTGGGGTATTTTTAAGTGACATCCCACTCATTACATACAAATGTAAGGAGAGTACCGTCAAATCACAACTATATTCATACAAGAAGTAGAATATTGTGTGTCCTAAAACGTATTTGAAACTTCTCTCATTTTACTTCATTGGGCAAAAGTGGAAATGATACACAAATTTATAAGGGTTTTATATTGCATTTCATCAGGTGTATTTAGTACAAAAAAAAAAGCTAACATAACTTTTCTAAAACATTTCATTCAAAAAATCACACCATCAACTGTACTGAAAGATTTTCTTACTACTGTAAATAAATGAAACATGTATGAAAATAAGTAATGAGCAATAATCATACAGTCAGCATTATGCTGGTATAAGTTTTCTGTTCGTTTACGGCATTACTATCACACACACTTCAAATCTTACACTCATTTTCATCATCCATAGCAGAATTATCAAAATGTAGCAGCTGCTGACAACACCCTCATCCCCACCCCCCAAAAAGAATACAAAACCTGAAAATAAGTAAAAAAAGTACAAAATATGTATTTTTAATCTTACAAAACAGTGGTGCATCACTCACACAGAATTACAATGTAACATCAGAGATTCTGATAGCAGTATCCAGGTACCTAGCAAAAAAGTACATGGCAACACATCCCATACAACAGCGATCAGAAAATAACAGACTATATATAACATAGCTCTGCACCTATCACCGGAATTCACTGTGCAACTTGGACTGTCTAATTTCTCTTAGATGTGCTTGCTGAACCTCTCCTATCTATAGGACTCCATACTATAAAACTGCGTGAACCAAATGAATTTTACAATCTTAATGAAATTTATGAATCAAATATTTAATTCAGTGCAGTACATACCACTTCTCAAAGTACAAACACTGCTGTTAACAAATTTGAGAAAAGAATTTTATGTTCATGTGACCCTGACAAATCCTTATAATAAAATCAACTAGATGCACTAATTTCTCAAATTTAAACCCCACCAGCAACAGAAATAAACTAGTTCCATTCTTATCCTGCTCAAAAGCTGTGTACAAACCTGCATGACATATACCATTGCTGTGTGTACAGTGAAAAACTCCTGATGATGGACAGAGGAATTGTCCGAAACATGTAGAGTTTTATTCCAAAATCAGTTTTTGTAATTAGTACATCTAGTTGGTTTTATTATTAAGAATTGTGAAGAGAAATAAAAATTCAGAGTACATAATGTAAATAATACAAAAATAACATTCACTTCAATGTATATACACACACACACATACATATACAAAACACACTATATGCACCATTCAAACCCATATACATATTAGGTTTATGAAAGATACAGGACAGAATAACTGTGATGAAATTTCCTGACACAGTACACCTGGTATAGTCAGGTACCCTGCCTGTAATGCTTATAGTGCAAGGAAATATGAGTACCTGCATGATCACATGTTGGTACTTTCTGTATCAAAGTCTCTATCAGCTATTTATCTGATAACTTTTACATACATTCTATACATCCATTAACACTTCCTACAATTAAACAAAATTTAATTTCAGGCTTGTACATTTCATGTAATACAAAGAGCCAGAGTTCAGAAAAAATACAGCAATTACAATGCATACATGATGGAAATAACTGTTTCTTACATCAGGATGCAGAACTGAGACAAACTTAAATGTTTATTATCTATGCCAGAACATGATACATTTTCCACATTAAATACACTGAAATTCAAAGTATGGCCAACCACATAAAAAATTATTTAATTCAAGTCTCAAACATACACATATATAAAAACTCTGAAACACACTTGAGGGTCAATATGCCAAATCCTCTAACATGTCAGTGTGAATATAAAATTATATCAAAATATGCAATGTAATTAATCAGTCTTCGTATTAAACATACAATGAATGGCTTATGTGCAAAACTACACTGAATGAGTAGCCATTTGGACGGAGTGACATACGAAGTCTATCATTTCTGTGACCCATAAAGGGGTTATACATTTGATGACAGAAAATTTATAACAGTAAGTCATTAACTGAACAGCTTCCTCAACAAGGGTACAACCATTTTGTTACTGACACCCATGCAACAGGATCTACTTTTAAGTAAGCGTGACTGGTAGGACAGTATTCCATTTCATATATCAATAAGCTCAGTTGTGAACTTGTAATTACTACTCTAACAACCAATGTTTGTGAAAAGGTGTAGAAATTGTGCTAATGAATATGTGTACCTGAATCTTACCAGCATAATCCATGGTAGCCTATGACTTTTGTCATTTCAATTTAAAATGTGTGAAACCCCAATTGAGTACTATTTTTCTGTGGTGCTACAGCCCAAATAAGGCCTGGACCACCTAACTTTGAGATTTCTAAATCACACACAATTACAAACAAACAAACAAAAACACACACACACACATGGTAGGACTCCCCTGAAAAAGCCCACTGCTACCCACATAACACACAACACCAGAGACAAACATCCATGCTCTTAGCATGATTCGAACCAGCGATAATGGCAATTAAGCGGCCACATACCTACACCTTTAACCACACAGGCACTTAGATCAGCCCAATTTAATATAATCCACCCGAACACAGATTCTGTACTGTTCAAAGAAATGAAAATTCACTTGCAGAACATAAATAATAATTAGGGTGAACTGCAGAATTTGAACAGATGACACAAAAACAGTCTTTCCCACATTATTTTGCTTGTGGACCCCTTCTGGCTTCAAAAAGTAGCCAAGTATCCTCACATCCTTGCTCACGCATATATAGTGGATCTGGATACTATCAAAATTAAATATTTATATCTCAGAATTAAAGATGGATAGCTACGAATACATACCAGTAGCATAAGTAACAATGTAATGCATGATTTGACCTTAATTAAAATGACTGTCACTCTCGCTGCCTGGTTACATTAAGTTTCATAATAAGATATTCTAATGGTCACACAAAATAAACATACTGACAATTAAAGAAGTTCTGCAAGTAGTTTTAATAAAGATTATTCCTTTAGTTAAACGATACGTAAACTTCAAAGTAGCCATTACAGAAATGTATCCATGGATCCATACAAACGGGTCGTAGAGCCCATGTTTAATTATGTCATTTCTGATTGCTTAAAACCTAGAATTCCATTATTACTCAAGACTCAAGTTTTCTAGGATTAAGTCTGTAAAATGTAAGTTATCTCCCTACTTTTAATTAGGCCCCATGCCATGAAGGATTATGAAGGCCCGGAAATAAAGCTCCACTCATTCTTAGTGTTGAAAATAGCTGGAAATTAGTGGTATGTGGGGAAGGAACACTCATGGTACAATACTTGACAGCAACGCATGCCACAGTGACATGAATGACTATGAAAGCAGACGGAAGTGGTCAAAGAATGTACACGGCATTTAATCTCCTCCTGACTTATTCGATAACCTGACATGAGACTGTTAGAACAAACAGGAATGTCATACCACAGGATCTTGGATCCTAAAATATAAAAATGGAATGGGTCAGCATTCAAGTAAGGACCACAGGTAACATGACAGCAATTCTGTGCAGAGGCAAGAGATATTCACATGCTGATGAATATTCATAATGCACCAACCAAAGGTAATTTCTGCAATCAACAGGGAAACATCATGAAACCACGCATTGTGGAGGATTATAACTGTCACATGGACTATGTGGATAAGGGAGATGGGATAACTAACAGCCACACCATCAGCACTCCAGCACATGGCAATGGACAAATTATTTTTCCATGTGTAAGATTTATTCCTAATAGTTGCATAGCCATGCGGTGAAAAGAAATTTCACATGGGTGATTTTTAACTTGCCCTTCTAACGAATATGCTGGCACATAATTGAGTGCAGAGGCCATTAGGGATGGCACCATTTAGTGCCAGAAAATGTTGGTAGACTGGACTCTAGTGGCAACATCTCTAGCCCGTTCCATGTGAACTGCAATGCCATATGTGACTGGCCACAGATGTAATGTGGACAGAACTTCTTTTGTGGAATTTCACACCAAGGCACAGCAGCTCCAGAACTCCTTCAAGTGCAACCCCCATATGCAAAATTGAAGCCTCAAACTAAAATCCAGGTAACAGAAACTGGAAATTCAGAAAGTTCTAGAACTATGTGATATATTCAGACAATAAGTAACAATACATACTGCAGTTTTAAAGACACACGCTGCTCTTTAATTTCCCCCAAAATGCTGTTTATTTCAAAACTGTATTGTTTTGATTCAAACAATATTCAGATTTTTCAGAAACCAAGCCTAAAATTTAAATACCACAACAAGAAAGCTTGATACTACTGATCCAATTATTTCAATTTAAAGCCTTTCATTGACAGAATAATCTCTTGCTTGAAACTCAGTATGGATGCGATACAGTGGAAACTGGGACAGCAAAATGAATAAGTATTTTTATCAATGTTTTTGAACGTCTAAGCATGTCAGCCTCAACGATTTTTTTTTATCTTAGCCAGAATGAAACCCAAGTTTTAATAAAATCAAGTGACACTAGTTTACTTCATGCTTATTCACACAAATTCATGTTCTTACTGCAAAATACTGAGATCTGAATTACTGTAGTAAAAGAGAGAGTATTTTATGTTAGAAAAGAAATATCAATCCACATAAACTGGTCTAAGGACACAGAACTTTACTGACATCACAAGCAAATTTTTAGTGACAACTATGACAAAGCAAAGAAAGTAAAGTTCATGAACATTATAAATACTTCCCAACACACAACTGCTGCACCCTGATAACAGTCAACATTCACAGGCATAAATGAACTTAATTCACATGCTTTGAAAAAACACAAAGAGTAATAACACTAAATTGAAGAAAAATTAAGTCCTGTAGGATTTTGAGCAAGGACTCCATAAAACAGGCTGAAACGTGACGCAATACAAATTGAGGTTTCACTGCAATTGACAATTTTATGTTCTGTTTGGTTTCTACACCATGTAGTGAGTGTGTTTTGGAGGAAACAGAGGAGAAATTTGTTTGTCCTGCATTTCCTCTGTATCACTTGAGAACAGCCACCTAAACCAACTCAGCCAGCCTTAATATGATGGCAGTATGTTCCTCTGAAACGTAAGAACTTGTGGACACTACACGATGTGGAAACTAAAAAAGATCACCACCAGATCAACAACCACCACAAAAAACTAAAAACTTATTCTAGTATATTATCATCAACAATGTAAAAATATTAAGTGGCATAAATATCAGAATTTCATCCAGTGATAACAATAATACTGCCAGCAGGTGCCCAAAATTATCGCACAACTCTGAGCATGTCAGGCAGCTGCCAAGCTGCTGCACACAGGAACAATGCAACCCACAATGATGCTGACCAACCAGCAGCAGAATTACAGCCATCTTTAGCTTTACAAGTGCAGTACTCCATGAAGATATTGTAAGTCCCAGTTCGCATTAAGCAGAATCGTTCATCTCCTTCTATCCCTGGTTCACCCACATAGGCACAGCTTCGAAAATAACGCCACTCTCCATTCACTGAAATAAGTATATTCCATTAACATTTATAAGGCAATGAATGGCAATACCAATACATAACCTCATTTCTAACGCACAATACACTCAACCCTTTACCCAATTAGCACATCATAACTAACTACACTAATAGCTGCAATATCCAGCACTAGATATCTGGAAAGCTCCATTAACCAGAAACTGACTAACAGACCAATTACCTTTCACAATTTCATCAACCAGCTAAAGTGCTAGGAATATGATACCTAAAAACAGTACACTTTTTGTGTATTGTTATACAATAGACATCACACTGCATAGGTAGCAATGACAAGGGAACAAAATGTGCAGCACAAAAAACAGGATATAAAGTGACAAATTAGATGGATAAGTCTATCCGTGATGTTGCTATGTATAAGATGAACATCAGGTATAACTTTTAACACATGACATCAATATGCCTTCACTGTCATTATAGAAATCCAACCACTCAACACTGGAGATAAGAGCCTAAAAGTTCGTCAAAAATATGTTATCAGCATAGTGAAGATACCACTTACCGAGTGCAACATTACTGCATAGTTTTTTAAATGTTTTTAACGTTTTAACGCTTATATACATATTTTGTAATTAGCAACAATATATATAACAATACCCAAAGTTCTATAACACATCGCAAATACATGTAACCTCCTTCATATGTACCGGTTAAAGTTTCAGAAATAAGTATCCCGATTGTATAACATGAACATAATGACACGTGAGTTTCATACATAGTTATATCAAGAATGTAAGCGTTTGGGATCCCACAGCACATTTTAAACATTGCTAAGTAAGGATCTGTATCTTAGAAGGGCCAGAAGATGATTCTATAAGAACTTAAACATGTTGCCCTAATACAATAATAAACATAATAGTTTTTTTGTGTTTGACTGATACATCACTGTATATTTATCACATGTAACATCCCAATATCAGAAAAATTGCCCTTTAGGCCTGGGCATAATGGATATCACAAATTTTACTATACATCTGTGGCCAGAAGTATGAGTATAGCTTCATTCCTTCTTAACTTTAACACTACATGGAGGTGAGTGGTCACCTTCCTGCCCTGGCCACTTTACTCCTGGGGAAGGAACCTCCAATACCCAATGAATAAGATGCTGGGTGGGCTCCCCAGCTGGTCTGGTGGTTTTTCGAGAAAAACCATTGCCCATGACACGAATTTAAACAATGTTAACAGCTGTCCCTGTGCTTAATTAAGCAGCACACTATGAAAGCATACAGGAAATGGAGCTCTGGCTCTATGCATTAACCCAAGCAAGCACTTGTGGTCTAAATTAATCTACCACAGGTACACTGCTGATTATTTTTCTGGAAACCTCTACAGCAGGATGAATATATGGAATGAAATGTGGGCAAGTGACTGGCTTATTTCAGTACCCTGTCTGCTTCTGTGAGGAAATGACAAAAACTACAGACCTCCAACTCAATACTGGCACTCATTGTGTTCTGAATGAGGTACTTTCTGAATATGTATCAAATTTCTTACTGTGGACATAAAATGGCTTAACTAATGCAGAAAAGCCATCTGAAGATGGGTATCCTAGCATACAAACCTTTCTGGCGTATTTTTCTGCACATTTCTGGTCTTACTCCAGGGAGATGCTGCAAATCTGGTTCCTGCCGACAGTCACTAATTGGGACTGTTGAATTGTCAAAAGGGTCTGCACATTTTGGATCAGAATCTGAGCGACACACCCAACACTTTATACAGAAACCTAAAAAATGTGAGTGATAAAAATTGAAATCAACTCAGGTTATTAATATGTATGTATAGGTCATGTAATCTAGCAAAACTCATCTCGTCTAGGGACAAAGAAAAAACAACAAATTCTATTAAAACAGAGTCCCTCTTAAGCAGTTAACAGTTGCTCACGAAGTCAAGAAATTTCCCGCACTTTATACAACTAGAGCATCGTCACAATTACCATGATCACAAGAATGCACCACAGGTCCCAATCTTGAACCATGTGAATCCACTTCGCATCCTCTCATCCAATTTCTTTGAAAGCCACACAAGTATTATTATTATGTGTGTGTGTGTGTGTATATATATATATATATATATATACACACACACACACACACATATATACTTACATCTTTCAAGTCTTCCAACAAGAAATCTTTCTGCATTTTGCTT
>Ga0136643_10006144_pt1 | contig 17147 bp, 11 predicted proteins | sample TergutLab28metaG_FD_96883 | JGI IMG/M metagenome (GOLD analysis project Ga0136643, IMG submission 96883) | Labiotermes labralis P1 segment gut microbial communities from Petit-Saut dam, French Guiana - Lab288 P1 (version 3) (version 3) | ecosystem: Host-associated > Arthropoda: Insects >... | reverse complement strand
TAATTCCAAAGTCACTATCACAAAGTCTAACAAGACTTAACCTGCACCCCAATACATATATATACAGCTGCAAAAATCTGTTATTCTTGGCACATGTTCAATTGTAAGAAACTTTTTAAACTACGAGTAAGACCACCGAGCCTAATCCTGTTGATTACTACATCCCAGGATAGGTGAATATTTCCCAGCCAAAGATGAGAATTGAAAAATTCGATGATAATAATAATAAGAAGAATAACGTAATGCACGAATTGAATAATATCAAAGCAGCATGTGGTGAGGTGTATCAGGCTCGACGCTCCTCTTACGCAGTCCATTTAAAACAACTGGAAAATTTTGGTATTCGTGCATTTACGTATAACAGTCTAATCTGACGAAGTATGCAACAATCCTGATTAATTTACAGAAGACTCAGACTATGCTAGTACATCACATTTAATATTATTAGCTTCACGGACTGCACGAACCAGTTGAGTGGGTCCCAAAACCGTCCCCGAATGTCGTGTTCTTTGCACCACCTATTTTTGTTACTGTTGCTAATTTTAAAATAACACACGACAAAAAATTCATGAAGCAAATAATCATGAAAGAACATTAACTCTGTCTAACTCCCCAGGAGTTGAATGTTACCTAAACAGAAAAGTTTGATCCTTTATGTTTCTCATCACATTTTATGTCACCTAGGCAACAGATGTTCCAACTATTTCAGTCCAAAAATGAGTTCAAAGTTTTATCCATATTTTGACCGTAACGAGGTTAAAAATGTAAAAGTATTCATAACACTAAAGACATCCAAAATTTTAGATTTTAAAATTCGTCTAAGAGGAACTATGGAAGACAGTTTAATGATCTCAAGTACCCTATAAATATTCGGCTTAATTCACTTCTTCTGAGTTGCCATTTCACTGACTAACATTTTAAACATGTCACATTACTCTCTTAACTTAATGTCGCCAAATATGAAACATGGAAAATACACAGCCTACCAAAAGCTCAGTATCAAACGAACTGGTCATTTTGAAATAGAAGGCTGTCGCTTTCATCTCGTTACTTAGACCTTTTAACGGCTCAGAATTAGAGGATTTCTGGGCTCCATGAAACCTTGTTATTTCAGGCACTGACGAAAAAGTAGGTCATTTCCAGATTTATTTTCAGCAGAACGCATGCTTCTGTAACTGGGGTCTCTTTAAATGCAGAGAAATAAATGCACTGCCCATAACTTCTTTTAATGGTAACAGGAGACATTAAGGGGCCACATTTCCACGCCCAAGAAACTATAAATAATGCTGATGACACAGGTTTACACGATAAATAATGCGCAAGAGTGGTTTACACGATAAAAAAGTGGTTAAACTACTACCAGAAGCCGCTTCAAGCTCTATTACGTCTTTACATAAAGGGTAAGTTAAAGGTGTAAACATTTTCTATGTTCAGGTCATAAAGGCACATGGGAGAGTGGAAGTAATGCTCCATTGTTCCTCACCTAGACATTAGATGGATGTGAGTGGTTAGCTTTACGCCCTTAATGCATTCCTCTCGAGGACAGCGTGGGCTGGTACACCTTGAAAAGGAGGCTGGATGAGCCTCATAACTGGTCCGCAAGATGTGGAGAAGAGATAAATCTCTTGACCCTGCTGGGAATTGAACCAAGATTCCTCGGTTGTCCGAACCGCAGCCCCCAGTCTTAATATTTACTAAACTATCCTGGCGATCAAATACGAACCAAGTACAACAGCTACATATTAGTGAGGAAGTAGACCTACATATCGTAATCCACAACAGTGTTTATGTTATTCCATACTTTTTTTTAAACACAATTGTACTTGACAGTCTGTACATTCTCGCTGATGTTCATATTTCAAACGGGGATGTCACGCGTAACGATACAGCTATATACAACTGTCAACTGCAGAAAATTAATATTACGAAGCCCATCAGCTATCTAAAAACAGCAAAATACACAGAAAATCCCTGGAAAATAATCCTCAAAATTGCCTACTGATTCAGCTACATTTATGTAAAGCAGGATGCAAAAACACTTATTTAACTGAATCAATCTTCTCTTCCCGATTGACGGACCTATGGACATGGTGGCGGTAGTTTCAGAGATATCTTTCAGCAGCAATTTACCCAAAGCTATGCAGCAACCGATCTGCTCTGGTTCAGTGGGAAGGACAAGTAATCCCAATTGGTGAAGAGGATCGGATAATCTGGGTAGTTAATTTGGGTACTCCAACAGAGGGGTATGACAGAGAGGTCTTGAGAGGGCGAAGTCTACTCTAAATAAATTACATTAATTTTAATGAAACGTAAAGGACGTACTGAAGTTGTTATTTGATTTTGCCGGCTGCATCCACGCACCCAAACATGGAACTTCGACATTCATCTTGCATACGTATTGCTCAAACACAGCCTTCATGTTAGAGAACACGCTTCAATTAGCATGGTACTTGGTATTCTAAAGGCACACTGAAACTGTTCGATAGCCAGCTTGTCCGAGGGTTTTAACAGTGTGCGCACGATATTATTTGGAAGTATATAAATATACAATGTTGTATCAGTCAAACACAACAAAATTTTATTATGTTTATTACTGTATTAGGGCAACACCTTACCCTAATACAATAACAGACATAATAAAGTTTTGTTGTGTTTGACTGATACATCATTGTATATTTATATATGCGTTAAACACTTAGGGATGGAAAACATTAAAAATATTATTTGGAAGACTTAGGCGCAGATGGGAGTTTACTACTTAAACGAATCTTCAAGAAGTTGGATAGGGAGACATAACTGGGTTGCTCTGGCTCAGGAGACAGACAGGTGGCGGGCTTCGGGTTCCATGAAATGCGGGGAATTTCTACAATATCTGAGGATCTGATAACTTCTAAGGAAGGGATCCGCTCCGACGGTTACTTTGTAAAGAATATTATTAACGAATACGTTCATAACTTTTAGCCAACCTTCTTTCCTGAACAGAAGAGTAGGCTTACCACATTACCATTTTCTCTCTCTCTCTCTCTCTCGTGTGCGTGCGTGTACATGTGTGTGTGTGGGGGGGGGCCTGACTTCAGCTTTTGAATATCTTGATCAAATGTAATACAAATAAAGAGCTGGCAACTGTCATTCCCCTTGAAGGAAGTTCAACGACGATCGTCCAGTCAAAAATAGGTAGATTTATTGAGAATGGATTTTTCTTACCATGGGCAAAATATCTCTGTGAATACAGTACTCATAGCCATGCCAGGAAAAAGAAAGGACGCAATAAAAAATTGTTTCATTTGCCACATCTGTACTATCCCAAGCCTATACTTACAGAATCTCCTACTGTTACCTCAGACTACACCACGATTCAAGTGACTAGTTATAAATATTCTCTAACTGTCGTCACGGAACTTAAATAAATAACACGTTCTTTGAGCTGCGTTCATAAAGTGAACATGAGAAGAGAAGGCATCGTCTGTCTTCCGTCTCTCCAAAAACGTGATTCACTTCTGAAACAGTTTAATAAATTTTAATCAAATTCAAAATTGTGATTTAACTAAAATCTATCCACCTAATTCTAATTTAACCACCTTGGTTCAAAATAGGGATGTACGCCTTTCTCAAACTTCACATTATTCGCAAAGTTTCTCCAGAACAGGTCGTCCTTACAGCAATTGATGATAATTTCCTTGGAATCTGTAAACGTAACATGAAATAAACACCGGCAACATCGAAAAACAACGAGCGAAATGTCAGGTAAAAATAATTATCCCTTAACAGCAGATTCTTATGTTACTCAGCGTTATCTATTATTTTACAACACATATGTGCCCAAAAATGCAGATCAGGCCAAGACAACTAAATAAATATTAACAATTCTTATAATGAAACCAACTAGATGCACTAATTTCTCAAATTTATTTTTAGAATAAAACTCTACATGTTTCGGACAGTTCCTCTGTCCATCATCAGGAGCTTTTCGCTGTATACACAGCAATGCTATATGTCACACAGGTTTGCTGACAGCTTGCGAGCTCGCAAGCTGTCAGCAAACTCCTGATGATGGACAGAGGAACTGTCCGAAACATGTAGTTTTATTCCAAAAATAAATTTCAGAAATTAGTGCATCTAGTTGGTTTTATTATAAGGATTTACACAATGCACGGTCACTTGAACGTCAAATGTAAACAATTTTGGCGTTTTTATCATCTATAAATTACGACATAATTTTCTTCCATAATATATTTCAGCTTTTTCAGTTAGTCTAAAATTTTCTGCGTAATTCGATTCAACGTACATTAATTTATTATCACTCATTTAACAAAGTTTTCAGAAGCTCGGATTATTACATAAGGTCAAATGATATAACCTGTAGGTGGTCGTCCCGTGCACAGGACAGCCACCTACAGGTGTGATGATACCAGATGCTGTATAATACAATTTTGACCTCCCGATGATGAGGACATAGTGCTCGAAACATGTAGAGGAATATAATAAACTAATTATAAAAAAGAATTTGTTTTGGTTAATTACTAAGATTACAAAGTAACTTGTTACTTTCTCAAATGTAACTTCCGGTTACAAGACAGGCTTTCAGTGACATAATGCAATATATCAGGAAATACGCCGAAATTCAATTGAGAGAGATATGAGATTATCATAGTGGTAGCTATGTCTTTACTGTGCAAGTGGAAGCGGTAGGTTATAGAGTAATGCCAATAAACAGCTACCAGACTAAACGATGTCACATCCAAGACGGCAGTATCTCAAAGTGTAAGCATATAACGTGTCGACAGTACGTCGATAAACAACTGTTGTAACATACAACGCGATGCCATTCTCCGTGACAGCACGTCAGAACCATTCTCATGTATGTCTATCCTATATAATTGGCAGGGATTGACAACCCCATTTACATTTAAAGAGAAATGATTTCTCTCATATTTTCGTCCCTCAACTTTGTTCTTACTTCTTATAACTTTCGTACTTCTCCCCTATTTTCCCAAACTCCAAACTACTTTCCGTTAAAAGAGTGACTTAAATTGCGGCTTCACCTATCAGAGTAGTCGTCCCACTTCAGGCGTACACTGTTTTCTGCCGCTCAGAGACTGGGATCATTGATTCTTTCTTTCTTTCTCTCTCTCTCTCTCTCTCTTTCTTATTCTGGAACCTTCTAGATACGTAATCACTGTAGGTGTAGAGGGCTACTGTTGCACCTGATCACACTCAATTACATACAGGTGGTAGGGCTCCCCTGAACGAAGGGTCGGCTCGTTGCAAACTCACAGCACACAACATTCACAAGAGACAAATATCCATAACACTGGCGGGATTCGAAACCACAATCCCAGAAAGAGAGCGGTCGCTGTCCTACGCCCTAGACGATCATGGGTTCGAGTATGTGTTTTGTTTAACAAAGCTGTCAATTGCTAAGTTTATGAGTATGAAGCATAAGTGAAATCACTCAGTGCAAAAATGAAGCACTTGGAGAAAAGCTTGTCCCAAAGCTACTTTTTAAATCACAAATCCCATACGGAAAGGACTGGGATCGAACATGACCTCTTGTGGTGAGCAGAGAAGGACCAACCCCCTGATCCATGACACCGCTTCATGAGTAGCATTCGGAGTATGGATATGTGTCGTCTGTGTCCTCACTGTGCTTGTGTGCGTGTAGTCTTGGCATCAGTCTCAACCACCGTGCGAGGAGTCCTACCAAAAGACGACAAAACATATTCAGAAAATGAGAGGCTCGCGACGCTGAGTATGATAGTTTTTAGGCTTTCGCGGTGAGTGTAGTTCAAATGAAATACAAACAGTTTAAGAGCACAGAAGACATCATTTTAGAAGTCAGGCCCACATCTTCTTCTTTCTGCTAATTAAATTTCGGAAACATCTTCCACCGGTGTAAGTACGGCAACCGAGAGAGCGAAGCCGATGTCACGACTACACTGCGGGTAGACAATCCGGTGTTCGAATCCCAGGACAGGCAAGAAATCTTCTCTTTTTCAAAACTTCCCTACCGGCTGTACAGCCCACTCAGCCTCCTCTTCAGTGGACACTGGTAGCTTTACCCCCAGGAGTAAAGCAGCTAGGGAAGAAGGCTGACCGCATACCCCCATTTAGTGCCGAGGTAAAGTATGCACGTAGTCCATTTACACTTCTTCAAGGCGTGTACATAGACAAGATTACCCTTCTTAACTTTACCTGTGTTAAGTATGTGAACACAACATTGTTCCGTGGAAAAGGCGTGAGAGAAACACAACACGCACGTTCAACCAGAAAATTCTCCTCTTTTTCTACCACACTAATGTATGTAACGCAGAATGATTAATGACTTAACCTAGGCCAGACGACCAGGAACGTGATATGAGAGGTGGGCTTTGATAGACGTAACAAGATGTATAATGAAGATGAGAAAGGTTCTTTTAAATGTCAATTGTAAATTCAGAAGTAAAAAACTTCGATTAGCTAGGTACCTGACCGCTTGTTAAAATTTACCCAACATTCATTTTACGAATGAATCACGTCCATTCTGAATCAGATCTATTTTATTTCATATTTCCGAACGAAATTCCTCAGAAATAATAACAAGTTACAACATCACGTCGTGAAGCAATATGTACGTGTATAACATGGCCCATGTGCTCTTTTCTAACGTGCAATGCGGTCAAACAGGGGAGATGAACATTCCCTCCGTCTGGTGTCGAGATTCAGCATGCCGACGTGTATACATTAACAATCATAAATTAGTCCTTACGCTCAAGTAACACTCTACGCCTTTCACGCTTTGTGCATCGCGTAAACATACCTGTGGAGGACAAGGGAGGCAGGTCCGTGTAATTACAAATTATATCTCACGGCAGTCCACCTGATAAAACATTTAGCGTCTAATCCTCAACGCAATCATTTTTCATCCGCACTGTAATTACCAGCTTGTTAAAGTCACTTAGAACCCTGTGATGGCAACAAAAGTACGTACCTCCAGGCTCATTCCCACATTAATTTGGGTGGGTAGTGATTATTAAATACAACCCTATGTAGTCCCTATCAAAAACGCAGATATTGTTACTGTTTTGATAATGAGTAACTTTTGAATATGTGACAAACTGCTTATGAATGAAAAGAAGAAAACTACACTAAACGCATTAAGTTTAAAGAGAGTCGTAATTATAAAAAATTACAGCAAGCTAGGAATCAGTCATTATTCAACTACTAATCATACGTTTCCCAGGGATTTGTTCTCAACGGGACAAAAAGCGCCATGAAGTTTTACCGTTGAAACGGCGAAAAACAAGTCTGTATTTCGTAAGGTACTGCAGCTGCACATCTAACTGTATTAATCTACGATTTACAGCCTTATAAAATAGGTCAGAAGACAGGATGCTTACGTAATGCATGTCACTGCCATTTACAAATTGTGTATGTGGCTCGTATAGTACACACACCATCACCATAAAGTTCATATCAAAAAGTAACCTAATTGCCCAGCTGTCTTATTATAATTCTTACACGAATATCCAGTTCAGTGACTGGCGTAAGCGACCACGAGCACGGAAAAACACTGTCCCATAAATCTGGTGTTAGGTGCTTTGCTTCCCCCGCCACGTAAGCTTAAATTAAAGTAATTTTCAATTTAAAAGCAAAGTTTGTCTAGAAATCGTGCCAGTTGGCTCGAATAAGTTATGGATTTATAGCAGTATATATAGGGTGTTACATGATGAATCTGCCATGCTTCGGGAGAACGTTCCTTAGGATTATTCACATCAGTATACCCGAACACGTCTGTATCAGAAGTTTTGCGGTTACGGAGAGAGTGACGTGAGGAAAACATGGTCTTATATCTGTTCCACCTACTGTACCCGTTTAATATGCATTATCCGTACACTGCACAGGTTCGTCCTAAAGCCGATAATCCAGACAAGCCTCGCTGAGGCAACTGTGCAATGTGAACTACTTGGAAACCAACGGACGATTTTTTAATGAAACTAGCACCAATTTTTCTTACTTAATGACCTTACGTCACTCAGTTGTTAAGTAGGTGTTAAGTATAAATGTTAACATTACAAAAAATACAAATTCCTCCTCAATTTAATATGTACTTTGTTAACAATAAATGTATGACAGTTCTCATTATTTGAAACTTCACAAACCGACCAGCCGGTGAGACGGTCCAGATATATATTAATCAAACTGGTGGGGAGGGCTTCAAAAATCGGTCTGGATGCATTGCCCCAGCTAGGAATAGATCCATGATTTTTTAACATTCAGCCCATATTTTTTTGACGTTTTGCTGACCGTGTATCTCAGTATATTTATCTCAGTATTTAACCAACTTATTTAAAACAAATTTTGTGCATCAAGTTCGTTAAATACTGAGATAAATATTCAGCCCATAGTGTAGCCACTATTCGGAATACGCTCTTCTGGCTGTAGGCGTAGTTTGAAGAGTATTATTAAATGGATAAAACGGGAAGAAGAGGTGTACAGGCGACTGGTTCAGTGCAGGGATATATTGACGGCTCTTGTGAATAAGGTACAGAAACATTCGTGTCAAGAAAATGCGGACATTCCTTCACTAGCAGAAACCTGCAGTCTTTTCAACAAATTGGTTGCTGGTAACTTTAAATTAGTGACTATAAAAAGTCGTTCACAAAGTCCTTCACGTACTCAGCAATACACCACGGCGAGTGGTCATTCCTTCGGTGTCTCCTTGGCAATGGCGAAACTAATAGTCAGTAGATGACCGCTTCCTTCCACATCCTTACCATCGTCACGAACATCGCCCATCTCATTCCAGGTTAAGATACAAAAAAAAAACAGTACATAACGACGCGTTTGTGTCATCATGTATTACGTAGATATTTCAAATAAAACAGTATCTACATAAATCCCTTCGTATACAGAGACGGTGCTTCTAAATTATGAAGCTGCGAACGGTGTGGTTTTGACTAGTTCAGCGCTCACGCCGGGCTTGCGCAGCGTCACATAATGAATAACCTTTAGGATTCGAATCGTCTCTGCCACGATTATACAATATATCTAGCTTCAAGAAGCAGTTTAGTTTGCCTCAACTAAAGACCATAATATAATTCCACCCATATTCATCCCAAAGTTGTCACTTCAAGATCAGTTACAAAATGGTTATGCATCGCGCATGAACGAGAAAGTGATACTATTTAGAATATTTATTTTATTCTATGGGGGTATCTCTTTATCTTCTGTTTGCTCTTTGATACCCGGACGACCTGGAAATAAAGAGAGCTGTGAATGAAGCTATTTCATCATTAAAGATCCACAAACACTTCCACAAGTAAAGGAAAAAGACAAAGGCCATATGTGCAAATGCTGAAGGATAATTTTCCCACTATAAGAATTTATTTTTATTTCTTGACATTTATTCACCTTTTTCTCTTTTGTGCCTCAAATGAATTGAATTCAGAGGACACTAGGGAATGAAAGTCCACCAGTATAAAGAATATTAAGTACCAAAATATATGTAGGAAATACGAGAAAGGAGAAAATTTTAGAAATAAGTTCATTTCCTAATGGTCTGTGACGATAGTCACTTCATCCTCTAAAGGTCTGTGGTCATGGTCAGTTCACTAAGTAAATGTTACTTGGGCAGAGTTCCCTGGTGGAGACATGCGTAACTACACACGACGTACAAGAAGCTGACTGCCTTTCAACACCAGCTTAAAAAAAAATCTATAAAACTTGTGCAGTTAAATTCATCAGGGCGGGCCCGCCCTGTCCACAGGTCACGGGCGACACTCCGCAAGAGCAGACATTTAAATTTAAAGAAGCAACTGACTCCTTTTCTTGCCGAAGCCGCGACAGAACGCCGACGCAATTCTACCCGTTTCGTGGCAACATATACAAAAAAAAAATACCACATCCATATTCCTAAATGGTCCTGTCATAAATAGTGATTTGTTGACATTAAAATACTTTACCGGCGATTGAACAGGGCAAGTCACTTAGTCAACGAGTTGCATACTTAACAGTTATGTAAGAAATAGTCGACATAAATAATAATTTGAAAGAACAACTGGGATGTCCAACATTAAAATTAAAGTTCTGCCGATGTGCAGGCACCAGTAATGGCTTCTTGGTAACACTGTTTTTGTCAGGCTTACTTTCGGTATTAGAAAAAAATGTCGCACTGAAGTTAAAATCTAAGCAATGCCAAAAACAACAACATATGGTGGAAAGGGAAAATTCTTAGTTCTTAGTGCTTTCAATGTTTCGGAACTGGGGGCGACATCTTCAGCTGCACGGTCTGCAGTGTAGGTCCGACCGGCGCGGGCTCAGTACGCCTATACTATCTAGAAGAAAGTTTTGTAGCTTTCTTGTGTTTTTCATTTTAGATGTAAATGTGTTTTTTATGTTTTGAGTTCTTTTTTGAGAGAAAAATAAAACGGCTCTCCCAGTGGAACGGTAATAAAAATATACGGAGAACATTCCTGCATAATTTTAATTAAAAATGGGAAAATAAGTGTTTCTTAAGCAACGTTAATAAAAATGTTTGTTTATTATGCAATTCCAATGCTGTTGATAGGAACGAATGTAACTCTGAAAGACACTTTGTGACCGCGCATGAAGACTACTTAATTAGTAGCGAGGCCACAGCAAGTCAGTAGAAACAAAATTTCATATTCGAAATGCAATTATAGATTTATCAAGTAATGTAGTCTGAACCTGTTAGGAAAGCTAAAGTAGCTGTATTTGCTTGTTATAAAATAAATAAAATCTTGGCTAAGGAAGAAGAGAGAGCTCTTTGAAGACAGTAATGTGTTTAGATAATGTTTATGCCTGGCAGGCAATTCATTGTCTAATGAACTAAAAACTGAAATATGTACGTGTAGTGCTATTGAGGAGGTGCAGTTTTCGCGAAATACTCTCACTTCAAGAGTGAAATGTATGTCAGATACCGCTAAACAACCTCTGAGGCGAAAGCACGATTGCAAAATCTTGGCCTTCGGCTAGGCCCGTCAACTGACAACTGTAATGTCTCTCAGTTAATTGTTTTATGCGGATGGTCTTCAACGATCGCAGTTTTAGTGAGCACAAGTGAAAGATAATGCCGTTACAGGGGCAGGCGGGAGATAGAGATATATTTCAAAGCATTTGTATGAGCCTTCTGGAATTGAATGTTCCCACTCATTAACTTACGTCAATCATATATGACGCTCCAATCACGATTACTTTTTAATGATTTGTTGCATTTGAAGTTCTTACAAGTACATGTAGGGTATACAAATTGTTCCGATAACCAATTTACATCAGTATTTTTGAATGATTTTCATGTGGGTGTGGTGTGGTACATAAAGGTTACAGCAGTGAAAAAGAAATACAATGTAAAAAACACTGCGGATGGACGATTATTAAAAACGTTTGCTTAAATGGGTTTTTGTCAAAAAAAATTTCGCTTACCCATACGTTATTACTTCCCCTTGTGTCATGCATCAGCAAGCCCTACGCAAAAAGTGTTCAAAATGTAATGAATATTGCGAAATACAAATATAAACGCGACCCAGGTTGCACTTCTTCAACATAAGCTGTTCAAACATTTATTTCATGAAACTGACAGGCAGCATAAGGACTTGGTACTACATAAATTAATTTGTTGGCTGGGCAGAGGAAAGTCTTTTTCAGGTGCCAGAAAGTTTATCCAGCAATTGTGGACTTTATTCAGCACACAGGTGATTTTCCTCCATAACAGTGGTCGCTAGATTTTTCTTTCCTTCACAGATCTTACCCGCTAATCTCAAGAGGCTCAACACTGGGCTCTAGGGCGAAAACAAGACCATCATTGAAATGAATGGCACCATTGATTTTTTCAAAGGCATGCTGGACTTAAGGAAGACGTGCTAACACACATAGCAAGTGTTCAAGTCGCGCTGATGGTAGTTTGATATGTCTGTCTATATCCTGTGTAGTGATAAAACATTAAAGAAGTTTCGAAGAAGACTTCAGGGCTTGAAGCTCAAGAATTTAGCTGCTTCTTTCACTAATAATACGTTTCAAGACAGAGATACAAGACAGAATTTATATGTTGTGTGTTCAAAAGGAAAATGTGAGCGAAACGAAACCAGGAATTATCACTTGGCAAGCAGACATATATATGCAAACGAGCGTGAATGGCAAACGTTTCGGGATTTAGTGTCGTTCTATGCGAAAATTATCATTCAAGGTCAATGCATGTTTCGATTCCACGTATGCAAATCAGGGTTTTCAAACAGCAGAAATACTATGTCAAAGTAGGCTACAGATCGTCATTCAGTGACAAAACACGTGACTTAATGAGAATGGATAATAAGGAATTCGCTCCTGAATATTATGTGCTTGCTAAAGAGCTGCAGTGTAAAATATCGCGCTTAATTCCGCACCTTTTTTCGAAATGAGTATTTTCAAGAACGCATCTGAGATATACGTTCTGAACCTATTCGAATAAAACACAGCCAGTTACACGAATTTTAGATGTATTTAACAACCACTAATCTACCGTTATTCATGTCTCTTGCAAGTATTTTGTTGGCTCTCCTAGTGAAGGTTTTTATGATGGAAACAATATTAAAATAGGACTAAACTTATGTGTGTCTGCTTTCTTTCGGTTTTAACTTACCTAGACATATAGAGTGTTTGATAAATGTTATAAGATTTTCATTTATGGGGACATAGTACATACATTACTGCGCCGGGATAGCGTAGTTGGTATTGCGACTCGCTATGGACTGGACAGTCCGGGGATCGAATCCTGGTGGGGGGTGAGATTTTCCACACCCGTCCAGACCGGAAACCGGCGTTCACCCAGCCCCTATACAATGGGTAACGGGTCTATCCCGGGGGTAAAACGGCCGGAGAGTGGCGTTGATCACCCACCCTATCCAGCTCCGAGGTTAAAGAAAGAGTACAGCTATACCTCTAACCCTGGGCCTTCGTGGCCCGTTCCAGGGTGACATTTAACCTCTACACGCATTACTAATTCGTTCTGTTAAAATAAGCTAAAATACAGACACAGTAGCCTGTGTCGTAATGTGTAATTTTATAGACCTTTTAGGTGTACATATGTTGCACACATTGTATATGAAAATACGCAGATAAAATACGCACTTAAACTTATCCACTCCACACTTATTGTACTGAAGCTCACATTCCCCGCATACAGATCACATTATACAAAGTTACCAGTGCCGCTTAAAACTACTACGTAGGCCTCCAACAGGTCTAGCTAAACTGTACCCTAATAGAGTTCACAGACGCCGGAGTGTAGGCCTAGATAAGCTTAACATAGTCATAACTAAACCAGGCAATGCATCGCCCTCAGTGGAGTGATCAAAATAAAAGCATCTTCATCGTTAACTTTTTTTACGTCGTGTGTTCAATGAGTTTTTATCACACTTTGGAAACTTTTAAACACCTTCCTTGTTTCCTCAGATCTTGTTTTGTTTTACATATTCAGTTTTTTTAGATCTTAATTTTAATTAGATGTTTCGTTGCAATAAAAATTAAAATATTAGGTTATAATATTTTTTGGACTTGCATTACTTTCGAAGAATGAGAGAAAGAGAGGAAACTGCCACAGTTTCTTTGCCACTAATTACTTTTAATACGACTTACATTACATAATTTAATGAGTGAAATACGCTGGTGTTATTTATTGCTAGGTACATTCTTAAGAGTGAGAAGAGGCAGCGGGGTGGCTGAGATTACTACTTCATATTTTTCTCACTTTGCTCCCACTGTCAAATATTGGTGAGTTGCCAAAATATGCACGACGCCTCCGCTACTAGCGTAACATTATTTATTAAAATTAACTATATGTCACTAAAAAATTTAGCCTTCATTTTGTTACAGAATCATAATTTAAGCTTCTTAGAAAACACTTACGGATCGCTGTTTTTTGTTCTCACCAAACATTATACTTCAGAGCTATTATGAAATTCTGATCCCCCCCACTCCTCGCTGCCACCCGCCTTGTGTTCTGAGTCAAAGAGTAGGCTGAGTCTGTTCGTGGCAGGTCCGCGGTTTCCTATATGCTTCCGACATCGCATAGTTGAATTGAAATGTAGAGCATGAAAGTAGCTGTCAAATATTACACACCTACATTATGCAAATCTTGAAGACTAGACGAAGATGAACCTGAAGGACTAAAATGTTGAGAAAAACAGCCCCAAGAATACAAGAATGCAGCCTTAAAAAAAGTAGTGTTTGTTCTTCGAGACAGTCTGCTAGGATAGTTTAATCAGCTTCTAGGGAATCCGCATGCTCACATGATTCACCTGTAATCATTACAGAAATAAACACGTACAGAAACAAAACTTCTAAAATAACCTAACTTCCTTATGGATATATCCTGTTATTTTTCAATCTATGAGAGATCCTATCGCATACATTTTTCGCCGGGGGTTTTTTTTGGGAGGGGGATAAATATCTTCCTCTTAAAACGTTGTACTTGTATAAAATTGCATACGTCATAGAACAAGCCACCAGGCCGTTGACAGGTTCAGAGTACAGACATCTCAAAATATCTAATCAGGATTCCGCAATTAGAACGTGACCCTGGTGTGTTCAACACTGCAGCAATCAAAATAAAAACCCTCATCTTTCAAAAACAAACTCCGCTCTAGTACGAAAAGCAGCAGTGGGTTGGGATAGTTTAGTCCGTATTGAGACTCACTACGGGCTGAAAGGTCCGGGCCGCCTCCGTCCAGAAAGGCCCCGGGACCCACCTAGTCTCCCGTACAAGGGGTACCGGGTCTCTGTCCCGGAGGTAAAGCGGCCGGGGCGTGGCGTTACCCGCCCACCCCCAAGTAGCGCTGAGGTTAAAGAAACGAGTAGTGCTATACTTCTGTGCCTTCATGGCCTGTTCTAGGGTGATCTCCCACTCAAAGTAGAAAAACAATTTTGTCCTTTCTTTGTAAACCCCCATCCTTCATCTGTGTTCAACGGACGGTAGGAGAATAAAGTAACGGGTCAGAGAAAGAAATCTATGAAAAGTTTTTTAGTCACGACCGAACTTGAAAACACTTAACCGAGTCACTGTCTAAACGGATGCAATACTAAGAGTACACTGTCATAGATAATACGACCAGTTTTTCACGCGCGTTGTCAGTAATTCGTCTGCAGTAGCTAAGCCAGATTACCGCTTGGTGGCAAAGCAACTGATCATTAAAGGCCAGGGACTGAATGACTACGGCTGCTGTAATTTGCAGGATTATTTTAATGAAATGGAATGATATCAGAAGACAGAGGTGTTCAACAGATCTGGTGACTTGTGCAGGTCAGATTAACTTCAAACGTAACACACGGCAACGGCAATTCACCTGGCCATTTTAGGTACACTGCTGTACAAGTTTCAGATTCAACTCTTCGAATTCGCTAATTTTTAACCCGCTTTTGTGGTTCCAAAAATTAAATAAGCGAACAAAAAAGTCGAATTTAAAACACAAAACATTATCCTTTCGTAACAATATTCCATGCAACAATATCACAACGCGGAGGCAGTATATCTCCGACTGCAAAGTCCATTTCCAGAAATACTCAACAAACTAAGAAAAATAATCTTGTATCAAGTTCTACACAAAAAGTTAATCCCCTTGTATCGGTCTAACATGACGACACCTGCTTATGTTAGTATGTCACACGTTTGTCCAAACTGACTGGCCATGCATGATGTGAATGCCTTCACATTTTACAGAGAACTTTCGTAGAAGTGGTGAATATTTTTCAAAATGCAATGCAAATGGTATCCGCTGACTATGCTATGATACTGTCAACAATAAACGCATATCATGCAGTTCCAATGACGAACACAATCTCACAAAAGTTATGCATTTAAATGGCTTAAAACTGTAGAGATTTATATATCACAAGCTTGTCTTGATATCAATGTTGAAACAATGCAGGACGAATTAAATTAGTGCATCCCATTTTAATGAACACACTCCACGTAAATGTGCATCGGAATCCATCCAACAGTTACAAATATGACGCATACGTAACAGACACGACGTCCCTCCAACACCTATGTGCAACGAAGGCGTAAGAATCAATTACGGTAAGCGTTCATTTTATGTTCTACATATTATAACAATGGCGCACTTTCACTTCATATTCCATCTGTTGTAACAATGGCTAACGTTCATTTTACAGTCTGTCAATTGCACACGAAGGTCAATAACGAACTCCGAAAATTCGGTAACTTTTAGTGCCAAATATATATAATAAAAACTCAAGGCTAACACGCAAGTCTCTTTCCATCTTCCACGTGTATTTATATGCGCTTTTTATCTTCATCAATACTGTTCGTCATCAACAACTTTGAAGCAAATGCAAATATTTATTACTGAAGTGACCCCTACGTTAGGCAGTGACCGTGGGTAACAAAGGAAGTTATTTATTCTACAAATATCAAAGTGTTTCAGATGCTAATATGTGACAAGGAAATGTTGTTGCACAGGAACTTTCAAAATCCCAAAGCTCTTCCAAAATAACGCTCCAGGCGCAAGGACGAAGTAAACCTTAAAGCAGAAAAGATAAAAGATATATATGTGTGAGTAACAGCAGTGATTTGCAGGTGTTGTAATCCCACACATAGGTAGCAAATGTAACAGAGGCGGTAGAGAGGGGTCCACCGTTTTTAAAGGCGTCGCAAATCCTATTAACTTAGCGTTCTCACCTCAGCAGCCTGTCACAGTCTAGAACGAAAAGCTACAGAAATTATACAGACAACCTAGGGGTTCAGGACTGGTTTAAATTCAGTACGAAAAAAAAAAATAACTTGCGTAATACGAATACTTCACTGGAATAAAAGAACCCGATATTTAGAGCTTCATTCAAATAGACAAATAAAAGAAATTCTTAATACGGCTTCTATATTTATGTATAATTTACATTTGGTGATCTAACGCCTGTTAATAAAATAGGACAGCACAACGCTGAACTCACAATTGTGGCAGGTCGTCAGGGAAAGGCTGAGGTCAATGAAGAACGACACACTATAAAAACAGACAGATGTAAGGAGTGGCAGTCAAAGAGACAGCAAGAAGGCAATAAGCCACTCAATGTGTACGCTGCCCCCCAACCCCCCCCCAACCCCCCCATCCACTCTCAAGACCACCCCACCACACCCCAAAACACAACAAAACCAACAAAAG
>Ga0136643_10006142_pt1 | contig 17149 bp, 8 predicted proteins | sample TergutLab28metaG_FD_96883 | JGI IMG/M metagenome (GOLD analysis project Ga0136643, IMG submission 96883) | Labiotermes labralis P1 segment gut microbial communities from Petit-Saut dam, French Guiana - Lab288 P1 (version 3) (version 3) | ecosystem: Host-associated > Arthropoda: Insects >... | reverse complement strand
GTAATCCTCACGCAGATTCTGATGTAGAAATTGAAAGCAGACACTGCTGAGATGCGAAATGTTGGGTGTTTCCGTAAGCCAAACTATAAAACATGTAACATTATCCTGCATAACATGGTAGTGTGAGGAAATGTCTTCTACTTGATGTTTGGTGCAACCGCTCAATTCGGACTTCGGCCAACTCATTTTTGAGATTTCTATATAAAAAAAAACACACACACACACACACATACACATACACACACACACACACATGGAACAAGTGATCAGCCGGTTTCAGAGCCTGCTACCTACACAACACACAACAACAACAACAACAAATAGGCATCCATACCCTAAGCGGGATTTGAACCTGTTCTCGCAGCAATCGAGCGGCCGCAGACTACGCCTTCTCTAGCACGGCCTCCGGGAACAGCTTCTCCTGCTGTATGAGTCTGAGATGAAGAGTAGTAGTAAATTCTGAAAAATTACACAAAATTTAATCAGTCGGTGGTAATGTGTGAACATAAATAGCAACATTTCAATTCAAGGCAAATTTTCACTAGTTTCGGGTGTTCTCTTGATATGAGATGGGCCATTCGTTCAAAAGATCTGAAGTTCTACTTATTTTCAAAGAACATGAAGACATGTATGTGGTATATATTTTGTATGGAAAGATATTGTTAAGGGGCGTCGGCCCAACATTTCTATGTCCAAAGAATGTAAGTATTTATAGAATCTCTATTTAAGCGTAACGTTTTTTTTTCGCAAACATAACATATAAATATTTAGGACTAGCAATCTGTGAAATAGAAAGGCAGAGTTTAAAAATTCGCTCAAGATTCCTTGTCACTTGATCGGTTTGCTAACCCAATGCATAATCCCCGAATAGGAGGACAATTTCTCATTATGTATTTTTCGAGGATCTTCATTGGATTTCTTAGCTGTTGTATTCCTGACTGAGCATGCCAAGTCCAAGCTTAATTTCGCCCCTTGAGGCCAGATTTTGAGCTGTCAATTCTTCTAGGATCTGACCTCGTGTCGCTGGGTTAGTGGCTTCCGACGTTTTCAAGGAACGTGACGGCTGTATCTTCATGAGTCAATGGGCCAAGAGAAAGAGTCCAGCTGTCGAGGAAGTATTCTTCGACTACTTGACCCTCGAAAATAAAGGCAAGACGTTTCATCGGGACGCCAGGTATCCAACGATATGGAGTCACATCTCAGAAAACACTAATCATCACCTACACCATCTAAAGGAAAAATAACAGGGTGATGCTAAGGAATACAGCTGTTCATGTGATTTGAATTGAACTGGATCAGAATAGTGCCCAATATTTGGCTTTAATATTAGTGTCATTTCAACCTCCGGGTTAAGGCGAATGAGTACTTCTGAATTTCTCACAACCATCTTTGTCTTAGAGCATGGCGGTTAACCATATCTTCGGCGAAATCTGTTCAAATAATGAGGCTTTCGATTTATAATCGAGATGTGTCCTGGTGGAATCTCGGCTTGGACGTCGAATGACTTAACTGAGGTTTCCGTCAGCCCTTCCATGAAATGTCGGATGTAGGATCTGAAGTTAGGCCACGACATGTTTCTCCTATAAGTATTTCTATTTAATATTCGCTAGCTATCCAGTCGTTCAACTTCATACAGTGGGAATTATTTAGAGCTTTGCTAAACAACGCCTAAACAAAGAAACAAACAAACATATTAGAATGGTATGTGAAACAATAGTGTGATATTTGTGGTGGATGATGGTTGGGTTCAGAATATAGGGCCGTTACTGTGTTTCGGACAAGCGAATACAATGTTCAATATTATTGAAAGCATTGTTACAGTCATGCAGGTTTAGGAAGGTTGTGTTGCTGTTTTTGCATTCTCCACTTTGCGCAGTACCTCCTACACTGTGTGTATAAAATTACGGTGTCTATGTACGTGCTGATAAACAGAAACGGTCTGCAGTTCTGCAGTAGTGGGTGTAAAGAATAGAGGGCAATCACTGTTGAAAAAATACAGCCCAAGAGCTCGCGAATTGTCAGCTGAAAAACACAAATAACGTACAGCTGACATCTTCTGTTACGTGTAGTATTGGGTTCGAGCGTACCAAAACCATGATGGAGTCTGTGTCATCTGTATTGCGTATGCGCATTCTACGACCTTAATAGAATCTGCACATGTACCTATTAGACTGCAAGCTGATGTAACTTGTAATGGGTTCAGCTAAGTCCGGTGCACGGGACGGTCACCTACAGAGTGTAATGATACCAGATGCTGTATAATACAATTTTTACCTCCTGAAGATAAGCACATAGTGCTCGAAACATGTAACGGCATATAATAAATCTTATTATAAAACAATAATTTGTGCGTTAAGTTGGTTAATTACCAAGAGAACACGTTAAGTTTCGGGGAACTGAGATGTATGTGATTGAGCATAAGCGAGTCTTTGCTTCGTCTCTCAGATGCTTCGTCTGTCAGGGAGAGACACCACTTTTCGAAAATATTGCGTAAATTGAAGAAGCAATACTTAAATGGAAACTCTTGGCCTTTATTTAAAATAATAAGGTAGCGTGGGTTTAGAATGTAATATGCGTTGTGAAGGTTTTGTAAAAACGAATGTTCTTAATGTTAAGCTTTTTGCGAATTAAATTTTCGGGATTCACATCCGCTTCTTGTTGGTTTTCTCCCCTAGCAATTTCCTGCTCCAGGCGACGTATTTGTCTCTATAAGCAGAACTTATCTCTCTCAGCCAGTTTCCAAAACTCGCTTACTCAATCCAGCCATCTCTTTTTGTTGTTGGAGGCTACTTCTTATAGTACTCACAGAACTTGTTGGTGTACATTTTCAGATCTGCCTTGATCACAACTGTCTTTCTCTGGTACGTTCTTTTAGAAGTTTTTAGATCTTTAAGGACTGAAGTAATTGGACTCTTTACCTTTGATTTTTTATCTACTCTTGACTACTATTGCTCCATGCTTTATAACCTTTACTCGATGTTAGCTTTTTCAGCGAGAACAAACGGCAATTGTCTTGTTGCAGTAGGCTTTTTGCTGTGTAGTTTCGCTACTGAAGTCTGGAGTGAGTAATTTATTTACGCGAAGTATGAGAGAACACTGTATTCTAGGTACTTCCTGAATGTCCTGCGGGAATACATAAGATACGTTAAGACATCTTTCCTGGAAGTAGACGGTATAGAAATTGGAGACGCTAATTCAGATGCTTGCTGAAGTTCAAAGGAAAAATTTATGTTGATTCGAAACACTAGTATTAACACCAATTTTATATTTTCTTCCAATAAACCAGGTTAATGCACACAATTTGATGTCAAATGGTTTCCTTTTGTGACCTCTGTTTTATTCGAGCTACGGATTTTTAAAATAATATTTCGAAGGCTCATAAATGTCTTGTTGGGAGTTTGAGAGGTACTAGAACAGCGACGTGGCAGGAAAACGACAATACACATCATTTTCAACAGCAGTCTGACACATTGAAGGGAAATGTAGTAAGATACAATGTTAATAAAAATCCAACCAGATGCAACAGTATGCAGATATTTATTTACTACAAAGTCACTCTACATGTTTCAAGTGTCACAGCACCCATCATCAGGAGTACTAAAAACTGCAACCGCAACCTCCGGTACAGGTCATAATACTGGTGCAGATACTTCCCTCCAACGTGGCCCGATCGAAACATGTAGAGTGACTTTGTAGTAAATAAATATCTGCATACTGTTGCATCTGGTTGGATTTTTATTAACACTGAATTATGAAGCACGGAACCATGAGTTTAAAATTTAAAATATAGTAAGATACGTTACTCTCGAAGTCTGTAGTTCCTTCCCTGAAGGCTTGTGTGTGCGAATATGCTTTTTGAACAACTTAATTGATAGGTCGGTACGAATTTATGGCGTTAGAGTGTTCATTTATCTGCCTTACATAGCTTAAAGGGCGTTGGAAGTCCTCGACTACAATACTTAAATTAAGTTGCCAGAAACCAGGAGCTGTCAGTTATAAAACCATAAAAAGAATGGTTTGCAACAAATCCGGATGGAAAGCTGACAACCAATCAGAAGAGTGAAGAATAAGAATAAGAACAAGACCCTGGTGGTAAGTCATCATTAAACTTGTGTTCTTTTTTGTTCACAAGATTTGTATTTTTAGAACATGAGCAGAAATTAACATTCAACATATTTTCCAGATGTCAAAACTTGAATACTTCGTGGTCCTTTATTGTTATTACTTGGAAAAAGTCTATTATTTTAAGTCACTTGTGGTCAACTGGAAAATATTTCTATGTGTTTCAGGGAGTAATTTTTGGACACTACTTCCTCCATCAAATAAATAAAATCCTTAAAAAATTTCTTCCTCTCAGTTTCGTGAATAATAATGATTCCTGTAGCTAAATATTTCAATTTTCAGCTCATTTAAATTGCTGTAACTCAACATTCCTGTAGCAAAACTGTGTCCGGTTATGTGAAGCTGGTGTTGAGAATGTCTAAATATGAGCAACGATTTTCACTAATCAGTCAGTCCACACAGGCCTGAAAAAGGCAAAGTGGTGGTACAGTTTGACGTTGGGTGACCGTGCATCATGATAAATTCTTATAATAAAACTAACTAGATGCACTAATTTCCCAATTTGTTTTCGGAATAAAACTCTATACGTTTCGGACAGTTCCTCTGTCCGTCATCAGGAGTTTTTCACTGTACGCACGGCATTAGTATACGTCGTACAGGTTTGCTGACAGCTTGCATGCTGTCAGCAAACTTGTCAGACTGCAATTTCACTGGGATTACCTGAACCCAACAAGTTCAAGAATGCGGGACCTCTCCCATTGCGGCATCTCTCCTGAACTTGTTGTATTTGCGTCGTCTGTTTCTTCATTACATTATTTTCCCATCCAAAATTATCCGATGTTGACATCTCTCCCCTGCGTGCTACATATCTCTCATAATTGGTCCTACCTGATTTGTTTGTCCCTGTAATATTCTATGAATTTTAGGCCCATAATTTATGAAGGTTTTCATTATGTGTTTATTCTCTCTCCATGTTGCTTCTTCTCTCTCAGATCCAGTTGTTCTCCTCCGCGCCTTGTTCTCAGACAGCCTTGAAACTGTTATTGCTGCATTTGACAATACCCGACTTCCAACATGTCATTTAGGATATAGAGATCATATGGAACGACTTCAGACACGAACTTCGACATTCTATTCACTCTATGTCGAGCAACGAGTTAGATGTTTCGCTTTGGCTCTACAAATACGAGCCAAGCTCAGCAGCGCGCTGACGATACTCGTTCTCAGAAGCAAGGGTTTTATTTGACACGAAAAGAAATTGAATACGGTATCTACTGGATAGTCTAAAGATAGCGACTTTGTATTGTTTTCGATCACACTTGAAACCTCGGCTGGTAACGCAGACAGGAAATGATTTATTGAAGTCACAGAGTGTTATATCACAAAATAAATAGTGTTTTCTCACTGAAACGGTGTTCAAATTAATTGCTACAGTATTTCTGCCCACAGAACGAGACTAGAGAAAGTGAAAAATGCGCTTTTCGAAGCCGGACTTTAATTTTATTGCTGCTTTCATAAACGTAATTTATTATAAAAATAATGTGGAAAATTGATTTGATCCGATGTTGTCAATTTTCTGGGATTTTGCGCTGCGCCATCTCGCGCTTTGTTACAGACCTTTGGAGGCAGCATATCGGTCCCATCTTCAGGGATAAAGAAGAAATATCTCGAATCTGACTCTCCTGTATGAGGAATTTCATGATTATTTCCAGAACTTTCAACGAAGTCCGTGAACAATTCCATAATACATCCCGCAGTCACCTTTGTATTCTTTTCGGGTCACCATTTCGAATCAGACACTCTAGAATAAAACCCCCCTCTAACTTCCAGTGGGCACTTCGTGCACCATCACGTTTCACATTTTGAAAGCACTACATTGTGCCCAGAGAATGTACTTGTGTGTTTCGTTGATCCAACAACAAAATGTCATTATTTCGCTGTAGCGAATTAGACCTTTCGATTTTTTTTATGGAGACGGAGTGTGTTTTCTGCGCGGTACGAATGACTCAGGTCAAATTCCATTTTTTAGAGGGCTAATAGTGACGCTTTTTATAACCATCACTTACTCTATTACAATTTAGCTGTCTCTTTATTTTCCGTCAACACAAATGATTTATTCTGGTTAGCACAAACTATATGTGATTACTCCTTATCTGTGCTGCTCAGTTTTCCTTTTCCATGGAAATTATTACTGATGGTCGTTATAAATTTTATTCCATTTACATGAAGTAAAATCACAAACAATAAAACAACATCAGTGATTACATTGCTGTCCATACATACATATATAAATAAATATATATAATATATATACACTTAATAAATTTTAAGTAAAACATAATTTTATGTTACGCAATGAATCTCACCACCATTGCACAATTCAAGTAGTCTTCTACAGTATTCTAGAATACAGTCCATTATTATAAACTGACGTTATTTGCAGAATATACGAAACTGAATAGAATATTCTATGATACTCATACCGTGCAAGTTTCCACAATCAATATATTTTCCAACATATGCACTTCGTGATACAGTATACATAACACGTATAAAAACTCCTACATGTTTCGGCATCCAAGTGCCATCTTTAGGGAATTTCGATAACAGAAGTTTACAAGCCAGCCTGCTAATTTAAGTTTGTTCTTAGTTACAAGCTTGATTAAAACATTATTTGTTAAAATACATAAAATGTATAAAACCTATGAAATTGATGTAGTTGATAATTTAGAATGTTTTGATTATACATTAATTGTTAGTCGCCACGGTAGTTGTCAGCTCTCGGTAGAAATAAATGTGTGTTTTGGTGTTTTGTTCATCTATCAGGGATCCTTCATAGAAAAAATCCCGTAGACATGAATCCGTTATTTACTCTCATTCCTGAGTGAAATACTCAATGCGCAGGTGCGTATAAACTATTATGTTCGTCACTACAACGCTGCTGAACAAACTTCAGTAAACTACACTGCCCGGCAACACACACAAAGCACGGTATATCAGGTATGTACCGTCATATACACAGTACAGTTATTACGTCTTATTTTTTGCGATGTATTTTCGTAACCTCTTAACCCAAATTTGCCAATAAAATTAGAGGATGAGATAGGACAGATTATAGGTTTGTATACACTGCCCATATTAACATCTCCGAAACAGCAAATGAAGTGATCACTGTTTTTGTATTACGTCGGAATATTGATACACAAAAACTGACAACTACCCAGGCGAATTGTAACTAATGCATTATGAACACACTGTAAATTAATGAAAATATCTAATTTACATATTTTATACATTTTATGTATTTCAACATATAAGGTGTTAATCAAGCTTGTAACTAAGAACAAGAAATAAACTAGCAAGGTTGGCTTGTGCACCCTTGATGTAGTGATTCCCCTTAAGATGACACCTGGGTGCCGAAACATGTAGGAGTTTTTATATGTGTTATGTATATTGTATCACGAAGTGCATTTGTTTGAAAATATGTTGATTGACGGAACAGAATATTCCGTATGCTGAGTATGCCGTGGACTGGGCGATCCTGGCTTTAATTACCGGCAGAGACAAGAGGAAATGAGGCTTGCAGGACGACCACACTAACTGTGGGGCTCACCAATCACAGAGTACCGGGGACGCGATGTTTATCGCTCATCTTCATCTACTGCCAAGCGTAAGAATGTTTGGAGGTGTTCCTGTAATCCATACCTACAACTTCATGGCGTCCATAAGGACAACGTCATAATTACATATTATTTGACAGCACCACGTAATATACCACGTCGGTGAAATGTTTATTTGCAATCTGAGGTTCCCAGGTGGTGTTTGCACGAAATATACAGGGCTTTTCATAATGTACTCCGGGAATACAAAAATTTATTATTGGAAAGCCTTAGGACACATGTTTACAAAACCTGTACAGATAGAAGGAACAACTCATTTTTTCCCCCCAGTAAATTGTTTTTCATTGCACTTCACATTTCTGCCGCTAGGCGATGCGAGTTTATGTAGTGAGGAAATGGCCGCTGCGGGGGAGAAGTCATTTTGTATGTTGGAATATCACACGAGTAAATCTGTGGTTACTGTGCAACGTGCATTTCGTGCAAAGTATTCGTCCCACCATTGCCACGTGACCTCGCTGACCTAAAGGCACGGATCATTGCAGCAGTGAAGGATATCGCTGCACCCATGTTGACGCGTGTGTGGCAAGAACTTTAATATCATATCGATGCGTGCCGTGTCACCAGTGGTGCACACATCGAACGTCTCTTTGTAAAAAAAAAAAAACACATTTTCAGTTTTCCTGTGGGTGTGAACAATTCCATTGAGTTAGGTCCTTTGGCTTTTTTGTTATAAATGTTTGTAATCACGGAAAACCTTATGAAACGCCCAGTATATATGAAAAGCGGTATTTTTCTTTTCAGAAGTCCGAGATTCGTGTACAGAAAATAGTATGGTGGACTGTCTTTGCGACAGAACTGTGCTCTAAATTCACTACGTGCTTTCACCATACGCAGAGATAGAGTGCTAAACTTCATGCACACAAATCTTATGTTCATTTACTGCCGTCTTTCTGACACTAACGAGATATAACTGAATGTAATGTTTGTGTGGTTGCAAATTTGGCTTGATGAGCGGATTTGCGGTTGACAGTGGCGGCCATGACTTGCTGCGAAACATGATGAATGGGGCTCAGTGTCGTCTTGGCGGAGCACAGACAAGGAAAAATTAATGGCTCTAGACACTAGACACTTATTTAGAGGTATCTCTACTGGAAGACCCAACTATTAGAACATTTCTGCTGCCATGTCTTTGACGAATTTTAGTCCATTCGTCATTGTCACATCCTACGGCCGTTTTCCTGTCATGTTAATCCTCTTTCCACCGCTTGTGGCCACGGGCTATTGTCGGTGTTCTTCCGGAAATGATTTCATCTCACACGAACTAAGACGATGAGGAGAATAGAGCAGACTAAAGGGCATATGTTTAATTCTGAAGTATAATGCTTGATGCATTTACATGATTGAAAATTGAATTTCTGTTAAGTTCATAGACCATTTAACAAAGATGCATTTATTGCAAATGGAGTTTGTCGACTAAGATGAGAGAAGTTTGGTTTCTTTTTTCCCACAACTGACGGCCGGTAGTTAGTAGAAATTCACCAAAATGTTACGAGAGCTCCTGCTTTTATTTTCAAGGTCTGGACAGTGTATAATTGAAGCTATAAAGAAATACAAATCCAGCTTTAGCGAGAAGAGAAACGAACGCGGATATATTGTTTCGAAACTTGAGGGATAGAAGCGAAGTGGAAGACCCAGGCTTAGATAGGAGGATATTGAATATCATAGAAATGGAAAGGGAGCTTGTGGACTGGATTCGACTGGCTCAGGATAGGCACAAGTAGCGTGTTGTTATGAACACAGTAGTGGACCCTCGGGTTGTGTAAAATACGGGAAATGTCTTGAATAGCCGAGGTACTGCAGCTTCTGGAGAAGGGCTCTGCACAGTGGATGCAGTTGGATAGTTAGTTAATTATTGTCCGGAAGGAGCAAGAGAGCTGACCTTACTGAGGCTACAGAGAGAACTGGGGGCAGTAACGGTTTTAATGTCTTTTGAAAATTACTTGGGAAGGGCAGGGCTACATAATCACGCACCAAACCACGAGTATGCACAACAGAGTGGCGGTACAAATACACGGAATGTGAAGGCATTTGTTTTCTAGAAATGTTAGTACAGTTCTGTAATATTAGATAACAGACGACAGTAATTTTTTCCCTCGCTGTATAATAACTTCAGACTTCACTCGGATAAAAGTATGTTTATTGAAGATGATTTAACAAGGACTGGGTCTTGTTGTTATTACATTTGCCTGGAAGTCAAGGTGTCTGCTTTACCGATGGGGTCACACGTGAGTTATATTCCGTCTGAATAACCCCCTGTATGGAATTTAATTTTCAGTATGATATCAGGCGAAGGAATTAGGTGTGTGTTTGAGCATGTTAAGAACATTTGTTTGTATATTCGTATGGTATAATGGGGCCCTTAAAAGAGCTATACTTGTCCCCGCCAGCTTCGGCCCTGAAAATTGATGTCTTACATTCCCGTACTTTATAACAGTCTTGTGTATGCTGTATACTTCAGCTCTAAAATTCCATCTTTTCGTCGTTGGTTTGGACGAATTATATCTCCTCTCACCTTGGACTAGATCAGATTGGCCATTTCTTTTTTACAATGTCCGCGTAATCTGGCTGAACTCTAACCCTAGTCACTGGAGGCCCTATTTTTGCCGGTCACATCAGAGCAGTAATTTAGATTTTGCAACCAGAGTTACATGATGGGAGTAATCCCGATGTTCGGCAAATTTCACAGCACGTGTTCCGACAAAGGCCTGTCTTAACCTGGCCTTAAACGAAGGCGACCGAATGTAAGCAGGACAGCCGCGGCTGACTGTACGAATGCGGCCAATTAATATATCGATTGGCGTCAAATATTGGATAGACTGTTTCTCTGACTGCGATTTTCCCTGATTTTTGCCAATTGCAATACAAGTGCCTGAGTACAGTTGAACCTAAGTGAGTTCCTTTCAGTCGCTTAGGTTGCGGGCACTGACATTATCCATGTGAGTTCAAGCCCCGGACATGATCCCGACCCAATTACACCCCGTAAAGAACTGCCTGATGGGAGCCTCCTTACACCAGAAGCAACAAACAAGTACGTCAGTGCCTGCAGTCAAGTCGACCAATCCTGTTGACATTAACCCACCCTTGTAATAGTGTACAACGCAATCTTTTTTTACATTCCAACACTTCATTTTCAGAGGCAGGAATTGTATAATTACCCACGGGACGTCGAGTGGCCGTCTAAACGTTTTGTTGGCTTCTTGATTGGTACAGTAGCCACTTTGGTCCTCAAGATGATGTCAATGAGCTACTTCGAATTGCCAGTGCCCACATTCCAGGCTACGTGATGTCAAAGCACGAAGGCCACATCCTGAACATTCTCCGTTGTTTCAGTCTGGAAATTTATGTGTAACCAGACCTGGTTTTGTACATTTTCCTGCAATGGACATAACCAAAGAAATTTACAAATTAATTGTACTTATCTATATATGAATATATGTGGCACTACTAAGGACGTTCCGGCTATAATCTATAGCCATTTTTATAGGGTAATACACATACAAAGAACATAAAGAGCTAACTCCAAATTTTCATGATACATGGATTTAAATCCTTATGTCCTTGTCTGTATATAGTACTCCGTGAAGATGGCTATAGATTATAGCCGAAACCTGTTGGAATAGTCTCATTTACATTTGGAAAAGTGCAGTTTGTCAGCAAATTATGTATTTATCTAGCTTTGTTTATGTAATGATCATATTTTTGTTGTACTCCGAATGTAAGTTACAAAGAAATGCCCTTCAATATAATGGAAGCTAAACTAATTTCACTGTCTTAAAGGTTCTGAAAGTCAGAATGGCAAGGTATTCATTATTCACATGATCTCTCTCCTGGAGTTGGAGTCCGCACATTTCAGTGTAATACCGTCTCTTATGAATATTACTTAGACTAATGGTATGAAGCATTTGCATATTGTACTGTAATAAGAGTCCATAAAAGCATGCACTTTGTTCAAAAGTACATTGTATACCGTAAAGCACAGGCAGAATTTTCGAGTAATTTTGCAAATGTTTACAGGAGAAAAGAGCAGAATCCTGGACGATTTCATAGTTAAATTTTTTCTTTGAAGTGATTTTACTGTCACACTTCTAGTTATTTGCTTGTTTGTGCAATAAAGTTCGTCAAGCTTTATAACATCTCTCTGTCTCTAATAAAAGAGTAATAAGATTTTTTTTCGTTACAACCCCTTTCCTAATTTACCTTTTATATTACACTTCTTCTTTTGTACTCCTGAGGGCTTTTTTTCAGATTTCAGTTTCTGCTTCATTTCCATTTTGTATATTACCTACACATTCACCGGTCTCTTCCTGACCCCTTACGCTATTCTGAAATCCTTTCCCCACCGGACTCACTGAACGAACCACAAATGTTGCCTCCCCGCCCCGTTCTGGCTAGGATTATGACCCCAATAACAAACACCAACAGCATCAAACCTCCCAGAGTCAATACACCACCCAGTGCCCTCTGTTCGGAGACTCGAAATCATTTGCATGCAGATTGCAAACAAGATTAACCGCTCTGCTAGCAAGATAACTAGACAAAACAAAACAAAAATTCTTAATGAAATTACTGTTTTTGAAACTGAGTTTCCAAAGTATGTGTACCCTCAATGAGAGGGCTGGAAGCTGAGGTCCATGAATTAAGAGTACCTTACTATACTTTTTTCAAATCATAGTATGTCAAGCGCAGTGTTGCTGATGAGGTTCTAGGAATTCCAACGGGCTAAAATTCGAATATGAACAGATAGATATGTGCCATTTTATAACAGTGGGAACAAAAGCGAGTAGGATAAATAGGAATTTTAATGGGTAATGAATGAATACTCCATGATGTAATGGCAATTAATTGGCATTTGAATAATGGTTTTCATATCACTGTACTGTATATTGTGTTACTGTGTCATAGTTTCTATTTTTCATTCACTTGATATGTGTTGTCTGCTGGGATGATATCACTCATTGACGTTACTGCAGAGAAGAGAGAAGCTACATTAAAATGATGTTTTTTTTTTGTAAATCGAACATCGCAGGGGATTTGTGGGTAAAATGACATACTGTACGTAATAAAACACAATGCACAAGTTCCCAAACTTCACACACGTCCAACATTCAATCGAACGAGAACGAGAAAAATAAAGGGGCATTATAACTGGGGCATTCCAGTCGCTCCGTTTATTCCATTGTCGTTGGTGTTTTTGTGTTCCGTTTCGTCGAAGTATGTTGGCAGCAGTCGCAGTGTTCGCACTTGTAACTGGAGAGAGAAATGCAGATTTTTTTCCCACGTTATTGACATGCTGTATGTTAGGTGTCTCAAAGATCTTTACGATCCCCATCTTCAAAGTGAAATGACTGTCCAGTGTCAACTGGCAATTCTGCGAAGCAAACCGAGAACTATCCACCTGCGTTAGTCATCTACCATCCGTATGGGCAGGGCGCACTGGGCATTCACAGTAAAACTACAGAATCTAAATGCCAGTAATGCAGCCTGTTTCTTTTTGGTGCCATCATCTAAGAACAGCATCCATATCAGAATCAACGTCACTTGAAAACCAGAATCTCGTACAGAGTGGTCTGCCATAACTATGCAGTTCAACCGATGTTATATCTGACCTTGAAATTGTTCAGGAAACTGATGTACTACATAGACGCCGCTGAATGCCCGATGCACCCCTTTTACTGCTGCTGTAGATTTGTAGAACAAAATTATAGAAAAAGTAGATTTAACTATTTAGGAAATACGATATCTTGTGAAGGAGAATTGGATAATGATAACAAATTAAATAACTTTTTGAAAATTACAGGTATTTTAAGTAATGTGTTTAGACCAGAAAAAAAACTCTTATGAAAAAAAGAGTAAAACTATACAATACACTGGCCCTTCTAGACTTGTTATATGGCAGCGAAACTTTGACTATTAAAGCAAGGGACGCCAGAAGAATAACAGCAGCAGAGATGAAATACGTGAGAAGAACAGCAGGATACACTTTGACAGATTACAAAACAAGACCTGTGTGTATTGGCTCAAAGTACCAAGCGATCTAACCTCATTGTGTCTGTATGTAGGACTGGGGGGGGGGGGTGACCATTGATTTCTGTCCGTCGAAAAACCTGTTGGTGGGGAGGGATGTTTAGGAGAGAAGTTAAAGTGTGTGATTTTTACTGTACTTAACTAAATGAATCGCCTTGGAGGTAAATTTTTACAGTTGTCCAGTATGTAATTGGTACATCCCTTTTTTGCAATGATGGTCTCCATGAAGAAGTGTTTAAATATAGCATTGGGCACAGCGTTTTTTTTTATTGAGACATGTATATTTTACCAATATATTTCAGATTCTGAGTGCGACATTGCATTTTGGAAAGTATAGTCCGTGCAATGTCATAAAGTACGGGAGAGTGCATAATGTTTTTGTGATTGTGATAATTAAATATCTGTTTATTGACTGGGCGTATTTGACACTGACCTTGATTAAACGTTACAATATGAAAATAAAGTTGTATGATTGTTACAGTAAGTAATTAAGGAACACTACTTGAAAACATATGGTGAAAAGGAGATGTAGGTGTTGCTGCTGTATCTGGCGTCGGCAGATTTACGTCACGGCTGCGGTCTGCAGGCGAAAAAAAGGGTTTTCGGTAACACACCGGATGTGGGTTACAGGGTTGGTCTAGCGCGATGACGAGAAGAATATTCTTCTTGTTTCTCTGGTCTGTAACAGAGATTCTCCGGGTGTTACTGTCTGAATCATCCCGGCTTTGGTGTGGGGTGGGGGTTGGGGTTGGGGACAGTATGTTACACACGCGCCACTGAGGTTCAGAACAAAGTTAATGAGGAAGTTGACGCTGCAAATAGGTGATTGTGGTAACTGTCGAACTGAAGAAGGGTGTATGTAACAGCTTCAGAATCATCATTATGAGGAAGCTTACGTTTTGAGCATACTCGCTAGGTGACTGTGTTAACCCTAGCAAGCGCAATGGAAACAGCCTATATCACTAAACAATTTATTATCCAACTAATGCACAATACATAATATGTAGATACAATTAAAATGATAAAATATTTAAAGGTGCTTCAACATGTTTCGGATCACAGAGCATCCATTATCAGCGACCTTTGTACAGTGCTTGGCTAAAAATTACAAGGATGATTCTATCGTGTCCGTTGACATGGACAAGGACACCGACATAGTCCATGTCAACGGACACGATAGAATCATCCTTGTAATTTTTAACCAAGCACTGTACAAGACTCCGTGATGATGGATCCTATGTGATTCGAAACATGTTGGAGCACTTTTAAATATTTTATAATTTTAATTGTATCTACGTATTATATATAGTGCATTAGTTGGATAATAAAGTGTTTAATTATCATTGATGCATGGTGCAAACATGAAGATTGCCTATATCGCGTTCTTGAGCATTTGTAGCTGTGTACTTTGTCCACAGATTTAATTAGAGATTTCTATACTTATGAAAGGAACAGCTTTTTCTGCCGTAAACTGTACGAACTGGTTGGACTGTGCATGGTAGTGTCCATGTGTTATCTGTGATGTAGTAACGGGAGTTTGTGTACTGAACAGTGGCCCTGCTGAAGATCCCAAGTCATGTGGGACGCTGCCCATCTGTGTCGACTGATAAATAGCTACCGACACTGCAGGATTGTATTGCCTTCACTCTCAGTGTCAAGAAGTGTAAAAGGACTGCTTGAGCCTAAGAATGAATTCACTCCAACCCTTCAAAACACCGGTAAACACGGATTAGCACCTCAGAACCTCTTTATGGTTTTAAATTTTTTGTACAGAATGACAGGTCCTAAAAGTTTAAACCGTCTGTAATGTTGAAGCGGCATACTACAAAATACCCGATTTTATCAGGCATTTTTTGTATTATTTTGTGGTTTTAGGTGAACGCCATTTTGTTGCTAAATTCCGTGGTTTCACGTCGCTCCTCTGTGCCCTAAGATGTATGTAAATACGATGATGACGCAAGTGCGGGTCGAACTTTTGCAACTATGGTGTATAATAAGTTCATCTCGATGCTTGGGAATCGTTGTATTGAATTTTATCTTACGTGTCCTATCTGTAAGGTCATAAACGAATCGGGGTTTTGCTGATGCCAAACTATTAGGTACGTGGCATGGTTACATATTACAATTATGTTATTTTCCAGCTGTGTTAGCTACATATAATGCGCAATGCTTTTATGATCCCAATGCTATCTTAGGTATTAGTAACAATTATCCTGATGTAACCCTATAACTATTCTTTTACAATTAGTAGTCCATGGTTATGTAGCGATTACTGCACAGTATTATTACTGATAATGGTTTCTGAATTCGATCATGATCAGCGTCATAACCATGCAACCTACATTATTTCTGGATAAAAAAGAGACGCCTGTAGATAGGATTATAGCTTAATGCACAAGTGTCATGCATATTAAATACGCTTCAAACAGTGGACAGTGTTCCGTAGAGCAGCAGCATCATTGCTATAAACCCGTAGTTGATATTCATAAATTTCCTTGTAACCGAATTTGCAATTAAAGCAGATCTCAACTTATGGTAAATATTTACACAGACAACTAAGCACGTGCATGTCAAAGTGTTTAGCAGTCCTAGTAATATACAGTGCTAGTCACTTTAATTATCAACCAACAGTGCCTTCACATAAAATTACATATTAAAACACTTAAAATCACTCCGACATGTTTCGATCTTTTAGATCATCCTCAGGGATTTACGTTCTTCTTTGCTAAAGTTATATTAAAACATTCAAAATTTAATTAGTTTCTGTAACCAGGATGTTGTGGCAGCATATCATGTCGTGTGAGAACACGTTGCTGAGAGTGCAGCTAGCTAGGGTGTGCATTGTGCGCTACGTAGTGCATCTAGTAGGCTTCATTATAAGAATTTATCACAATGCACGGTCACCTGAACGTCAAATTCAAATAAATATACTTACAATATGTACGAAATTGTAGTCACTTCATTCCGACATGTTTCGGCATGACAATGCCATCTTCAGTGATCACATATCAAGCTTAAGACCTTGTATAAATGGTTTTGTGTTTGGTATGTAATTCCTGACACAAAAAGTTTAAAACTTTTATGCGATAATAGTTCGCTAGACACGATATACCTACTTCACACGCTTTATTTGGTCGAGATCTATTTGGATCACACACACATCGAGGCAGACATTTATACACATACCCCAGACAAAATACGTATAAATAACCGCGAGTTTGTACTTGAAGTGGCTCACAATTATATAAATTGTGGGCTATAAATTGTGGATTATCCATCCCGTTGTGCTAAAGTGACAATGTTGTTTATTGTCCGTCTTACACAACAATGTGATGTAAAGTTAAGTTATATACAATTAATGTAGCTACATGTATCAAACCCTT
>Ga0136643_10006137_pt1 | contig 17150 bp, 8 predicted proteins | sample TergutLab28metaG_FD_96883 | JGI IMG/M metagenome (GOLD analysis project Ga0136643, IMG submission 96883) | Labiotermes labralis P1 segment gut microbial communities from Petit-Saut dam, French Guiana - Lab288 P1 (version 3) (version 3) | ecosystem: Host-associated > Arthropoda: Insects >... | reverse complement strand
TGTGGGTATATGGACTGGATTGGGCTGGCCCAGGATAGGGACGGGTGGCGGACGCTTGTGAGTGCGGTAATGAACCTTCGGGTTCCGTGAAATGCGGGGAATTTCTTGACTAGCTGCAAACCAATTACCTTCTCAAGAAGGACTCTGCACCATGGAGTAAGTAAGTAAGTAAGTAAGTAAGTATACATTTAAATTGCATAACAAAAATAATGTTCTTTATACTTCGACAACAATGAATTTTATCTTTGTCAGTACAGAAAAGAATCATTAAATCTTCAAATACAAATGTGTTTGGAATTTTTAAAATCATGTTTTAAGAAAACAATTTTGATGAAATATAAAACAAATACAAAATTTCGAGAGAAAACTCTCACGTGCACGCATAGAATAAAGAAATAAGGCTATTAATTAAATAAAATTTATTTTCAAAATTTTAACTTCAAAGTACACAGCATTTTGAACAGTTTTGTGCAGCAGTGAAACATGCGCTCTCACTGTGGCTGAACAACACGCTAGCCTTTATACAGGGACCCGGGAAATGTTTCGACCGAAAATGAACAAGAGAAAAGATGCCATGACAGGTGTTCTAATGATACGAACATGTCACTTGGTACTGGTACTGGTACTGACGCAGGATAAAAAAATTAGAAGGCTACATATAGTGAATATACAGACAAGGGATGCCTACAAAATATCCGTTACAAATTCTGTAATTGGAAGCATTGAGTATAAGAAGCAATAATAATAATAATAATAATAATGCACGTAACTTTTAAACATGGGACGTGAATAATAATAAAAGGCAAAACAGTCCCATTACATGCCTGGAGTGGCCCAGAGTTTTCCGGGAAGTTAAGGTTCCCAGATTTCGTGACAACGGCACAGGATGGTGGTAAGGTTGTCAGCCTTACGCACCGGCCAACTTTACCCCCAGTAAATACTCCTGGTACTCATTTCTGTTAGAGGCTGTGTCGACCCCAGGGCCATAGTGCGATTCGGAAGGATTTTATGTAAATGAAGAATCCAGTGACACCAGCTGGGATTGAACCAGCGGCCTTCCGATTTGTAGCACAGCACCTTAACCACTCTGCCACCGCGGTCCCCCGTGAATAATAGTAGTGACCTCAATTTTGGGCATTAATCACTGTCCAATAGCAAAAACCACACATTTTCGGGGACGGAAACTCTATCCTTCTTTAAGTGGAAAGGGAACAGAAGGACCATATTCTGATGTGCCTGTCAGAAAAACCTAGACGAAAAGATACATGGATAGAGGATAGACATTTTTAATGGGCTCAGTACAATAGGTGGCATTTCTCAACATCAACCCGGAGAACCAGTCTCCGAAACGTGAATTGTTAGCCTAAGGAAATGGACAATGTCCAAAATATCAGTCTTATCTGGTTGAGATTAGTTTAGAACTGTGAGAATGTCAGTTCCTTTAGTGAAGTTTTAATTCTACGGACGGCTCTTTCTTATTCAATAAACCCCCTCCGGTTGTCAGCCGCGTTAAAATTGAATCAAGAACCAACGTTGAGGAGATGTGCCCTGTCCGTGATTGTGTAACAGATCTTCTAATCGCTGATATATATTGCAGGTATTCCAAAGTCGGACACTGAAGTGGGACAGATCAGGACGCTGGAAGGTTTATAGAATTTTAATGACTTTTCTGTGATAGGAGAAAACATCATTGTATAAATCTTCATTTAAAGTCCTCCAGGCCTGCATTCGCGCGTAAATCTGCACTGATATCATTGTGTATAATTAGAGGTAAACAACACGTACACAAACTACACAAGACACACACCACATTTCATACAATGAATTAGACCGAACACAATGGAACACTTCAAAGGGTGCAAGACTAAGTCATTAGAGCTATCTCATTTTTATTCTGCAGTGTACCGCGCTGTCTGCAGGCACAGCTTCACTTTAGGATCAAATGGTAGGAAGAGTTTTAGTACCGCGTGACTTTACTACAGTTTGTTTGTCAGTTTGTTCACAAATCCCACACATAAAGGCACAAGGATGAGAGACATCCACTCCTTACTTTGATTACGTATATAGAATAAAGGTATTTGAAATTAAAATCATTCAGTGTCGTTAAGTTGCTTCATTTTAACAGGAACACTAGTAATAATTCAAACCTATTTCAAACATGTTTGTGACTGACTATTTCTCTGTTTATAGCATTCCAGTATCTTATGCAGCGAATGAAATCTATTAGGATGTGAGATCCTGTGCAGTTTTAGGAATTTAGGGATATATGAGGCAGAATGATATGAAGAATAATCAAAACTGACGTTTGTATAAGGAAGTGGTCGGAAATTTTAGTTGTTGTGCTGACATCTGCCTGGACACACTGAAGTTTATCACCTAAACCTCAATCATAATAACTTTTCTCCAAGCTGAGATTTGAAATTAGGACATTTCAAGTACGGAAGACGATTTTCTTAAACTAGACCGCGAAATTCGACAGAAGAAAGCGATACGTTCAACCACCCGTGGATTAACAAATAGCTATTTTTTTACGATTTTACTACATAATTTTGTAAGTCGAATTCTTCAGAAAGTGCGTTGACAAGAGTGCTATTAACATTACAAGAAGAAAATTATAGCCTTAAGAGTCTAATTTCGATCCTACGAAATTTATCGCCTACACGCAAGCACAAGCACAAAAAATGCGCCTTCGCACTTACTTACACGCACACACGTGTAGCTGTCCTTCCGTGCATCCAGGCTTTGGTGCTATTCTGTTTCACAGATGTTCACAGATTGTTGGCAGCTGAGAGTTTTCCGATATTAGGGAAAGTTCCGCAATTGTTTGAGTTTTATTTTGTATCAGCTTATTGGGGTTGAATGTATCGATTTTCGATTAATGTTTCAAATATTTTGTTGTTGAGAATTCCACGCAGATTGGAAAGCTCCTATATAAACAATATGTTAGTAATGTTGTTTATCATCCGTGAAATTGCTACACTATGCGAACCATGACCAGAATAAATTTTCAGTAACAAGAAATAAATATGGTAATTGTAATTAGTGCCTTATTAACTATGAAGGGAAAAAGACGTTATGATAAAGTGTTCTCGGATTTCTCTGTTTACAGACATGCTTCTCCGTCAGGTATTTTAGTGACAAATTTTACGAACTTCATTGAACATTTCAGTAAAATTAATTCCTTTCCTAAATCTAAATCCTCTGTATTTAACAAGATAAACTTCTCAATTCTGTGAAATTCGCAAGTGACCAAACCTCTTGCATAATCAAATCAATACCATGGAATTATGTATAAATTTACAGGTGTAGAAATATTCAAATTTCTTTGTTAAATTTTTGTACAAATGAAGAAAAGTTGTGTACTGTATTCAAAGGATATGCATCTGTCATTTAGATACGTGTAATAGATATCAATTTTAATTGTTGTTTCAATACATGATACTGGACGAGAGTGAAAGTGAAATTAAAATGTCAAAGACGAAACTGTGGTGGTGAAGTTCTTCAAGACTTAAAGTTGTAATTTTTAAAGTATAAATAAGAGATAAAAATGAAGGAAACATGTGGTAATATTTCTCCCCAGTTCCTATCCTTTTACTGTAATTGAGAGCCATTTCTTTTAGAGATATTATTCTTTGTATTGCCCCCAAACTGCAGGAACAAGGTTGCATACTTTAAAAAAATAAAAGAATAATAATTATGACTTTATCATTCTGGCAAATGGGCTTAAGATTTTTCTTATTTTAAGTTTTATACTTTAAATTGCATTGTTAAGGTCACCGGTGCAATTTTTTTTAATTATAATACTTTGCACTTATTACAAGAAATTTTATTTTCAGTAAAATGCACAAAATGCCTTAATAACTTTCCACTTACTTTAAGATAAGGTAAAACTTTAAATGAAAGCTATAAAATCTGCGTAGTGCAGGTAATAAGACATAACTCTAAGATTTATTAGAACAAGTGTAAATGATTCCACAGAATTCCCATTGTCACTTCTAGTAATGTAAACATTTCGCAATTTGGTGCCATATTTCATTTTCTGAAGTTACTGTCCCTGAATATAGGGGCTGTAGATTCCTCCAAAATGTGGTAAAATTTTCCCACAAAAATGCCGTCACTTCTCAGAAGAAAATATTATCTTATTGTTCTATTATTTACATAAAAATGAGATCTCATTTCTTTTCATAATACTTGAAATTGTTAATTTCCTTTCAACTCGTCCGTACATATGTGTTACCAGAAGATGGCAAAGTTTGCCGAAACATGTTGTAAAACACACTAAATCTCTGTAAAAATTAAAAATAATTTGTTTTTTTGAAGGCTCATTTATTTGTACTTTATATATTATCACTACGAGGTGTTTAAAATAAAGGTTAAAATAAACAGCCTTCTTCGCCACCCCCCTTGATGGAACTTGAAACCTCACGTGAAAACAACTGTTGTCTCTAGCAGTGTTCGCTGAAAAAGATAATCACCTGGAAGGCAAGGTAGGAACGGCCATTTTAGCAACCTAGGTAAGATTCAAGTTACCTCTGTTCCCAGTTAAATCACCTGCACACACACACACACACACACACACACATATATATATATATATATATATATATATATATTCCAATTTCTAAACAAAGTGCTTTCTACAAGGACGATAATTATTAGTATTAAATTTAAGGACGTCTTTTAAGTATTGGAATAGTAACGGTTTGCTTTTGTGTATCCGCTGCCACCGCCTATGTGTATAAGTCTGAGCCAGAATCTTCCTACCAGACATCTTTCAAGAAACTGTCCTTAAGTTCTTCGTTATTTCGTCAGTATCATTCACAGATGTGGTTTAAAACCGCCAGCTAGAAACTATTATCTAGCCTCCAGCGTTTTAAATTCTAGAAAAGTACACTGATGTATGAAGCACACGTTTCAATGCTCGCTGAGTTGTAACTGCAGACCGCTCGCCGATATAAGTGACTGAGTCTCCCAACAAAGGGTCTAGCTCTGTTGAAGCCTGCGAAAGACCTAGGTAGGACGCAGTCCGCCTTATCTCCACAGTGTTTAGCATCGCCAGTATTTCAATTTAAAATTATTTACTTCAAATTCTTTTAATAAATGAACGTATTCTTAACAGCATCTTTCATAAGAAATCATTTAATTTTTCTCAAAATTGCTGGAAGGCCTGTAACACTGCTCTCCTTACGGACAAGCAGTCCCTAATATTATACCAGGAAGAGTCCATTGCGCACCAAAATAAGCCATGACACAAAGCCTCAGTCATTCTTAATTATGTACATTTCTGTTCACAATATTAAATGTATCATTTTAAATTACTCAAAAATTAACCTACAATTTTCCATATCCTTGTATAGAACATTTAGAGGTCATAGACCATATTTATTAGAAAACCAACAAATACACGTATTTTAAGTTACACATTTTGTTCAAATTATTCTACTCCATCCTCTGTGTTTCGGTTCGAACAAAGTACCATATTAAGATTTCGTATGTGTGTAACAGCTGCTGCAATATTAATAATCTTTGTACTTTTAGAAGAAAAGGTATTTATGAATTGATAATAACCTTAGAACAAACAGCAATTTTTCCTATAAAAAATGCCTCACCAATTCCTCTAAAGGAGAGGAATGCATTCACTGAGAATGGAATTTAGTTTTTATGTGTGAATCGGCTGTTTGCCAGTATTTCAATGTTTTGCGCTTGCATATGTTGAATTGCTTATCACATAGCTCTACACAAGACATTTCGATTTTCTCAAGCAGGTGGCAGTCTGCAAGATGCCAACGACGGCAACAGCAGCAGCAGCAACAACTACAAAGACAAGAACAAAAATAACAACATTGACAACAACGTTACATGGATCACACCTGCACACAACTATCATCGTCCCTATCATCATAACCAACAACCAGTCATTTTTCGCCACCAACACAATCACATCCGACACCACCACGTGCACCACTGGGGACCATTTTTCGAGGAGGATGGGAAGAATGCAAGCGAAGGGGGTCAACTGGCCCTGGAAGTTCCTCTGGGAGGATCAGTTCACCTCAACTGTCGCGTCGGCATGTTACATGATAAGACGGTAAGTACAGGGGCCATTAGCAATAATCTTTCTGGCGTAAAGAAACACCGTACGAATCTACGCGCAACATTTGGTAGACATCAGAAAGGGAGGAGAAAGATGGTGGTCTTCTATCAGGCATATGGGAAGGAATAGGTCCTTTCTTACACGGAGCTGCAGTATTAATATCTGGGATGTGGACAGCGAAATAGGGCAGTGGTTTAATTACAGTTACAGCAGTTCTATTCAAGATATTTTAAAGCACATCAAATTCTTGAAAAGCTTTTATGATTTTTTTTTAAGCTTTGTATTTTCAGATGCTGTTTCAAATTTTAAAGAATAAAGCGCCCTTAAAAATAACTTATTTACATTGTGTTGCATGAGTTAGCTATTTGATCCCTGACATCAAATCAAGCACATGGTTTTGAATGTCTGAGAGCAGGATTGTAAAAAAATATTTAGTCTTTAGTAGGGGAAGTAAGCCTACCCTTAAAAACTGTGTGTTCAAATGTGCCATAACCTGTATATATTTTTTGCCAAATATTGTTAGAGTAGCAAATTAGATGACGATGAGTCATGTGGGAGATTTATAACGCACGGGAGAAATATGTAAAGAAATTATTCCAGGAAACCTGAACGTAAGGAACAAGGTGAGTTAGGTTAGGTTAGGTTAGGCAGGTAATATGAGGAGAAACAATCCGAGGTTTAACTCAAAAGGATGTTGCCTAAACCTATGTAGTGTATTCTTCTGATTAGGATAGCCATTAGTAGCTTTTTCCTCAGTATATGAAAATAAGCAGCATGCGTTATGACAAACTCTACTTATTTTTATTGTTACGTGTTCTCGAATGGCGCAAATTTCTTACCGGATTTCATGATAAAATGGTACAGTTTTGAAACAACTGAAGTTTGCAGCACACAGGCATAAAACAAGGTGCTCTAACAAACCGAATTCTTTCTATTTCGTGAAAAGAAGTAGGCTAATTTTTTGTTGTTGTTGGGAAGTGACGTTTTGCGTTCGGCAGAGATATGCCCGAGGCTTGTGAAACACGTTCTGCCGTCTTCGTATTAATGTAATGAATATTCAGACAGCGGTTTCTCTGAAATGTTTGTAGATCTCTACCGAACTACACATCGACACGTTTTTAGAACACCAAAGCTGTAATAGACTACTCGCCGCTTTGAGAATTTTAAGTTTCTTGTTCCGACAATTTACATTAGAAAAAAAAGCCGCTTCTTTTATGAATTAAAGACTTAAGGTGAATTTCTCCGTGTGCGTGACACACAATCGATACACAACTTCAATCATTTTAACTTTTGCACTACGTGGTGGTCAGTGTTCAGCTTCACGCTCCGGCCACTTCAAATCTCGCAAAGATCTCCTGGTTCTTGGTGAATAGAAGTCTAGATAAGTTGCAGATTCGGATAAGTTAGACTACAGGAATAAGTCTTGTTCCAGGAACTGAAAGATGGTTCTACTACTGTCCTGCCCTGTTGGGCCCAAGTGCTATACCGAATGCACTATCTCGGCTGTACTCCCACGAGTTATGATCAAACGGTCCCGGTTCCAGTATTGGGCATTTATCAATCTTTCAGTTAACTGGAAGGTCCCAGAGATGGAGTTTCAGAACCATATTATTGTTTAGATGAACTTACACATAATGAAACACAGAAAAACACAGTTAAACATAGAAGAAATCGTCATGCATCAACTTCCCAAGCGAATTCCTTCTCGTGATTCTAATAATTAAATATTTTTCCCTGTTAACCTACTATCTTAACGTACTCTAATAAAACAAGGTTACAACCATACATTGTTTCGGTCTTTTTGTTTTACACTTTTTTGCTTTAATGCCCATCATCAATTTACACCACTCTTTAATTTGCGCTCTCTCATTTTCCACTTAACGCCTTTAGATTGGCTGTCTTCTATTACGCTAACCGCTTATGTATTACCCAATTGTCGCTTTTGATTTACGCCTTGTTTATTTATGCCCGCTTTTTGATAAACTTAAACTGGGCTTTAAAAAAGAGTTGGATTTTTTACAATACGCATTTTATTACAATACGCACCTCTCCTATTGCAACTTTAACCTCTTGAATAAAGCCTCTCCTTTATATTTATATTAATAATTAAGTTTATTTAAATCGATTTTATATGCCTCAGTTATTTTTCACTTTAGATCTCTTCTGTACTCTCTTCCACCCAACCTTCTTCCCTAGTCCACATTTTTCCCCTACATATCGTACGTACATACCAACAGTCACATCGCAGTGTTCCTGTCTCCTGGTACTCTATCTGCATAAACCTAACTGTGATTTTCCTTTCCTGTATAAGAACCACGTCTTCTTACCCTTACTTTAACCCTTCTATCCTGAAGACGAGGGAAGGTGCAGTCCCCCGAAATGTTGTTAATTATCAATCAATATTTCAAAAGAAATCAATCTTTATAGCCACCGTCGTGAGAGATTAAAATTTCACTCGACTATCCGATAGCAGTCTGGTGGATATCACACTAATGCACTGAGTAGTAGAAAACCTGAATCGTCTATAACAACAGTTCAGTAATTTCCAATTGGTTACGCCTAATGGTAATAGGATTTTAAACTACGATGCTCTGTGTTATATGATGGTGCACCTCGAGGGCGCCTGGGTAGCCCACTTGCATATTTCCAGTCCACATACATCGAGACTTCTTTAGTATTCAAATTTGTTCTCTTCTGGACTCCTCCCTTAAAAACTTTCACGTACAGGCTACGTACATTTCAAGCATTAATCAATATTCTAAATGGAAAATTCAAGTTCCTTACTCACGTTGATTCGTACTTTAGAGGAATACCACCACGTTATATTTTAGCAGATGGAAAAATAATTTTTACCACAAACACAACATGCTTGACAGTAGAGCGTTTTACATTTTTGTTCCCATTTGAAGGAAAATGGTCAAATATTGTGATTGGAGGATAAGTTTTTAGTGGCGATTAATTCTGTTATTAAGGACAAAACATTACATTCTAAATATTTTCCAGTATCTCAGCAATGGAATTGAAGAAAACATTTTTATCAAATTATAAGATTTTTTAAATAGAAATTAATGGGCGAATTTTATAATTATTATCTTCATCCGTGACACCCCACTGCGCTAATTTAATAAAATACCAGTTTAAAATTAATAAGGGATTCTCTATCGACACAACACCCTTTAATATATCTTGAACTATTAGATGGAACTGAGACAAATTTCGAACTGTGCAGTTCATCTCTAGTCGATATCAATTTTGAAACTCAGGAAGGTAGTGCAAAAGATGCTGAAATTTGGGTGTTTTGGTTGTTATTTGTTAAAAGTATTGGGAGACAGCTCAACAATTTTCACTTTAAATAAGTATTCATAGGATAATCGAGCCAATTAAGTTGTAACGTTAAAGTGATCAGAAAGAACTAGAAAATTTACTTCGTGTAACTGAAAATAGAATACCGCTTGGAATACCTACGCGTGCATAGGAGAAAAATATTAAATGTAATCCATTAAATGTTATTGACATTTGGATAAACGAAAACGTGCCATTTTATGTATTTTATGAGGAAACGGTAAAAAATATACAAATAACAAAGGAACCCCGCGAGAAAAATAACTTTTCATTGAATCTAATTTATTGACATGTCAAATATTGAACTGACATGAGAAAGCCGGTACGTCAAGTGCATTAGGAGTAGCAGCGTGTCATTAGACCACATCCTGAGAGACAGGTGTAGGCAATACTTGTCTGAAATACAATTTCTGTAAAGTGCTCTTTGTGATAATATTTTATGGAACCTGTGTGTAGATCGTATCCGCTCTATGAGTGCGATTCTAGACCTAACTTGAAACACGTTTCTTTTGCAAGATTCTACAATATTTTCCCATATACGGAGATGAAATGGCTTCGTGATTTCCGATAAAACTTTCTTGTGGAATCGGAATAATATAATCAATATATCGGACTTATTTTCCATAAATATGTTTCCGTAAAAATATTTGGAGCAGAAAATTTTCCTTATGTATGCAATATATATTAAGGATATTGTAGTCATCGATATAATAAAAAGTCGATAATACTGAAGACCAGCAAATAGGTTGGAGTTTAAGTGGCGACATAACAGCAGCTCGAGAGTGGGAATTCGCTGAAAGAGGAAGTGGTTAGATAGAAGGGCGAGTGGGTTCAGTCTGTATGGTGGTAGAGAAGTTGTGTGAGAAATGGCTGGTCATGCAACGTCCTGAGAATTCTCAAGAAGGGAGGATTCAAATCACCACATTTTCAGTCACATAAGATATACAAGGGGCTTCCTTTCTTTCCTGGATTTTGCCGTATTTTTAAACACTCAAAAAAAGAATACGAAGTGCAGAATTTTCTGTAAAGCTACGTCTGTTGAAAGAACCATTTTCAGCTTCATATATCTAACCAAACTGTTATACGCATGGTCTTTTTTCTTTCAGAGAAAAGACTAATAGGTAACAATCATGGGAGGAAAAATTTTTTAATTCGGATTGGTAAATGTGACTGTGAATTGAACCTTCTTTTAACTTAGAATAAGAACAAAATATTTATCAGCAATGATTTGTTAGACCAACTTGATGCAACAATTATGATTTATTGGTAAACCAATGACTCAACGTGTTTCGGGCACCATTGTGCCCATCTTCATGAGTGCAAGGCTCTACACTACTGCATATGGTTTTCAGCACTTAAAGTGCTGGCAGGAGTCTTGGGACGCCAGGAGACGTGTGAACACGACCAGTAGTGTACAGCCTTTCACTCCTGAAGATGGGCACAATGGTGCCCGAAACATGTTGAATCATTGGTTTACCAATAAATCATAATTGTTGCATTAAGTTGGTCTAACAAATCGTTTCATATTAAGGATGCACCGTCACACGAACATCAAATATTTATCAGCATTAACTCGTAACATTCAATTAATTTTATGCAATTTGGGCAGTCGATATTTTTACTCATTCCGACTAATTTTAATGCCTCACTGAATTTTATGTTGCGTATATGATGAAGGTACTGCAAGAAAACTACAAAGACCTTGTGATTCTCTTTTTCCCATGACTACAGACCCCTGGTTGACCGAGACCTCCTTTATGATTTTTAAAGATAACACTTATTTAGACACACCACAATCCGTAGGACTCCTCTGGACGAGTGATTCACCCGACGCAGAGACTTATACCTGACAACACACAACACTCGCAAGAAACAGACATCCATGCCTCTTGCGGAATTCGAACCCGCAATCCCAGCATGCGAGCGGTCGTAGACCCGCCCCTTAGACCTCGTGGCCACTGGCATTTGTCTTTGTGATTCTAGGTGGACAAAATATGCCACTGTAATTAAATCATAGACATACAATTAAATGACCCGTGCACACACAGGGTGCTTCTTAAGTTACAGCAGCTTCTACATGAAGACATTGGTGCTTCCACATTTTTGCCATATTCGTCTAATGAAATACTACCGGTAATATTAGTGTTATTCAGTCTACTTTCTTCATTAATTCCACATATTTCTTTGAAGTGGCAATGTAAGTAGAGTCTTTCTTCATTACAGCACCACTTAACACTGAAATTCTTACATAAATAAGTAAGTTACAGAGTATATATTTTCATTAATTTACACCTTTCCCTATCCTGTAAACGCTACCCATACACAATTTGAAAATGCGTCAATATTATTACTTCTGACACATATACAAATTATAACTGTCAATAATCGATAGCCTTTATAATTTATACAGATATCACACGACCAGGCAATCTTAAGATTGCCACTGTCAGTCAAGTAAAAACATCCATAAATACAAGAACACTAAAAGCCTTAGTTGTGTTGACTGTTATAACGTATAAAGTACCATAAGATCAAACAACGGGATGTCAAAATTAAAGAATATTACTTATTATGTACTGAGTAAATTGTGGCCTTGATCAGTGGTTCTAGTGCACTGTGTGATACACCATGATTAGGGCATGGGTTGTACATAGTCTAATACACTCATACGCGGCTATTTAACTTTGCTGTCTCTACTACAACCGCCTTAAGAAGTTAATTTGACATAACGGTGACATTCCTATTTACGAGGGAGAGATAAATGAAAACCTTAAAAGTGCGATAAAAAATTGAAACACAGTTCGATTGTCTTGTAAGTTGACAACAATGATACTCATGGTTTGAATAGTGACCGACAGGTGGCAGTACGATGCAGGAATGCAACACGACGGCTCAATAATAGTGTAAAGATGGCGGCCCCCGCTTGCAACATGCACCAAAGAAGAACAGTGTTCTCTCATCCGTTTTTTAAGTATTGAAGGAGTGAAACACATCGAAATTCATCGACAAACAAAAGTTCAGTATGGTGATGCATGTCTGTCACTGCAGCAAGTGTGCGAGTGGATTAGGAAGTTCATGAACGGTATTAGTTCTGTAACAGACTCTACTCGATCCGGTCAGACACACCGAATAATGACACCAGAGGCTATTGCAGCAGTTGAAGCCATCGTGAAGGAAAGTCTCCGCGTAACAGTGAATGAAATAACACGCAATGGGGACTACACAGAAAAATGAAGTCATTGTGTATCGTCTGTGTTCAATAAATTACGAGAGAAAAAAATATTTAAGTTTTTCATTTGACTCACCCTCGTATACTGCCAGACTGCTCTTGTAACAGCAGCTGTTGTGACATAACCATGAGTCATTTGGACTGCATAACCATAGCAAATGAAGACCTTAAATTCTCCGCATACTACAATTTTATCGATGCTTCATGTTCCTTCAAGCTGCAATATTATTAATGCCATTTCTTCGGTTGCTTTGAATACGTTCACCTACCTGCTCCTTTAACCCAGCCCATATTACAGGCGACAATTGCCCACAAGGTGGACCATCAAGGATATCTGTCTCCCGTCCTTTGCATATTACCACTCAATGTAACCACAAAGACGATGTTATAAGGCGCCGACTGTTATTAGAGCAGGAATGTAAATTGCATCACAATGTTATTACTGCACAAAGGCTAAGAGTAAGAGGAGGAAGATCGATAATATTTATGTTGAGCTTATTTCCCAAAGCCAACGTTATTGGCTGTGAAGTAAATTGATTTAATGCGAAGTGTAAAGGACTAGTCGAGGTGTTGCTGAAGATTCAGATCGTATAGAGTGTTGCGTTGTGTCTCTGGGTGAAGAGTTCACACAGTTCCGAAGGATCATATTTCTTCAAGATCAAGCAATCTTCGCATACTATATCGTGTTCAATTACTAAATATAGGAAGTGTGTAGTCAAACACATTTGTATTAAGTGAGATATTTGTTGACTATAAACTAGAAAACTACATTTTTCGGCACTTTACTGCTCATCATCAGGTTTTCTCCAAGATAACCTAAGATCATTCTATATATAGTGCCCGTGCACGTTACGTTGATGGAGAATTCTCTACATCAAGTACATGTAGTTTTCTAGTTCATATTCAATAAACATCACACTTGATACAGTTGTGTTTGACTACATACCTCCCATATTTAGATCACACAACAGGGATGACACACATTAAAAAATCCTGGTCAAGTATTTACCAACTGAAGAGACGTAATATTTCAGAAGTGTTGAACATTCAAAGTGGCAAAACTTTGCGGATTTCTGTCATCGAAATATTCTGTCTCCACTAACAGAGGATGCCAGCGCTGCGTAAGTCACCACATTCCTTCAACGCAAGTTTATCTTCGTGTTATTTAGCAATAACGTCGTACGTTCAGGCTTGAAACTGATATCCATTGGACTATGAAACTTTCATCAACAGGAACTCACTTCTTTTTTCTTAATCCTCGAAGAGCCTTTTGACAGCACGATCAAGATGTCATTCATTTTTCTATTTTGAAATTTTCGCAAGTTGCACTATTCCACATTTCACGTTGACAGCCTCTGTTTTTCAAAAGTTAATGTCAAAAGTTTCTACCCGCCCTGTATCTTGTGTTTGGTCCCAGTCATGACACAAAACATCATTGTTGTTTGGTCCCAGTCATGACACAAAACATCATTGTTGTTTGGTCCCAGTCATGACACAAAACATCATTGTTGTTTGTGCACAGCCGGCCTGTCAGGATATAAGCAATTTCAGTCTAATTTTCTTCGTTAAATAAAATGTAGTTATACGTTCGGTTAGTAAAATAATTAACACCGGGAATCTTATATTTGTACGACTAATTCCGGTTCCATTTTCAGCAACGATTAGAACCGTTTCAATGCCATATCCACACCAGAAGTTAAGAATACCCCTTCTATGTGAAAATGCAATGAACTCTTCCATTAGAGTACACAGGTAGGGACGCCTTATTTACCATTCAGATACGTAGAGCGACGTGTCGATTTAACTTTACATAATTCTGGCTCTGTGCTGGTTTAATCTTACTGCACAATGTTCCTGCACGTATGTATAATTAAAACTAAATAACTTATCAATTATTTACCCGTATTACAGGCCTATACCGATACTAATGACCGCGCTGTCTAAGGAATGTTTCTTCAGTAGCTCGTTTGCTGGAATTGTGCGTTCGAATCCCACAGGAGCATGGATGTCTGGCTCTTGTGAGTGTTGTGTGTTTTCAGGTAGAGATTTCTGCGTCGGGCTGAACACTCCTCCAGAGGAGTGTTACCAAGTGTGGTGTGTCTGAGTGTGATCGTGAAGCCTGGATAATGGCTGGGATCTGGCCCACTATGGGGCTGATGTGCGATGGAAAATAATTACAGGCCTAAAAGTATTATCTCATACGTAAAATTTCTTAATATAGTGGTTAAAAATACACACAAACTATTCATACAATTCTACAGGAAACAAAATATTTGGAATTTATTCTTCTGCCGATAGCAGCCTCCTTGGCACTATATTAGGAATCATAACTGGAAACGTACATATTTGCTTTTCAGGTAAAGGTACAAATATTTCAGTAGAATGAGTACAAAAGTACTTGTTCTCCTGCCGTACATTTCATTTGTATTCCTTAATAAAACAGTACTATGCCACATTTATGGGTCTGTGATTAACAGGATCTACCTTCGTACTCTTTATTACGAAATGGTCATAATTTATCACTAAGCCGTTGATCATAGAGGGATTACATTCCTGGTACAGTTATTGACACTGATTGCCAAATCCTACAACAGAACCAAATGTGCAGGTTATTAGTAAAACATTTATAAAACTGAAAGAAATAAAATTACTAAAATTGTCCCTCTGCTTAATTATCAGCATGTCATAATGTTTTACTGGAGAGTAAAAATAAAGATCCTGGTAGCACTCGCAAGAGGAGTATAGACAGAGAAAATTATTACATTTACGCCCAAGTGTCAACTGACCTTTTCTCTGTGTGGAAACCAGAGACGCCCTGAAAGAGAAGGTACTCTTCCTTAATACTCCAAAAATTTTTAGTGAGACGCTAAATACAGGCTACTGCAGTGGGTCATCTTCACTTTCCGAAGCTAGTATACTGCTATAGACGGCCCCACTTTGAGTCCTGAGCTCGAGTTCGAACGGATCTCAGAGGATGCTTCCTTGGAACATCAGTCTATTTCCAATATCAGCGTGCCGCAGCCACATTCATTTCGCCTGTCGTCGGCCTAAATACTCGCTCAGCTTCTTACACGTCCCCTTCACTAACAATATTCCCAGGGGAAGTGGCGAGGAGTAGTGTAGATTAAATGACACTAAAAAACACTCTTCCTTACATAAACTTACTTACTTACTCCATGGTGCAGAGTCCTTCTTGAGAAGCTAACTGGTTTGCAGCCAGTCAAGAAATTCCCCGCATTTCACGGAACCCGAAGGTTCATTATCGCACTCACAAGCTTCCGCCAACTGTCTACATCCTGGCCCAGCCCAATCCAGTCCATATACCCACATCCCACCTCCTGGAGATCTGTCCTAATATTATCCACCCATATACGCCTAGGTCTCCCCAGTGGTTTATTTCCATCCGGTTTCCCCACCAAGACCCTACACACATACAAGTACAAATATATATGTAAGTATATATTAATGTAGATATATATGCATACATGTATATATGTATCCACGTGAGTACGTGTGTATGTTCTTATGTGTATATATGTATGTATTATATAATATAATATATATATATATATACTTATTTGTCCCTTAATATCTATTACGACAGGTTCATAGCCTCTTCGAAAGTGAATTCTCCACAGAGAGCGATTTCAATCTTCTCTTTTCCTTAAGGACATCCAGTAGTCCCTTACCTCTTCTTCATCGTCTTCCCGTTCCTTTTTCCTCTCATCTATCTTCACTTCAGTAGCGTGTTACCACGCCAGATGTGACCTATCCAGTTAAACTTCTTTGTATTGTTTGTAGGTTCTACCTTTCCTTCTTGACTCTATGTAATACTTCTTCATTTCTTACGAGATCGGTCCAATTGTTCTTCTCCATCCTTCTCCTGCACCGCATTTTAAAACTTTCCAGGTGTTTCTGAACTACTGCCCGAAGTTTCCAAGTAAGAGCACCAGAGAAAGCTATGCACCAACTGCAGCACTTCACTGGCTTGTTTTTGTTTTTATTTGAGTCCATTTAGGTGGTAGAAGATTCTTCTTCTTTTGAGTGTTTTTTTTTCCGTGACAATCCGGGATTTAATTTCACGTGTACAAATTGCGTCAGTTGTTAACATGCTACCGAAATATTTGAAATATTCCAAATTATGCAGTTGGTCTTGATCCATCATATTCTGTATTAGTGATGGTTGCTTTGAGAATCTCATTACCTTAGATTATCCATTCTATAGCATCTTCCAATTTCAGTTAGGCTAAAATCAACCCTCTAGTACCATATATATATATATATATATATATCTGTGCTTGTGTGTGTGTGTGTGTGTGTGTGTGTGTGTTGTGTTGCAACGAAGCACAGAATGCACATCTGTAGCAGTGCACTCTTCGCAACATAACATTACACAACACGGCATGCTGCCACAATACCCAACTGGTACAGCGAAATTAATGTGACTTTTTATAGTGTGACTTTAGCAAGGACGATATGGCTCCC
>Ga0136643_10006136_pt1 | contig 17150 bp, 8 predicted proteins | sample TergutLab28metaG_FD_96883 | JGI IMG/M metagenome (GOLD analysis project Ga0136643, IMG submission 96883) | Labiotermes labralis P1 segment gut microbial communities from Petit-Saut dam, French Guiana - Lab288 P1 (version 3) (version 3) | ecosystem: Host-associated > Arthropoda: Insects >... | reverse complement strand
CATACATACATACGTACATACATACATACATACATACATACATACATACATACATACATACATACATACATACATACATACATACGTACATACATACATACATACATACATACATACATAAATGCATGCATTACAAAAGAACAGCACGTTTTTTTTCCCTTTGTACCTAATGTAAATCAGCAACTAACCCGGGTTATGATAAGATTAACATAATATTCACTCTCCAATCCACTCTGTTCCATCAGTCATTTTTAATTTTATGATGATTTTTTAGATATACACACTATGAAGTCGTTACAGTACTGGTTATCGAATTTTCTTGAACACCTGTATGGACAGTTTCTTTTTTATTTTCTCTCTGCTGTCTGTACCATATGTAACGACACAGGTATAGGAAACCATTTCGATCCTCTGTGGCCCGTCCAAAAATTATATCTTTACTTCCTTAAATTATAAAATGTAGCCATTGAACAAGCCCACATTCCATTGTTAGATTAAGAAAAATGGGTGGACCATATGCTGTTCGCGGCCCGCGTGTTCCATACCCATGACCCAGGCTTATTATAGAGTTGATAATACAAAAATATGTCTTAGAAAAGTATGTTATAAATATGTACTGTGTAAAGACAAGCGGCCTGTTCCATTTAACATGTTATTAACATACGTTTGCAGGTAACGTAAGGCAGTACCTTGACTGTGAGACTATTGCTTCTGAAATAGGACCATGCTGCTTGTAGTTATTTATAATGTGCTGATAGTTAATACTGCTTTCTAGTGATATATTCATGAACTGGGTCTATTGTGTTTCCTCTTATTCTAGGTAAGTACCAGTCCTCTTCTGTATCTACGAAGCTCGATCCTGACAATGAAAATCGGGTGAGTAATCAAGTTGCTGTCTTTAAATTTCATTATATTCTGCGGCAGTGGATCCACTTGTTTACTGCACGATGAAAGGAGTTTCCAAAACGGGTAAAAATCTTCTATTTTTTTCTCCTCCCACGTTGTAGCAACATAAAGCTTACAACACAGACAACAACAACAACAACAACAACAACAACACCAGCAGCAACGACGACGACGACGACGGTAGCGGTAACTTGTACTTTAACCTGCAAAACGACCAATACTAAGGACATAAAAATCGATATTCTTTCCCCCCCCCCGCCAACAGATTTGGATGGCTATCAGAATTAAGCAGAAAAAAGTTTGCTGTGAAGTTCTTTCAGTTTCGACCCAAATCAAGGATTACATATTACTCTCACAGGTTTAGCACTACGACACTAAATTAGTGAAAAGCACTCTAAACTTATTCCAACATGTGTAATTATTTGGTGACTGGGAAGTGATAATGAAAGAAGTTTAGAAAATAATTGCTGAGTTCCGGTGACGTGTCGCTAACAACTGGTTTTCTGCTATGTATATCCCTTGCGTTAAATTCCAGGTTTCCTTCATTCTTGGAATACTATATTAACTACCATCTATTTCGTTTCGTTGTTAGCACTGGTTATGTGTTAACGTTTCCTGCTTTATAGGTTATTAATCCTTTCGTAGCAACTCGTTCTTGCTTCACAACAAACTGAGATCTCGTTCCTTCACCAGCTTTTCCCATTTACATTTCATGTGGTACGCGAAGGTACACAATTTTCTGTCTTCAGTAACCCCTTGAGGTGATTATCGTCCTGAGTGCTGTTCGTCATTGATGTTGGCCATTTATTGTTCGGGATCTCCTCTGTCCACCTTTGTGATTGTGAGCATTTCGACGATAGATGGGATTCGCTCGCCTCCTCCGCGTATAGAAGGCATCTGCCCCTCTCCGTGCCACACTGCAGCTGTTCCTTCTTCCATCATGCAACAGTGAAGTACGAATGTTCCCTACAACACAATATTTCTTGAGAGGTTTCGCATCTACGTTATTCAGGACTTCTGAATTCTTCTTGTTGCTAAATCTAGGAAATTATTCACAAATTTGAGGGTTGTTTGACCGTGCATCTTCATCATGAAATAATGTGAAATGACACCTTGATGCAACAAGGTAATTTATTGATGTATCCTTAACTCGACATGTTTCGGCGCATACGCCCATCATCAGGAGCACTAGATGTTAAGTTTCAGCATATGGTTTTCTGCACCGAGTTTGTAGATGGGTGGTGGTCCTGACAGCCACTGCGTAGGTCGTGTGTACGGTTTGGATGATGCTGTGCGACTCAGTCGCACAGCATCATCCAAACCGTACATCTAGTGTTCCTGATGATAGGCGTATGCGCCCGAAACAATGTCGAGCTAAGGATACATCAATAAATTACCTTGTTGCATTAAATTGGCATTTCATATTACTTCATTATTCCCAAAGTTCTTACGTTTAGTGTTGAAAATTACCCCTAATGCGAATGGCTGTTAAGAGTCATATATTTTCCGTAGTACCAAGTCCTTGAATGCCCTAAGTATGTGAATGTGCAATAGCATTTGACAGGCAGTTTATGTGTGTTAATGATAGCAATTCTTCTGGGTATTTCCCCGGCGTCTGGTTGTTGTTAAAAGCCGGGGAAATATCCAGAAGAATTGCTATCATCACTACAACACGGCGAAAGCTTGAAACGTTTATGTGTGTTGTTTTCAGCAGTACAGTGATAAGGATATCATAATTTAATGCAGTATGTTGTGCGCATGAGCATGTTGTGACGAAATATTAACAATATGGTTTGTTGCATTTGGTATATTATTCTAAATTAAATATGTAATTTGGCGAAAATATGTAAGTATATTACACATTTGTAAGTTACCGCTTACTTTGGCGTAATAACCATTTAATCTTTGGTCGTAAAAAGTTAAAAGAATTTCTTGAACATTCAAAAATTGACATGCACGCGGCAAGGAAATCTTTTTGCTGTAAAATTAGGATTAGCGATGTAAATTCGTTGTATCTTATACAGACATGTTCTTTAGTAATTTTCTTGCCGATCTATACCTTACTGAACTTAAAAATTAACTTTGTTTGGTTCTGAATTTGGAGAAACCACAATTTTCGCGAATTTCTGTATGCTGTTTACCAGACGACGAAGCATAAAATCCCACAATAATGGAAACTTCAGAAAGACCATTCTCTCACAAGAAAACTGTTACGTATGAAATTGTTACCCAGAATTAAATATATGTGACTTTGTTCTCTGTTTCCTGTTCTACAACACGGATACAATGGAGAACCACTGTAGGTATGACATTTACTGTACCCTACCGATATTTAAGGTAGCCATAGTTGTTCAACCGATATAAAAATCCTGCGAATTTTTTGATTGTAGTTAGAATTCTGATAACTAGTTATCATTAGGTTAATGACCTTTATTTTTTATTAATTTGGGCGTCCTTTTTCTTCGAGTATCAGCTGTAGTAATACGTTTTGATATGACAAGGAAAGCAATAATTTTCTGTGATCTGTCCTTACTTTCTGGACGAGCCTCATATTTCTGATTATACGAAATGTATTGTTTTCAGCATAATATTTTCGAATTCATGAATAACAGATTATGTAAAATACTAAAACCTGTTGTCTTTACTTTCATCCAAGTATGTTTGAGTGGGGCTCTATGATTTGAGTGAATAACTGAATGAAACATATCGGAAATGATGAGATGAAACGTAATTCAAGTTTCTGAATAAAGGCCGTGAAGGAACGTCTTAGTTTTTACACACTTCTTAGAATGAAGCTAAGCCGTAAAGTCATATATAATTGAATAATCCTGTCCGTCGAACTTTTCAGTACACGTCTATTGCTAATCGATTAATTTACGTGCACTCCTTGGTGATCATGGAGGTACGCGGTGGCCGGAAGTTCGCGGGTTCGATTCCCGATGGTGTCATTGGATTTTTTTCCATTAATATAATCATTCCGGTCGCACTATGGTCCTGGGATTGAATCAGCCACTAGAGTACCAGGAATAATTCCTGGGGGTAAAGGCGCCCGGTGCGTAGGTTTAACAACCTTGCCACCTACATGTACCGATTGTCTTGAAATCTGGAAGCCTGAACCTCCTGGAGCCCTTAGGGCCTGTCCAGGCTTGTAATGGGATTGCGCTACCTTTACCTTCGTGATAATTAACGATAACTCAGATTTCCATCAATACTGCAAGTGTGGTGATGCTTTCTACTTTAAGTGACGTATGTTTAAACAAATTTGTATGAATAAATTAGCTTCACCTTTCATGGCTATATAATATCTTATCTACTCTTATTAGAGTACGTAAAGTTTGCTTTTATTCGCGACTGATACATACATACATACATACATACGTACAAAGATCTTCTGGGCGTGCCTGTCTATATAATCCAAGCCTTGCGAAATCCGTAGTGAATGAGAGCGTAATTATTGAGTATTTCATGCACGTGTGCCGTAATGTGGCCTTCTGATAACTTAAAGAAGCCTTCCTGCATCAGACTTGAAGATTTTAACTCTTAATACGAACAAATTATATGGATGAATATGAGTTGTTTTAAAGTTGTTCATTCCACGCACTTTTAAATCCATGTACTCAGTATATTGCACCAACTCAAGGCACAGTATTAATTATATATAAATATTAAAGACATATCTCCGAGATCTTTTGGTACAATTGTAACATCTTCAAGAAGCCCAAAATTCCAAGTTTAAGACCAATTGCCAATTACCATTGATTTACAAGGTTCTACACTCCGTAGTACCCCTGTTGTTGATGTTGGTTATGAATAAATGGTAAAACTTGTAAAGGTTTTTGAGAGCTTGTGGTTAAAATATTATTAAAAAAATTCTTACATAATTAAATAGCGTTAAACCAAAATCATGACGTGATTTTCAAGTACACAAAATTAGCTTCAAACTTATTAGGATTCCACAGAGTCCGTTGCAGTACATCTTTGTAAATGTAACTTAAGACATGAACTGTAGCACTTGAACTGACTGTTTAGGGGACAGTCTTTGAGACACTTAAAATGGATCAGCTGGTTAATGAGTCTTTTTTTTTCATTTTTGGAACCCATGAGCTTGTTATCTTGTTCATAATGAATGCACGCTGAACCCTATCCTGAGTTAGCGAATATATAACACACCCTCATAGTCTTCTTTCCCAAAGATGAATTTTGAAGCTGTCCTTACTTCTACGTCTACGCCACCTATGTTTTCTCTTTCTTTCCGGTTTTCAACTAAAACGTTTATCCCGTTTGATCTGATGGCGGTAATGGTGTACAGATTATGAAGTTTCCCATTAACAGTTTTCTGTGTCTTCCTCTCGTTCCACCTTTCTATTAGATACGGATAGCATCCTGTTCTTTGGAACAGCTTTAGTCTGTGACGCGAGACTGAATTTAGGTCCCAACAAATACACTTCTAGAGTTCTAATTGCTTCGTCTGTAGGATTTATAACTTAGATGGGAACAGACTGTGAACCGAGTGGCAGAAAGCATTGTTAGCCTTCCTTCGCTTTATTGCATGCAGGATATTCCTATCCTCCTGGGCTCTATGTGGCACTTCTTTAATTCACACGATCGGTCCAATTGTTCTTCTGCATCCCTCTACAAAACAACATTTCAAAACATTCCATTTAATTCTCATCTTTTTAAATGAAGTCATACCGTTGTATTATCTGAATATTTACTTTATTACAATATGTTTCCGTCAATACAACTAACATTTAAAGCATAACATTACTGCGACATGTTTCGACTTGTGACACTCATCATCAGGCTGATCTAAGAACCGTTTAACACTTTACAGGTTTTATTTTGTGCATTTGGGATCCCATATGCCTTACACCGTATAATATTGTTAGGTAACTTATGTACAATGCACCACGTGCTTTATATTGTAGATAAGTTACCTAATAATATTATACGGTGGAAGCATATTTGATCCCAAATGCACAAAATAAAACCTGTAAAGTGTTAAACGGTTCTTAGATCAGCCTGATGATGACTGTCACAAGTCGAAATATGTCGCAGCAATGTTATACTTTAAATGTTAGTTGTGTTGACGGAAACATATTGTAATAAAGTAATTTTCATCTGTTTTCCGATGTGTCCAGCTTTCGACACCATACAAAGCCATGCTCCAAATATTCATTGTTAGTTTCTTCCTTAAATTTAAGTCCAATTTGCTGGTGGAGAGAGCTTTCTTCTTTTTGAATGCTGCTGTTTCCATGGCAAACCAGGAGTTAGTTGCATGTGTAGGCTAACATCTTGACTCATTTGATATCATACTACCCAAATAGTCAAAATATTCCACATTCTCCAGGTTTTAGCTCTATCATAATCTGCATTGGGGACGTTTGCCTTGAGAATCTCATTACGTTACTTTTTTCCACATTCAGTAACCTTCTAACTTCATTCAGTCTATAAATCATGTCATGCAGTACATTTTCTTCCTTAACACGATAGCATAATGCCATCTGTGTGTGTCACTGTGAGAATTATTTGCCCCCCATTAAGAGCTCCGTTGTTACGTTACGCGCTCTATAACTTGAAGAGTATCGGAGACAAACCGCAGCCTTGTGTAACTTCTGTTCCTATCTTCACACTTCTTGTGTCTCCTTGGTTCATTCGTACTTTAAGATATGACAGATCATGGAGAACAATTTAGAAAATTACGAAACTTTATTGAATATTTTGGTTCCACTAACAGTGAGGAATTTTTGATCTGTTAATCGAATAAAAGTTACGGTCAATAAAGGTAGTTGTGATTTTTTATTAGAACGTGAATTTATTTATGAACTATAAAAATTGCTATTGCTGCTGTACAGCAATATTACCAAATATAAATTTGCTCGAAAACTTGACATTTTGTAATCTGTCGGTAAATATTGATCCCCAGTTACCGATTAATGCTACTTTTTCCTTGCCCTCTTTCGAAGCGAAAATTTGCCCTTTTGAGCGTGTAGCATCATCCATTGCGAGACGTACTGAGTACGTGACGACTTCTGTTGTTCATACTTTTTGAAGATATACGCGGCATGTGTTTCCCACGATATTTACAATTATGGTGACATTTGTATCTCCAAGTTTTGAAGATGTGATGACATACGGCGCCCTAGTTTTGAAGTTGGGATAACATCCTGTCTTTTCGAGAGTTGTGAAGTTGTGGCGAGATCGGTTGTCTAAAAATTCGTTACTGAAAGGCCTTTTCAGTATTTTTCTTAACATTATATTCGTGATATGAAGGCGCTTTATGTAACGGACATGAAAAGTGGTACTGATGACTCTTTAGAATCACAGTGCACTTAACACTTTACGTTTTTGGAACTTTTCCCTTAAAAATTTGCGAAAATGTCTTACTCTACTGTATCTTTATCTCAGTATTTAACCAACTTGATGCACAAAATTGCATTACACAGCCTCTGGTATCATCACACCTATAGGTTTGATGATACCAGAGGCTGTGTAATACAGTTTTGACCTCCTGATAATGAGCACATGTGCTCGAAACATGTAGAGGCATGAAATAAAACTTATTGTAAAACAAATTTTGTGCATCAAGTTGGCTAAATAATAAGATAAATATACTGAGATGCACGGTCAACAAAACGTCAAAATTTACTGTATCTGTTTTGCCGCCAATTTTTGCGCATGTCGCATCCATGGATTAGCTGAACTCATTTTCGTAGAATTTGATTTTGGAGAATTTTAATTGATTTCGTCGACAAATTACACTATTTTTAAAACCCGACAAGAATGAAATATCATTCGGAACCTTACTTCCGTTTCTGTCAGCTTCTCCCGTTAAATTGCGCGTCGCTGGCCGAATATCTGTCGATGCAACACACGTGACGGACAGACGTTCTGGAGACAAGCAGAGGCGAATATTTTGTAGTGGGTATTTATTTTCAATTTTACGTTTTGTGGCGTTGCGACACAACGGGTGCCACGCGTCTCTCATGCTTGAGGTACCTATATAACAAGCAAGGACGCGCCACAGTCGGTAGGAATCCTCTAGACGAGTGATCAGCCCGTATTAAAACCTCTACCTGACAACACACAGCGCTCGCAAGAGAAAAACCTCCATGATATGGCGGATGTAGTACTTTATATACGGTATTCCACATTGTTGTCGAGATAAATAAAAGAGGCCTGACTCAACACAAGTACTAATTTGTGCTTGCATTTCTTACATTGTTAGTTAACTGATTAACCAGAGTAAAACATAACTGTGATTATTTATCTTAGACGCAAAACTACATGGGCTAGTCACGAATGTTCCTAGCTATTCAGTTCAAAACAAGCGACCTTTCCACGTGATAGAGGAATTTTTTTTTTCGTTTGAAGACGCTGTTTTAATTGCATGAAGTTATTTAAGGTAAAGTAATTTATATAAGTGGTGATAATTGTCTGTTGGAAAATACTGTGCCCATGTTCTTTTGGTAAAACCAAAAGTAAGCACAGAAGATAATTGCCAGAATAAGCTGTATTCAGGTAGAGCTTCGAATTAGGTATCTCCATACATAGGCTAAATGTAGCTTCTGTGGTTTTGGCAAATGAGTTCGGCGTCATTAAATAAGCGTGCCATATAAAATGTGACTTTCGAACAATGAGATCTTCTGTCTCACATCGGATCAGTTAGTAAATGGAGCATTGCTGTAATGTACTGTTTATATTCAAAGTATTCTCCCATTAAGTTTCAGTTCCCAGAATTGTATGAATTTGGAAATAAGCTGTACAGATCAGCACTGATGCGTTTTTAATGTACAGGATGATTGTAAAATAAATACGTAAAGCTAAATAGAATGCTCTATTGCTGCAGATTTTGGATTCTTTTTGAACCCTTATAATACAATTTAGTCTTATATTTCTACGCATTCCCCATAATTTTGCATACAATTGTGCAGCGTAAAATACACAGACTGAAAACTTTTTCTTAAGGGCAATAGAGGCAGAAGTATCTCGACTTTCTTTTTCGAATTTTATATTCTATATTCGTGGTTCCGTGCATCGTAATTCTAGGTTGAAGAAATCCAACGAGATGCAACAATATGAGATATTTATTTACTGCTAATTTACTCTACATGTTTCGGGCGTCCATCGCGCCCATCATCAGGAGTACATAAAGCTGTAGTTGCAGACTCTGGTACATATCATACTATGCGGGAAGCAAGCTTCCTCAAACGTGACCTTAACCATTTACTGCTAAATTACTCTAAATGTTTCGGGCGTCCATCGCGCCCATCATCAGGAGTACATAAAACTGTAGTTACAGATCATACTATGCGGAAAGCCTGCTTCCTCAAACGTGACCTTTGGTCACGTTTGAGGAAGTACGATCTGTACCAGAGGCTGCAACTACAGTTTTATGTACTCCTGTTGATGGCCGCGATGGACGCCCGAAACATGTAGAATCATTTAGCAGTAAATGAATAAGGTCACGTTTGAGGAAGCTTGCTTCCCGCATAGTCTTCAACTACAGCTGTATGTACTCCTGACGATGGGCGCGACGGACGCCCGAAACATGTAGAGTAATTTAGCAGCAAATAAATATCTGCATACTGTTGCATCTCGTTTGATTTCTTCAGCCTTTCTTTTTAGAGTTCAAAAAAATTCTCGATTTTGAGGAGCAACTCAAGAAAAGGAACTCAGACGGAGTAAAACTGGAACTTCCTGGAGGCCATGCTGTTGTTCCTTGACGCCATATCAACTGACCAGGAAAATGTATTTCATCCGTGATTTTAAAGTTAGCACATCATATTAAACGGGTGCTTTTCCGAATGTAATTTTCGCATTGTTCATTCCGTGCACTCTGATGTACGTGTATTACAAATCTGCTAACACCAATAAATGCACAATTCTACATATAGGAGCTAAGTAATAGAAAGAATGCCTAGATTGTAGAATAATGCGTTTCTTGGTCACCAGACTACTAAACCTAATATAATGTCTTGTTGCTAAGGCGTATTTAATATTTTAAAGTTTACACACTTCGTTTTCCGTGTTAAGTACCCCATGCATTTACTTTCCAGTCGCCTTGGCTATAGTTAACAAAAAGGCAATGTACGTAGAACGTAATATCGAGGCGCGTTCATGCAACTATTGTAGCAGTGGAAAAGCAATAAGTGTTACCTGTTGTTAGTGTGTGCGTGTGTGGTCTTAATTGTCCAGCATACAATGCGCATGCTCCATACTCTCATCAGTGGCCTCCCCTGCTCTACAATATTTTTCCACATCTCATAGACGGTATGATTTTCTTTCGATTTCCTCTTCAATTTTGTCTGAAATATTTCTCGTCCTGAGAAGAATTGATGGAGATATGATCAAACTTGTGTATTGATTTATTATCTAGACCAACAAATGCGCAACACACACACACACATACACACACACACACACACACATATATATATATATATTAATAATATTTTATACACCGTAAATACTCCTACATGTTTCAGTGCATCTGCATCATCTTCATTGAGTCTTAACCTTGTGCTTGTTAAAGTTACAAAATGATTCAAATCATTAAAATTACATCTCAATAGAAGCAGTAGATCACAATGTGATCGTTGTGGTATGATACAACCTATAAAATGTTAATAAAACATGGAAGTTGCTGTTTAGTGACTGTATATACAGTCTGGAGAGTACTGTGTTTGTGTTTCTTGTAAGCTGGTAAGATATGAACTGAACTGGGAGTAGATAAACTGTACAAAATGCACGGTACGTACGTCAAAATGTATGTCGGTTTTCATGTGAAGCACCCGTTATTCTTGTCCGAAGTTAATTAAACTTGAGTTTTCTCGACAGATGGTGAAAAAATACTCAGATACTAAATTTCATAAAAATCCGTGTAGTGGGAGCAGAGTTGTTCCAAACGGAGTGAAGGACGAAAGGACAGACAGATATGACGAAGTTCATAGTCACTTTTCGCAATTTTGCGAACGCGCTTAAAATGCAACAGTTTCACAATGTGAAATTAGTAGTGCTGAAACTGTGGAGGGTTAAATCACATCAAATGTTATCCAACATTCTTTAAAGGCATCGGCCTTGAAACACGTTCTTATTCTCGTCAACCTCCTGTCTAATTCCACTAGGACTTATACAATCCCCAGGAATTAACCCGGCGCGTGCTGGGTTTCTTCTCAGTTCCTACTTGGGGCAGCAAGAAGCTGCCTTAATCTTCCGCCGCTCTATAAACTTCTGCGCAATGCCAACTGACACTACGAAGTTATTTATCTCAGTATTTAACCAACTTGATGCACAAAATTCGTTTTACAATAAGTTTATTTCATGCCTCTACATGTTTCGAGCACATGTGCTCATCATCAGGAGGTCAAAATTGCATTACACAGCCTCTGGTATCATCACACCTATAGGTGTCATGATACCAAATGATTGAAACATGTAGAGGCATGAAATAAAACTTATTGTGAAACGAATTTTGTGCATCAAGTTGGTTAAATACTGAGATAAATATACTGAGATGCACGGTCAACAAAACGTCAAAACTACGAAGTTACTCCACAGTTGCCTACAGTGCTAAAGTGTTCATGTCAAGACAACTTCATATATCACGGATCAACGTGCTGTCACTTACCATTTCCATATACCGTCCTTCCATTTTCTGAAGCTAATATTGAGCGGTTGATAATTTGCTGTTGAACACCACAATAACTTCTTGATTTCTGTGTTCTTAATTTTGTTAGTCCTTTGTTCATGAATAGGTATTTCTTATTGACGTCAGGATTTTGAGGGTCGCACGAAATGGGAAAGAGGGTAGCATGCGGCCTGCGGGCCGGAGTTTGCGTCTCCTGGTCAGGAGTATGAGAGTACAGCGGTGCTGATAAGTTCTTAGCCCGACCAGGAAGGAAACAAGCTAATATTTCTGTCAGAACGGCGTGAATTTCCTTCGGCGCCTTGCCTTACAGGAAAAACAACTTGATGTCAGCCCGCTTCTCGATGTTGTTGAAATCGCGCGTGTCTCTGACATGCTTCCGAGCTTGTTTCCTTCCTGGTCAGTCTAAGGACTTATCAGTACCGCGGTAGTTGTACCTAGGTTCCTTGATTATAAACGTTTCTTCATATTCTGTATACATGACGACGGAAATAGAAACTGTTTCAGAAGGTATGTAGTTTTTATATGAACACTCGGACGACGGACATGACAAACAGATTTTGTTATCTCGTTTCGCACGCTAAACTTACTTGACGACTCTTTATTCTGCTTCGCCATGTTTGCGAAAATCCCATGGCCTTTACCACAGGTGTTATGAACCTTACTGTTCTGCGTAGCATGAAGGTGATAAAGGGAAATAAGATAAGATGGGCGCGGTGTGTGCTGCAGAGTGGAACTGCAAAATGACTTGAGGAAAAAAAAAATTGTGAACTTGAGGTGCAGATGTAAGGATAAAGTTTAGTTCGATCCTTCAAGGATTAGGTCGTGCAATATGAACTTCATTAATCCGGCTGTGAAGAGGGCCCAATGGCGGGCGCCTGTAAATAACGGAAACGAAAGTTCGGCCACAATAAAACGCCGCGAATTTCTCACCCGAATGACCGATTGTTAGACTCTCAAAAACAGGCATTCTCTATGGCGTTAGTTGCGTTCCGCCATTGTAGGGATTCAAGTACTAAACATTTTCCATAGCGAACTCCATGAAACGGGATTCTTCTTGAGAAGCTAACAGTTTCTCAGCTAGTCAAGGAATTCTCCACATTTTACGAACCCGGGTGGTTCATTCCCACATGCACAATATCCTGCCATTTCTTCGTATCCTAATGCATATCAATATAGCTCATGCCCTCTTCACACTTCTTAAAGATCCATTTTAATATTATCCTTCTATCTACGCCTAGCTCTTCCAAGTGGTCTCTTTATCGCCGGTTTTCCTACCGAACCCTGTATGCACCTGTATTCTCCCCCATACGTGCCGCATGCCCCGCCCATCTCATTTTATATTTGATCACCCGAATAATACCTGTTGAGGACTACAGCTGATAAAGCTCGTCGTTATGTCGTCTTCACCCCTGTTACCTCGTCCTGCTTAGGCCCGGATATCTTTTCAGCATCCTGTTATCAAACGCCCTCAGCTTATGCTACTACGTCAGGGCGAGAGACCACGTGTGACAGAGAGTATTTTATTTCTGTATATTTTTAACTTTATAGTTCCGGATTGCAAATTGCAAGACAGAAGATGCTAAAACGATGATAGGAAGCATTAGGCGACTTCATTCTAACATTTTACGTAGACTGTTCCTAATTTCTATTTTAGTTAAACCCGAATGTCGTCCGCATTTAAAATTTGTTTTTCCCTGTTTAAATGAACAATGTCAACACATTGCGTTCTTTCTGTCTTTTCTGCAGAGTCTCCTTTGTCTTTCAGGATGTTACAGCGTGTGTTTTGAGTGTGGTGCGGGGTATACCGCAGAGTATGGAGCTTACATGTTCAGTGACGCTGGCAACAACAAGTGGTAACGACGTACGGCATTAGATTCAGAACTTAATCTCGGCTGCTTGCCAAGAATAGCGGCTCCCTGCTGAAACCCGTCCAACACAGACATTGAATCTTCCTTCCTTACAAGGAGAACTAGAGTTTTAGCTCGTTTTGAATGAAACACAGATGTTATAATGAAGTACAGCTCGTTTTAAATGTTAGTCACGATCCGTCAGACATGAATTCAGAAAGGCGTGTCTAAGGTAGGTCAGATGATTTGGAATCAGCCAGTAGAACTGCGTGGATTGAAAATGGATGTCTCTTTTAGCAGTAATTCATTGTTGTATGGTTAGAATTAATATTGATACCGTTACAAAGGAAATTATTGTTGCAAATGACGAGGTTTGATCACGTAACGCGGTATGGAAGTTTGAGTAATTTGAATAGAGGATACGATTCACACTTCAAGATATTGTGTTAGCACCGAACACGTAAACCCTTAAGAAACTACAGACACAGGTGATAAAATGTATGTTGTCATACTTTCTCTTCTGGAGCTGGATTCTGGACCCTGAGAGCAAGACAGCAAATAGTCGTGTAGTCGTGAAGTGTCAAAGGTTGGGCTTAATTCTTAACCCGTGAAGATGGAGGCGGCATGTTTCGCCGAAATATCGACGTCACAGTCCAGACGCAGTTGGGATAGTTAAGTTCGCATAGTGACCAGATTACTGACTGAGTGACAGAAGAAGTGCTTTTCGATTCCCAGCACGGGCAAAAGGTGTTTCTCTTCACCAGATCGCCCACACGTATTCTCTTTCCCCACGCATCCTCCTATTCATTGGGCAACGGGAGTTCTTTAACCGAGAATAAAGCGGCCAGGACGTGAAACTGGCCGCGAAGCGTGAGACAGGCGAAGGCTTGGTGATTATGGACATAATGCGGGTCTTGAAGTTTTAGCGGCGGTGTACTTGGTGACCCCTTTTTGTGGAATCTGATGCCGTGTAAGCGATTAATCGGTGCTCGACTTTTCGAAGGTATATAGTGCCGTAACCTTCAAGGGTCTGAAGTGCCAAAGGCCATTTTCGGATCTCTAAGCCCTTGAAGTTGATCGCAACACTTTTTTTCGAAAACTTTACCTGTTACCAGGAGATTTGGCATCATATCTCCGTGATAGTTCTCTTGAAAATATTGGTTTCAGTGGACGACGGATATTATCCCACTACAATAAGTATTTTAGTCTAATTTAATTACAGTAACAATAATTAATATTAATAGAGCCTGGGACTAGGTAGGCAAGCTTTATGAATTCCTCTCGTATATTATTGTCATAAAAACGCGATAGGTTTGTGAGTAGTTTTAAACGTCACAGTCCCTAACTGTGGATCTGTGATAGGAGAATTTCCACTCTTTAAACTTGAACACAAAGCTTCGGTGAATTTCAGGTCTATGAAAATGCTGCCTATTCAGGCTATGGTCATGGATATTTCCATTACTGTTGGATGTTTTAATGGTGCCCGGTTATTTGACAGTATTCCCATTGTTAGAAGGAGGCGTTTTCTTAAAATTAACTTTATTGATTATTTATTGTGACACTTTTACGAATACGCATCCCCAGTGGCCGATGTTCTCCAACTTTGCGCCGTGAAATTAAATCCGAAAATAATGGGTACAGCGGAAAATTAATAATATTAAAATCGCGAAAACTTACTGTTCTTTCAGGCGTTTCTGTTGAAGGAAATGTCGGCGTTATTGTTGTCATGTTGAGTGATAAATGGTCCCTACCACGCTAAAAACCTTTGGTGGATTTATCTAAGTTGCAGGTATGAGTGATAGAATAGCAATTGCAATGATCCTGTATAATGAAACGTTTAAGTTACTGTCTACGAACAAGAATGTGTATGTGTGTGTGTGTGTGTGGTGTGTGTGTGTGGTGTGTGTGTGTGTGTGTGTGCTGAGCGAGATAGAATGTTTTGTGATACAGTTCTGAAGGCTTATACTACTTTTTTGCCTTTTAGAAAATATACTGTGAGACAAAAAATGATAAATCCTCCCAAAACTTGACAAGTATTTGCGAAAAAAAATGTAATACATCAAAATTACACTCACGTAAAAATCAGGACCAGGATAATCAGGAAGTAAAGATTACGGTCGGAATGCCTGAAGAAAAGATTTTACTGTAAGTCCTTGTCACATGTAAAGGATAATATTAAAATGGTTTTTAAAAGCCTAATATTCAATGGTGTGTGCTTCATTCATCTGGAGTCTGATAACCAAAGGTAAAGGTAAACGCCATGCCTCTGCAAGCCTGAACAGGCCCTTGGGGCACCAGACGGTTGAGGCTTCCACATTTTCTAGAAAATCGGCACGTGAAGGCGGTAAGGTTTTCAGCCCTACGCACCGACCCCCTTTACTCCGAGGGGGGTATCCCTAGTACTCATTCCTCTTAGAGGTTTAGTCGCTGTGTGGCGGTGAACTTTGTCACCGAAATTTTGGAGATATGCACTACCTCGGTGTTCACTGTCGAAGTAAATGGGGAGACGTCGGTACTAGAGCTCACAACTTGAAGGTGTAACAGCAGTATCAACAGGGTGACTGATTCACCGCCACGCTTCGTCATTACTTGGAATATTTCTGAGTAGGTTAAAATTCAACCTGCTCTCCCGCCTTGTGACCGGTTAGTTAAAATTCGTTCTTAAAGTTTCATTACATGCGTAGAACTGTAGCGTAGCCTGGGACGTTCTAATTTACAAAAATTCCAAACGCGGGTTTGCCACGTAACAGAGCAGTTCGCGATGTTCTTCCACGATCGTCTTGTTTTAAGGACGTTTGAGCCTGCACTGCCATACTGTTTTCAATCAAGTATTGGCTTCCTTGAAGAGGGGCTATTGTATAGCTTTCAAGCTGGCGGATAGAGGGAGGTTACTATTAACACCGTCGTCTTAAAGAGGGAGTAACAGATACAGAAAGAGGAAAAGACATGTAATTTAATGTGAAAGTAATGTGCGGCAGAAGTGTAGAGACGCTGGGAATGCTTATTTTACCTCCAGAAACGTTTTTTACAGATAGTATCCCGCTCTATTTATGCACTTAATAGTAAAAACGTTAGCGCTAATTTGTATTTTACAGTATATAACTGGCTTCATCTCACTTTAGTCTTATCTATCTTAGCTATATTTTCAGATTTCTTGCAAATTCTGGGCTGAATCTGTGAACATAAACATGGTTTATACTCTGAGAAATTCACTGGGCACAAAGGAGGGTTGTTTGAATATTTCATTTTACCAGCGGAGAGCATGCTTTACACGTCAGAGCATGGAGCCAAGGAAGGTAAAGTGCAGGAAGCGTCTTGAAAATGAGCCACGCGGACATAGTACAGTGGCCTATTACTTACTTCTAAACAACAAAAAGATCACGTATATGAGAAGACATTATGTGATACTTTCACGGCTAATTCAAGGAAGGTGTTGGGGACTGGTGGACGAACTTAGAAATAATGAAGTGTTGGCGGACAACCGTGATACAAAAATCGACCACAAGTTGTTGACGATAGATAAAAGTTAAAATCAATAGGCGCATACAGTAGAATCTTACGTATATTGGACCGTGCATCATTGTGATAGATGAAGAATTAGAGACCAACTTGATGTCACTAGTTATTATGTTTTATTTCACTTCTTCTATGCACAACATGTTTCGGACATTAATACATCCATCATCAGGAGCCTGCGACTTTTCTGTTGTATCACCACATTGGTCGTGTGTTCTTGTTTCGATGTG
>Ga0136643_10006133_pt1 | contig 17151 bp, 6 predicted proteins | sample TergutLab28metaG_FD_96883 | JGI IMG/M metagenome (GOLD analysis project Ga0136643, IMG submission 96883) | Labiotermes labralis P1 segment gut microbial communities from Petit-Saut dam, French Guiana - Lab288 P1 (version 3) (version 3) | ecosystem: Host-associated > Arthropoda: Insects >... | reverse complement strand
TGGACAATTATTAATATAGATCAGCGATGCACGGAACCATAAACATAAAATAGACATTTCTCCCAAAACTGAAATAGTTCTACGTAAATTCGCAAATAAACACCTGAACATTACCTGGAAAACCTGAAGCGCTCGTGCCAACCCTCCGACCTGGTTCTTGAGGGAGAACACAACGGAGTTATGGGGGTCCTTGCCATCCTCAGAGACCTCGCAAGGCTGTACAGACCCAGAAGATTGACCACCCTGTAGAAATTAGAACATTACAATTAGCAGAACGCTCACCATATCGAATGTACGCGTAGTGTAGCAGATCTGGCATTTGTATCCCATTACTGTTTCTGTATTTCCCACAACTGGCATTTACGAATTACAAAACGCTACGTACAGTGACACTAAAATCACGCGCAGTATAAACAAGAAGCCGCGTAAAATATCAAATGAGACTGTATACCAATCAGTGCGGACGATGTCATCTTTGTTATTTTAAAGGAAACTGTAAACAGAATAATTATATCTGCCTGTATTATTTTTCCCGCATTCGTATATATTAGTGAAAGTAAAAAAAAAAAAAATGCCAGAAACGTAAAATTTTGACAGAAATTTTTTATACAAAAATATTAATAAGTCACTGACCAAATATTAATTTACGCGCGCACGTGCGCGCATGTGCGCGCATCAGGGGGCGGGGGAGGGGCGAAAACGAAATTCGAGTTCGTGTGTACAAGAGGTTTTGATGTTACGTCACGGCACGCGGCCCTAAATATCTTCGCCGTCACTAATTAACACTTCCCAGAGACGTTTGCATGCTTTGGTATATAACGGGTTGAACAAAGTTTCTCGCAAATAGACTGATTACAGTTTGAATTCTAAAGTGAACGCAACAGACCGTACAAGAACACACACAAGTTGCAGTGAACTCGACGAAACACGCTTGCCTTTCGAGTTTGCGTTAGAACATATGTTTATTTCATTTCTAAAATTTAACACCAATTTGTTGCACCACACTTTTATTTGTTAATAAACACTGCGACATGTTTCGGCCTTTAACTGTTGGTCATCATCAGGGGGCCGAAATGCCACATATGATTGCAATTATTGTTATGATGATTTAATGTTACAGTTCTTAAAACCAGTCTTGTAGTTCAGATATAGTTACAATAGGGTATAAAATTATTTTGCTGTTGATATCACTGTTGCGTCCAAACATTCACTTTTCAATCTTTCTCCAAATGAAGCAAATTCCTGTGTTTTGTGTTCACGCTATGACTGGGTAGGCTAGCTGTTGTGCAACAGATTGGTGTTAAATTTTACATACGTGATAGAGCTGCACGGAAAATGTGCAACATTAAACTTATTTGTTTCATGTATTTGCTCATATCATTAATGCTTCACGTGAAACAACATAAAACATTTTTTTTTAAATTATGTGAGTGTTTAGTACAAAACCAGGGTATTTGCTCACAACAACTGTATGGCTTACGAATGCGTTTGGGGCTACATAGTGTATATTATATAACTGAGGGCACTCGACAGATTTGTGCAGAAGCTTTAATCTGTATTCCTTCCTCAGTTTGAAAGGCCAAATTTCTACTCTTTTGACTTTCAGGTGACCGTGCATCATGATAAATTCTTATAATAAAACCAACTAGATGCACTAATTTCTCAAATTTATTTTAGCAATAAAACTCTACATGTTTCGGAGAGTTCCTCTGTCCAACAACAGGAGTTTTTCACTGTACACACAGCAATGGTGTATGTCATACAGGTTTGCTGACAGCTTGTTGCTCGCAAGCTGTCAGCAAACCTGTATGACATATACCATTGCTGTGTGTACAGTGAAACCCTCCTGATGATGGACAGAGGAACTGTCCGAAACATGCAGAGTTTTATTGCAAAAATAAATTGGAGAAATTATTGCATCTAGTTGGTTTTATTATAAGAATTTCTACTCTTTACTTGATTTACCGATTCTACCAGTATCAATACTACATAATGTCGTGATTCATAAATGAATAATGAAGTATAAATGACAACTGAAACAGCAACCTACGTACTCAGAGAAAAACCTATCTCAGTGCCACTCTGCCCACCACATATCCTACATGGACTGCTCTGAGATCAAACTCGTGCTTCCACGATGAGAAGATGGCGACACACCGCCTGAGCCGTGGTACACTCAGTTGTCTTATTCCCATACAAACCTTAATACAGTCTATGAATAAAGCATGATCTGTTACACGTTAAGAAAGATAGCGTATGGTATAATCCGTGACGTAATTTACTGGCCCTACCATGGGCTTCTTTATTTCTGGACGTCGCTTGTGTTCACGGGACACGCATTAATGAATTCTCATTTACTTCATAAGACAAGAGCAAGTTTCCATACGACGACTCTCACGAACCGCACAAATGCTTAGCAAAATTACGTGCAGGTCAGAATTTCAGCCCAACAAGACAATACACTTTGAAAGTGCTGATATCAGTTCATTTTCGCCCTTAAGTAAAATCCAGCTTTAAATGAGTCGACTTTCATTAAACTTACACTTACTCAGACATCCCATGTGTCGAATTTTATCCAAATCGGAAGAAATTTTAAACAATGGCAAATTTTTCTTTTTCGTCCTTTAGCAAAGTACGGTTTTATGCACCATTTTTCATGACACTAATAAATGCTAAATGATATTACGTGCAGGATATTCTGTGTCAAATTTAGCCGAAATCGGCTAGTATATCTGGATTTTAGGGTATAAATCTATCTACGCCTTTAAGAACACCACGACTGTCCCTGAGCCAAATTTCACGAAACGTACACACGTGCACTTGCCCGGTAATGTTTTGTAAACAGCTCCTACAGAAACTGAAAATAAAGAATTAGTTTAGCTGCATCCAGGATCGTAATAAGTGGAAATCATATGTTGAGAAGGCCACAACATTCAAAGATTGACGTTGTAGCGCCTAAAGAAGAAGAAATAGCTCCTACACATAATTTCATGAAAAGCGACAAAACAATTAGCCTCTGTTACTGAGTTAGAAGGAAAGACCGAAGGTGCCTCAATGCAAGGCGTATTTTATTTCGTAAAACACGTTAAAACGCCCAACAAATGAATATCTTTCACACGAGAGTCCGGAAAACTTATCAAGATCAGACTTTCTTCTAAAAATGCTAACTAAACAGGAAAGCATCTCAAACGAAAAGTTTAGTGTTTAGGAATATGAAAGACATACTTTTCAGTAGGTAACAACCGCAAAATACACAGGTAGAAAAAACACGCCTATTTTTTTCATGTGCTTTGCAGTGTACGTGTATGTTCGGATGTTCGCAAAGACAGTCACCAGGAAGTTACCTTTCAAATCGTATGGGACAGAAATTATTTCTAAGATTCGTGTCTCTAGGGCACCGCAGTTCACTGGCAAGTCTGAAGCCCATATACGCACCTGAGAGGGCGCAGAACGTGGCGGCCCGTCTTTCAGGGCCCACTCCTCTCCAGTGCGATACAGCCACAAGCCCAGAAGTCCTTTGCCGGAACCACTCATGGCTGTCTGTTGCTACTGCTACTGTAGTGACGCTCTGCTTGCACAGACGCCCGTAATAAACTAGCGCAGCGACGCTCCGCGCCGTTCAGCGCTTCCATTGGCTGCATAACTCGCGGCCCCATTGGCTAGACACCACACTTCTTACGTTTTAACTTTTCGTGCTAAATTCTACTGTTTCTTCTCCTCACCATCTTGCCTCTTCTGCCGCCCACATTGCTCCCTCATGTTCTTGTAGGCTAACGGCTTACATTACGAAAATTCTCAGATGATCTGACGTCATCCTGGTTGCGTCTGGGCACTAAGAATGGCTATCCCGACATATTTTGCATGCTCCCTCAGTCCGTACGGACATGTCGGACATTCATAAACGGTGTGATCGATGCTGGACATTTATGCTTTTACACAATGCATTTAACAATGTACAAAACGCAGCATACGGCCATACTTAACCCTTCGAGATACATGTATTTTCATGTACAGCAACCTGTTACGAACAACGGCCTTCGTTTCAAAATGAAAAGTGTCCGACTTTTGAAATTGGAATGAAATTTGTCATTCGGAGTGTTGGGCGGTTCCGAAAGATGTTCCAGGTTAATCGATATGAACACGTAAAAATAATCGGAGTTGATTGAAATTTCTTTTGAACACGTTATGTTTCTCGGGAAAAGTTCGGTATTGGGGTGGAATGCATTTTCCACCGGCATGGGTCTCGGGCCGACAGTGCAACAGCTGTTTGCTTTCTTAAGCTCTTTATATGAAATTGGCCATTTTTGGTAGCTTACTGCGAAGTATTTACCGCTTGCATCTCGGCGTGTCTATTTCTGTATGCACCAAACGTTTCTTTGATTAATGAAACTAGAATCACAACCCTAATTTTGCAAATATATTCTTCAGGCTCTAAGGTAAAGGTAAAGTGATCCCGTTACAGGCCTGCTGTGGCCCAGAGGGTGGGTAGAGGTATAGCTCTACTCTTCCATGACCGCGGCACTAGAAGGGGGTGAGTGGTCAGCAGCACGGCCTGGCCGCACTTTACCCCCGGGAAAGACTCGGTACCCATTTTACAGGAGGCTGGGTGGGCCCCAGGGCCGGTCTGGACGGGCGGAAAATCTCGTCCCCACCAGGATTCGATCCCGGACCGTCCATCCCGTAGTCAGTCGCTATACCGACTGAGCTACCGGCCCACATTCTTCAGGCTACACTGGTCTTAATTTAAACAAATTATGAGATTTAAACAAAATAGTATCAAATCTAGCGCTTTCGTTCTCTATGTGGCATAAAAATCACGTTTCTCTAATATCTCTTAAACTGCGTAATTTACTTGAAAATGTACTGACATTAAAATGAGTGTTCTATCTTCTCTACAAGGTCCGTTCGAAGTTACTTCGAAGCAACTTACACTCTAGACGCGCAGAGACGCATGCACGGCTTCATACAAAGTTTCATTTCTTATTACACCGACTTGAAGTAAAACTGGAATGTTTCAGGAAATCATAAAGAAATATTCCAACATCAAATTGCAGGATACTCCGAACAGCTGTTACACGCTTGTCAAACGGCGAAACTAACAAATGAAATTTGCAAATGTTCGCTGCGAATCCGCCAAAATGAGAACAGATTTGTGTATTTTTTAACCATCTAATTAAGGACGCTGCCGGTTGCAGCTTCCGCCACAGATAAATGAGATATGAGTATGTCACATTGGTGGAATCATACTGTCAGAGGCAACATCGAAGTATTCGAATAAAAGAAGAATACGAACCAACTAGATGCTACTTATTATTTTATTGTACTTCTTATAGGCTCAACATGTTTCGGGCACTACTATGTCCATCATCAGGAGCTCGTGACTATAATATTGATTACCACATCGGTCGTTTCGTTCTTGGTTTGCTGTAGGTTGGAGGTTAGTTGCGGTTAGGCTGGAGTAGTGTCCGGGCTGCAGGCTAAAGTCGTGTTTTAGCCTTCAGATATCACAATGATGTACAGTCCAACAAACATCAAATTCGGATAAAAACCTGTGCCAGTGCCACTATGTCCACCACAGATCACACATGGACTTGGCTGGTATCAGCCTCGATCCTCCGCTGATGGCCGGCGTCTAACCGCCTGAGCCTTGGCAAGGTCTAAACATTGATGTCAGTAGCACTCAATAAAATATACAAAGTACGTCCTAAACATTAAAAGCTCTAGAAAATGTTGAGTACGTTGTGATAAGTAGTGACACTTCCTTTGTGGACGGTAATAGCGTGCTGTATCATTGTGGTTCAATTTCGGATCGTGAACGAATCCTGTATTTTGGAACAAAGTGGAGAGACATAATCCATTTTTATGCCGGCCACTGAAGTTGTGGTCACTTAGGTTTGTGTTTGTGTTTGTGCCAACCATGCTGTACTGTATTTTCTGTCACAGTGCCGTATTGCTTCTCTATGAAGAATGGCGTCGATTACTTTCAGCCAATAAAACGCCCACACGAAAGTACTGTCATAATGACATTCATCAGCAGTTCGGTAACTTGCTTCTTCTCCACCTCTTCCTACCTTCTATTCTTCTACCCTCTTACAAATAACGTTTTCTTTTCATCCGTCTCTACTTTTCGTACTTAATTTTTTTTTGTTAAGTTTCTTCTTAATCCGCCTCTTCTTCTTCGTCCTTCCTTCTTCTCCCCTTCCTTCCGCTCTTAATCTTTCGTTTTATTTGTACAGTTGATAAAACACATGAATAGTCTGTGTATTGCAAAATTTTCGGATGTAATTTAACGTTTGCTGATCGGACCAGTGCTTACTCAAAATGACTGATAAAATCACATCCTGAAGTTGGCACATATTTTCGGGACATTCTACATGTATTCGCTGTTAACTTCATTGTCAAAAATACCGAGAATGCTGCATGTCTTGACGTTTTCACGACGGTGTGGTTTAGGACTCCATGCGACGCCGCGTCACTAGGTAATGAGATCCGAACGTTTCGAGTAAACAGGGGATCCTGGAAGAAGGAGACAAAATATTCCTTCGAAAAGACGGGAATGGATTAATCAGTGGAGCAGCTCAATATTCCAGAATCAATTTCAGGCTGTTGTAGATTTGGATTCGAGATGTACCTGATCCGAATGTCAGGCAGCCACCGGACATCCTGACTTCCAATAATCTCAGCAAGCACATTCGGATTTACATGTAGTCCTTCATGTAGGCTACGACCACACAAATTATGTCACAGCCGATTTGTCACATTGTAGTCCAGCCAATCAATTCAAAGCCTGCGTACAGAAGCGGCAGGTACAAAGTCCAATCACAATAATCATACTGCAACCTAAGCCGCTAACAGCCAACAATGGAGAGGGGGTGAATAGTGAGCTAGCACCCTTGAATGATGAAATCTCAAAGGGGTGGAAACTCGCTAAACAGTTTGGCTGTTGTGTCAGGGGCCTAAAAGAAGGCGTCGGTCGTGAACTAGAAGAAAAATAGTAACTATGAAAGAGCAGGTTAACTAAGTAGTCAGGTCACTGCATCCCCAATGTATGTACTGACGTCAGCAGTACACACTGACCCAACTTCTTTGCCACCGTAAATGGAAGAGAGAGAGAGAGAGAGAGAGAGAGAGAGAAGAGAGGGCGAGAAGGAAGGAAAGAAGGAAGCAAATATATAATTCGTTCACCATACTACGAAATTAATATCGCCACAGATAAGGTAGAGGGTGCGATAAGTGAAAAATCTAGTTAAAATAAGTGGAAGTAGTTAATAAATGCTAAACGTCACTAACACAGATGTAATATTCAGAGATTCAGCTCTATTATGGTCTAAGAGAAAACCGCCAGAAAAATGTATTAAGAAGGAATTCTGATTTTAACCAAGACTGTGCTGATAATAATAATAATAAAGATAATAATGACAATTACTATTATTATTATCATCATCGTCATCTTCATTGAGTTACTCTTTCGTAATACTGTTGAAGGGAATCTTCATTACGCACAACTGCATGCAGACTTAAGCACAAGAAAAGACTTCGATTAATGGTCCACAAACTTACGTTTATTGAAGAACTTTAAATGCCGTTTCGAGTTCAAGCCCCACACTTTTCCGCTGAACTAGCTAATGAATTTGCTGCTTGCTTGTGAACACGAGGAAATGTTATGGATAATTAACTGTTACATGTCCCAAGAAGATTGATGACAGCAGACGAAGATGTGCCTGACCTTATGTGTACAGTTCACGAAAAACTCCCAGCGTGCAACTGGTGGTAGATAATTCATTGTACAAATCCCCGTAAACACTTCGCACAACTCTTATTTAAAATTATGGAATATAACATTCAAATTTCTTTTTGAAAAACAAAACATGAGGTATGATAAATTTAGGCCGAAAACGGGCACAACTGACCTAGTTGGGTAGAAGTTTCGTTGTAAACCATACACATGTGTACATCTTCCTTAACTTAAATATAAAAAATAGGGAGGTTTATTAATTTTTATGCATTTCTGTGATGAAGTGTATAAATTGAAAACTTAATGCGAAAGTTTTTCTCCCTTTCCATCAGTTCTATACCTGAAACTACTAAAAAATAAAAAAATATTAGTTCTACACAAAAGCCAGTCAGGTTATATTTAAAACTTGATGCTTTTGCGACGACTGAAACAGGCAAAACCTTCTCAGGCAACTAGGCGTGTAATTTCGGAAGCGTCATCAAGCAGGCTTACATTGAGACAGGATATCAGCTGGTGGTTGGATGTGGTTAGCTGCGGCACGAGGCATTCAGTATTTCGTAGCTGCTCATTGGCTACTAGGTGTCCTACTTCGCACCTTATGCTTGCACATAAACGCATCACACATATCCTGAAATGATTTTAGTCAATTAGTTACTCTGATTTTAGTTTTAACACCAGAAATTTCTCACTTCTTCTCTAGCAGCAAAACTGTTGCCTTTAAATTATTGAATGGCCATGTTGAAGCTGTTGAAATTAAGTAGAACAACCGAGGAAAATTTTGAAAATTCTGTAAGGCTAGTGGGTACCCCGTTACCGTTTCACCGACGAACACATGTCAGAGAATCTATTTATTGATTTCTGGGCTATTTAGCGACGGCATTTCAATACGAGAGATTATATGGAATCGAATGAATGAATGGTGAGCAAGTAAGGATTTCGAAGGTTACGATTGTGGGCTATTTTAGTATTGCCCAATGCATGCATTTGTTTGGCGTAAATGAGTAAAACCACAGGAAACCTCAATCAGTGTAACTGGTAACCCGGCCACGCTTTGAAACAGGCACATTCCGAATATGAACAGAGATGCCTCAGATCAAGCCTAACAATCTGTATGCTTGACAGTTATCAAACGAAACTATCACAGTTTCGAGAAGATTAAAATCAACTGTTATAACAAAATCAGCTGTCTCCAGCTGCGTGTCAGAAGCAAAACCGTCAATCTCCATATAAACCAATCAAAGACGTGTACTACCGCCACGTGATCATATCAGCTGTTCATATGCTTAGTGGATTTATTCATTCTGCAGTAGACTTCAAACTTGATAAGATTTCTTCTTCTTCTTCTTCTTCTTCTTCTTCTTCTTCTTCTTCTTCTTCCGTGGCGCTGCAGCCCAACTTGGGCCTTGGTATCGTTCATCCTCCACCTCCAGGCATCTCTATTCTCTGCCGAACTTCTTCATTTTCTGCATTGTAACATCCCTGTCCACTGCATCCAAACATCTTCCTCTGGGCCTTCCAACTGGTCTTTTCTCTTTTATATATCATTCCAGTGCTTTCCTGGGCACCCTTTCAACTTACATCCTCATCACATGACCCACCCACTGGAGTCTTCTCAGTCTTATATTACTGGCTAGCTTCATTGCCTTGGGGACCGCGGTAGCACAGTGGTTAAGGTGCTGTGCTACAAATCGGAAGGTCGCTGGTTCGATTCCAGATGGTGTCATTGGAATTTTTCATTGACATTATCCTTCCGATCACACTATGGCCCTGGGGTCGACTCAGCCTCTAACAGAAATGAGTACCAGGAGTATTTCATAGGGGTATAGAGCGGCCGATGCGTAAGGCTGACAACCTTACCACCATACTGTGCCGTTGTCGTTGTCATGAAATCTGGGAACCTTAACTTCCTGGAACCCTCTGGGCTACTCCAGGCCTGCAATGGGACTGATTCATTGCCTTGTATAAATTATAGATTATAACGTGATTTAGCTTTGTATAATTACTCATTGTGATGTGAATTTTTCACAGTTTTTATATTGATAAAAACTGATAAAAGTACCGTGTATTTGGAACGGCAGCCCTTAGAATTCAAGCGTGTCGCCTGTGTCACCATTAAAGTCAAGATTACATGCGAGATTACCTTCAAGTAATGGCTGGATTGTTGAAATTTATATTTCTTTCGGGATTTTCTATAACAAAGAGTTTGTACATCTACCTTAGAAATAAGAATGCATAAGGAAAATTTTGTAGTGTTCAGTTTAAACAACAATTATTACTCAAGCCTTTATAGCAAACAATTTCCAGCATTTTCCACAACTTAGACAAAAACGACTGAAATATATGTTCAGTAACTTCAACATTCTTGAGCTTTTTCAGAAAGTGAAGTGTGCATCAGTATACAAACATAAACTTCTTGTAAATACTGCCAGTATTTGAAACAGTTCTAATGTTCTACTGAACTCCTGCTTGAAGTGGTGACGGCAGGGTTAGATTTTAAGGGTTCAATGCCATAGCGTTGCCTCATCTTCTGTGCTAATAGCAACATTGTGATCATTTATATTATAAGTCCACCAGACATTTGGCTTTCTGAAAGGCCTCTGTCCTATAGAATCCGTTCTGACGTGATTCAAGGGTTTTCACACGTGACTTTACAAAGAATACCAACTTCAGACATAGAGACTCATACGTCAGAGGTAAAGTTTTACGATCCGTTTTTTTCTTATTCTTTTTTCCAGCAAGAACAGCACTGGGATGTGCGGTTTATAGTGTCGATCAGTTCGAGTTCTTTCGCTGCTCGCTGTTTGAAACTAGATGCAGCACATTAAGATCAATGCAATTCCTCCCCCGCTTGTTCTCCTTTCTCGCGCAGAGTATCAATTACCTACTGAAGCAGACTGGTGTAAAACAGGCCTACAGCTGAGGTGGAAAACCAGACTGTGTGCATAAAGATACGTTTGTAAACGTTTTTACACAAACTAAGCACAAAAATGGAAGCATTGCACAGTGTCCGTATTCTTAAAACTTCACAGTGATTCTAAAATGAAATCTTAATATTAATGGTACACATGAAAACTTGTCGAGACCATCATATTTCCGTTCATACAGGTTCGTCGCAATCCAGACGAAGGACACATACAGTTTGTGAAATCCGGATCATTTTTGACCACGTTGATACGTAATATAAAATATAGCCTTTGTTGTACTGTGCAACTTTCACTTGAAGTTTTATTGGAACGTCTAACGAAAAAGGAAGAAGATAATTGGACTGGCCGTTTGACCATCGTAGTAGCCACGTGACAGTTTTTGGAAAAGCAGTCTTTCTTGTGCAATAAATAAGAGCATTGTAGCGGACACACAATAGCAAATCACGCTCTTGCAGTCTTGTGCTATATGTACTATGTCAATTGCCCCGTGTTGAAAATAAATCCCAGTGGCAGCGCGGTGGGTCTGAGACCGATCGCTTGTTGGGACAGCGTGTTCGAATCCCGTCGGGGGCATGGATGTCTGTCCCTTGTGAAAGCTGTGTGTTGTCAGGTAGAGGTCTCTGCGACGGGCCGATCACTCGTCCAGAGAAGTTCTACCGAGAGGGTGTCTTGAGTGTGATCGTGAAGCCGCGATAATAAGGATGCCCTGGTCCACTGGGGGCTGTTGCGCCTGGGGGGGGGGGACTTTAGGGTCTAGTATTGAACACAGTGTAAACAGTCGGTTTTAATTAACGTCAGGGAATGTTCTCGCTAGGGAAAGACTATTAGAGTATGAAGTGCTGCTCAATCAGAATTTGGTCGTCTAGAATTCTTGTGTAATGACATATACTTTTCAGCTATCCAAAACGCTTCAAGCCCAACCATGCTTCTCATTCATTGCACCCCTAAACGTGGCACCGACAAAATCTTCGAGACCGAGTGGATAGTTTCAGTTTGATGACGTCAGCAAGACTTATCTAGTTGGAAGCCAAGGCATGCATTATCGTGGTTACAGCGACTGGCCAAAGGTTCTCTTGTTCTCGATGTCTGCTTGTTCATGACAAGTGTCTGTCGCAGGTGCTGACAGGGCAGTTATCACAAGAACGGAACAAAGTATGTCACTCTTTGCCAGTGTCATCAAAAGTTGTGGCCTTCAAAGAGAGGGTGGAATCAGCCCACAAGGCATGCGTACAATTAAGGGAGCAGGATAGTGCAGGGGAGGTACTCGGTTAGAACCGCAACCAAGTTATTGGGTACACAGGCTGGCATGTTTTTCGTCATTTGTCTCAGCGTGTGTGCGACGAATTCCGGGAGAGCGCCCTGAAATAGGTCACGACCTCCTGCTGCTCACCGTTCATGATCATCTTACTGTTTCACATGACAATATATAGTCTGTGCAGTTGCAGCAGTACTGTTTAATAACGTAGCATCACCTAATACATCTGTAGGACACAGGAACCTCTACGCATAAGTGACAGTTATTACATCGACAGTTTCCATGCCTTCAGTGGCGTACCGAGGGGGTGGGGTTTGGGATGTTCAAACCCCCCCCCCCAAATTCCGAAGGCACTCCAAAATCGTGCCAAACTCAATCCGACTGTGAAAACTGTTAAAAATTGCTGAATTTAGGACGTCAACACTCCAAGATGTTCGGAAAAAAGACAATAAAATTCTAAAACTACCTAAGTTCGCAATTGTTTTACATTAGCAAACAAATAAATTGGTTGTCATAATAAATAGTCTTAAAGTACCAAAAATTAAGAAACTTTTACTATATGAAATGAATTTCTTGTACCAAATTACAGCTGCCTCCAGAACACTTGACTAGGGGGTAGGGGGCTACCGCCCCCAGATCCCCGTTCTCTGTCCTCTGTCCTCAACTGAATTTGTTGAATCCCTCCCGAACAAAATTCCTGGGTACGCCACTGTATGCCTTACAGACCCAAAGTTTCACCACACCCTTCGCCCATCCTGAACTAGTCCTGCTTGCTAAAAACTTTCAAGCCCCTTATATGTATGACAGCGTTTTAATGCCATCCAGCATTTACACAATTTCCCCAAGTAATGTCCCTTATATCAGTATTTCGCACCAAAGTATTTTATTTCCTTGCAATGTATGCGATTTGACTGACTTAGAGATACTGTTAGAGTGAACTAAATACTGAGACTTCGTAAAGTTGTCCGTGTGCCGACCATGAAGGCTTCTGGGGGAGTGGAGGTATCTATGGAAAATGAGTTAATGGAATACCATTACATTATTTATCAAAAAATTAATTTGGTAAAGAAATTGAATGCTGGCTATGAGATATATGGATGGTGTTTTCAGTTAAGTTACTTGCAAGATTCCATGCTGAAAGGTACATGACATGAATTTTCGGAATACAGCAGAACCAGGTAACAAAATCTATAAAGAACAGCTCTGCAGAACCGTCTCTGTCCTTTCATTCGGTTAGTTTTCGCTACAGTATCATGTGAGAACTTTATATTGTGTTAAACGTAAATACATACTAGGATAGCTGTACGTTATATACAGAGAGGATTTTCGGAGGGAAATGATGTACCCTACTTTAAGAAATATCTCAACACTGGCATGGGTAAACTGTGAAATCCCTCTAAAATTCTCAAGATAGCCTTTAGAAATATGTTGTTGTTGTTGTCGTCGTCGTCGTTGTCCCGCCGCCAAGCACGTCACAGCAGGAGTTTCCGCGTCTAGTAATTTTATGCCATCAGAAGGCAAAATATGTCACAGAGTAAGATTTGATGCTATTATTATGACTTAAGATTCCTTAATTAGTTATTTAAGCATTTTTTGTTTGTTTTGACTGTGTTTGTTGCATATGTGTCACGTCTATTGTTCTTCATATTTGTGTTTGTGCGTTCTGCAGTTTCTGTAGTGGGCCACGTTTCTGTTGACTCAGCACATTAATACACAGTAAATGTACTACTACTACTACTGACACCAACCAGTATAGTTGTCTTCAGTGCTTTCGTAACTGATGGCCTGACCTATATTCCCATTCATCTGTGGTGCGCAGCCATCCTTCGCCTCGCTGTTCCACCCACACATCGCGGCTGTGTTGGCTCAGTGGATGGGGAAGTCCTGTCGGTCAACACTCCAGAATGCGGAGGAATCCAGCAGTTCCGCTCCACAGCACGGACCTAAAGATGCTAATAGCTATTGTCTCTCGGAGCTGGGATTGAGAATATTTTAGCAATCGCAGCGCAGTTGATTGGTACAGGGAAAGGCAAGCATGCTTAAGACAGCAATTCTGATTAAGTTTGCTTAAAGGACAGAAGACACAATGCCCTGAGACTGTCTCCTAAGGGCACATACAGCATGCAGTATCAGGGTCTTACTCCGTGACTCTTTATGCCACTCCTGCTTTTGTTTTGTTCCCCCGTTCCTTTCTTTTTCTTTAATTCTTTTTGGTACACATCCTTCCTAAAAAGCAAAGTAAACGCATTACGTTAGCATGATGTCTGCATACGTCCGTCCCACTTCCGACTCCCATTTCACTTTACACTACGTGATATGAAAGTTAGGCACACCACTGACACCACCCCAGTGTTGTCCTTCTTGAACATTCTGTCAACAGTGACAACCATACTGCAGATGCGCGAACTTGAGAAGCGGGAGCGACAGTAACACCGCTTACCTGAGAATACTGAAATGCGGTACAACAATAGATCCGTGACGAATATGGAACGTTATTTGAAGTAAAATGTTTGTAGAGTAAAAAATCAAACGTGGGAGCTTTCGGTTTTATGGGAGATAACTTACGAATCACTGGAGATACGGACATTGGACTTGTTCTAGAGAAAGATCATAAACATTCATACGTATTATGAACAGTGATTTTTGTGGGCTAATAATAAAAAAAAACATAGCATCGATAAGAAGCCGTAAGGTCGTATCCGAAAAATTAACCTACATACAAATTGTACTCAGGCACAAAGTTCTGAACAACAAAAAAGAACAAAAATAAGCCTACTGCCATGGATATAGAGCCATAAATCCATGCAACAGGACTGAAGGCTTCATAAATTCTGCTCTGAAATGCTTGTTTCAGCTTTTCTTTCTGTGTCTGTCCATCCTGCTGTACCGGGGTGCTGATAAGTCCTTAGCCCGACTAGGAAGGAAACAAGTTCGGAAGCATGTCAGGGACGCACGCGATTTCAACAACATCGAGACGCGAGCTGTGATCAAATTTATTTTTTCTGCAAGGCAAAGCGCCGAAGGAAATTCACGTCATTCTGACAGAAACATTAGCTTGTTTCCTTCCTGGTCGGGCTAAGGACTTACCAGCACCCCTATAGAAGTACTGAATATTGTACATTGCACCGATCACTACCCAGTCCACTGGCCTTCGTTGCACACCAACAGCGGTGTCTGTATCTCATCATGCTTGGTGTCTCTCAGAGCGACCGACCGCGAAACAGCATCTCTATGTATTATATTTGTAATTGAGAACAAAAGCTGGCCTCACGTGACTTTCATTCAAATAAATTTACCATTCACTTTTCTTGAAAACAAAAACTCTAATTCTCGAGTTTTTAAGGGTTCGGTATAAGCGTGACCTTTTAAGATGCAGAGGAGAGAGAAAACTTGCAAGTCTCTTGGCAAATGACACCTTAATGAATTATACAAAGACATCAGACGGTCTCGCCTGGCAGTGGATCAGAACAGGCTTCATATTACTTGAAACACGACTGCCGGAAGATATACGAGTAAAGCGACAGTTAATTGGTAAACAAGTTACTCTAAATTAGGGCATCATTTGTTCTGCTCTAAACCGTCGGCTTCAAAATCACATTAAATAAAATAATATTATATTAATGCCAGAGTATTAATAAATTCGTTCACGAAACTGTATATCGTGTTTCATAAAGACCAGCAATACTTTACAATTAAACTTCCTAAGATGGGACGCATGTAAGCATGTTTTCAACTCAGGGTAACCTTGGTGAACAATTTGGTATGACAATATATTTTATGCCTACAGCGAGAAACAAACCATCCTTTCACTGTTATTTTAAATACCATTACATAATTTGACATTCTGAGGACCGTGCATCGTGATATATTCTTATAATATAAGCCAACAAGATGCACTATTTCTCTACTTTATTTTGGTAAAGAACTCTACATGTTTCGGGCATATTTACTGTCCATCATCAGGATTCTTAATACTGTATACACAGCAACTGCTATTTGTCAGACTAGTGATGTCGACAGTCTGCTAGCAGACAGTCAATATAACTAGTATGACAAATACCAACTGCTGTGAATACAGTATTAAGACTCCTGATGATGGACAGTAAGTCTGTCCGAAACATGTTGAGTTCTTTACCAAAATAAAGTAGAGAAATAGTGCATCTTGTTGGCTTTTATTATAAGAACAGACCATTACAAAACTTAGTTCTTTTAACTACGTGCTATCTAACCAATCGGTGTCAAGCAGTATGTAGGACGCTAAACACAATGGTCCGTTAAGAAAAAAAGAAAGAAAAAGGAACGCAACAATGCTCACACTTTATACAGGGACGGCAGTTGCCACACTGACTACATTTTACAGTCGGGACAGTTAATCGCAACATTGTAAAGTCTGGTGCCACTTAAAGCTTGATACTGGGTTTGCACATAAGGTAACTATCGTAGTAGACCAACACGTCCTAGTGACCTGTAACGAATATGACAAAACACTATTTTATGTAGACAATTGCGAGAGATTTCAGAAACGAGAGGCCACGCTATTTGACCGCGGTCGAGAATCGGTCTAAGTCTTACGAATGCGATAAGACGTGTTGTCACTGCGCCTTAAAACGCTGCGTGTAAATCACTAAACATTTCACCTACAGCCGAGACACACAGTGTGTAAGAACAGCGGCGCCCAGGGCTACTAATCACAATGGCCACCCATAATATAATTCATAAAATTACGAAAATCACAGTTAATTATTCTCCTTCGGTGTCCATAATATCGGAACGTCAAACTTCATCAGAGTTTACAGGAAACAATACTTTTTACCTGTGCGTTGTTTACGTGCCTACACAAGAAGACAACCCAGCGTATGTACCACACACTGAACATTTACTGCCTACCAAACGTTTGTTAAATACATTATGACATACATTAACCTCGAATTTTTTTTTCACTTCTATAATTTAAAAGAATTTTGTTTTCCTATTATTTATTATGCATTTTGTCAAGGGTGAGATCTCAAATTTATTTGTAGTGACAGTTTTGGGTGAAAGTTCTTAAGCGAAAAGGCTTGAAAACAGCTTACATCAAGTCAAAAATTTGCCTAAATAAACTGTTGAATATTTAATGTGGTTGTGTATGACTGTATATTGTGAAATATTTACTGTGGTTGTGTATGACTGTATATTGTGAAATATTTACTGTGGTTGTGTACAACTGTATATTGTGAAATATTTACTGTGGTTGTGTA
>Ga0136643_10006132_pt1 | contig 17153 bp, 7 predicted proteins | sample TergutLab28metaG_FD_96883 | JGI IMG/M metagenome (GOLD analysis project Ga0136643, IMG submission 96883) | Labiotermes labralis P1 segment gut microbial communities from Petit-Saut dam, French Guiana - Lab288 P1 (version 3) (version 3) | ecosystem: Host-associated > Arthropoda: Insects >... | reverse complement strand
TATAATATAATATAATATAATATAATATAATATAATATAATATAATATAATATAATATAATATAATATAATATAATATAATATAATATAATATAATATAATGTAATATAACGTAATATAACATAATATAACATAACGTAACATAACATAACATAACATAACATAATATAATATAATATAATATGATATAATATAATAATACCACCAGGAAAGCACGAAATTAAGGAACCGCAAAAAAACAGCCATATTGGGCACTGCACACATACTACGGAAAGTGCTGATATAAAAGTACAAAACATATTTCACGGGCGAAATAACATTACATGTAGCATAAATTGTAAATACAGAAGAGCTGCAACACTATAGACTCTATAAACATGGTTTGTTTCAGGTATATAATTGTAAATACCTTGCATAAATGTGATAACATGAATAATAATAATAATAATAATAATAATAATATGCGCTCTTTGCATATATTTTTATGTATGGTCTGATGAAGATCCAGTAGGTGTCGAAACATGTTACTTTATTTTGAAAACTGAGGTACTGTCTTCCAGTAAATTAGTTGTGTTTGACTGTTACCTTCATTGAAAAGTTAACGCGTGTGTTATATAGTAGGGAGGTGTCCGGTTCAGATCCCACTCGGGACGTCAAATATACTATGTGTTTCTTTTTATGGCTTTCTTGAGCTATTCCAAGCAAATTCCGGGCTGTAAGTTAAAGTAACCCACGTCTACTTCGGGATTATTTCGAATTTATTATTCGCCAATCCGTCTATTCGGCCCTATGCAATCTGAGCTAATAATACTTACGCTGTATAAATAAAAAATAAAGAATTGGCATTTTATATCGCCTGCATAATCGAGGCGTATTTGCAGGGAATATGTGTCGGAGAGTTTGGAAGTTCTTAGGCAGTTCTGACCGCATATTTACCCAGGATAAAGCTACGACAAACCTAAAGTTGCGGCTTGGTACTGTGGGAAATAAAGCCGGTACTTCAACGTGCATGATTAAACACTTTACAGGTCAACTCTGCTTACCGTATTGTGAAATCTTACGTAAGGTACAGTGCAATTGCGGACAAGGATTATGACTGGCGTTCATATTGTTCTGAGCTACAGATAAACAATCACAACAGCCATTGTTTAAATAAACAAAATCTATGTTTGTATCGGTGCTTTCTGTGAGGTAGGACGTGAGTTTCTAAGACAGTCGTACAATTCGGCTGAACTTCACCTTTTTAGAGTTAGCAGTACAAGTGTACTGAACTCCGTAGGCGATCTGTCATTGAACTGTGTTTACAAGAACGCGAGTGCACCCGAATATTAATGAGAAGATACATGATTTTTATCTGACACTGGAGCATAATTGAAGATCATGACTCATGAAGATCTCCGATCTGTGACACGCCTTCATTTTCTTACCTGTTCATTTGAAATGCAGTTCATTATGAATTAATTGCGGCTGAAGAGGAGGAAGTGGTTACTGATTCTCTTAGTAATACGTGTAGCATGATTGAGACATTCCATAAGCAGGTTGACGACCCCGAGGTTTAATGCTTACCAAATAGGCAGCACGACAGTTGCTACTTTCTCTCTTTTTGAATCAAAAGTACCAAGAGGATGGAGAAGATTGCGCAACGAAGGCCTTCATAATTTGTGCTTTTCGCCAGATAGTAGTACGGCCGAGGACTCGTAGTACAGATTACAGAGGGAGACGTAGATGTTTCCTTCCTCCAGTGTGTCCAGACCGCCTGAGGGGCTCGTCCAACCTCTATTCAGTGATTTTGAGGTTTTGCTGGCCGTGCATCTCAGTATAATCTTAGTAATTAGCCAACTTAATGCACAAATTCTTGTTTTATAATAAGTTTATTATATGCCTCTACATGTTTCGAGCACTATGTGCTCATCATCAGGAGGCGAAAATTGTATATACAACATCTGGTATCATCACACCTGTAGGTGGTCGTCCGGTGCACAAGTTGAGAGAAGACTCTTCACTCAACCTGTGCACGGGACGGCCACCTACAGGTGTGATGATACCAGATGCTGTATAATACAATTTTGACCTCCTGATGATGAGCACACAGTACGTGAAACATGTAGAGGCATATAATAAACTTATTATAAAACAAGAATTTGTGCACTAAGTTGGTTAATTATTAAGACTCTTTTCAGTGGGTACCGGCAACTTTCTCCAGGGTGTAAAGTTGACCACTTATCTCCGTCTAGTGCCCAAGTCATCTTAGTTTGTATGACAGAATATCTAATTAAGATACTTTATGTACCCAAGACGTGAGCGACAATCAGTAATTAAGATCAAATCATGCAATGCATTTTTACGTGTACTGCTGTGCGCATGCGTATCTATCTAAAATCAGCTCTGAAATATACATTTTTATTTGTTGATACCCATCATCCGAACTTACTATACTTACGTGAGTAAGGATGTGAGGATCCGTGTTTAGTTTTCGAAGCCAAAATGGATCCGTGAACAAAAACGTGCGGGAAACACTGACTTAAGGAAACCTCGTGGATTTTTATTTGACGATAGCTACTGTCTGGGATGAGATGTGAACTACGTTAGAAGTTTTAAGTTTCCATTTGCTTCACCGTTTCCTTGTCACGAATGGTTGTAGAATTACCACTAAAAAGAAGTTGCTCAGTTATATTCTATAGAACATCCGAATATGTTAACTTCTTTTAAAATTAAGATATCTTACCATCTCTTGAAACCTGAAGCAAACAGTTATGTTCTTTCAACAATGAAAATTATAAGTTGCCATGGGAATGCAGAAACAAAAGATTGCGTTTGTTTCCTACATCATACTCATCAGGACAATCTAAATACCAGCTATACCTATAAGCAGTTCAAGAAGTCTATACCAGTTTTTTTCTTCTCCCACACAGTTGCACCATTTCTTTCGGATGGTTCACAGTTTGGCAATAGGTCGTACTGTTGTTGACGTGAGGCACGTAACCTTACTACAAACAGTGTAACAGGAGAGATACGCGCCTTCTGGTACCGGCCATAGGAAACAGGAATTACAGCCCACTGTCAATGGAGTAGGTACACATTGCTGCTTTTTTACGTAGAGGAAGGAGGAAACAGAACAGTTTGCCCTAACCTAGGTGCTTAAATGGTCTTGGATGTTGGTGACCGAACACGGAGTGACTTGTGTCACAACGGAGCAGCTTCTGGTGACAAAGACGCACCAGAATTTCTTTGTAACAGTCTAGGCACGATTTATGAACCCGTATCATCTCTCAGTGCAATCTGCCTCAAACAATTCGTTGACATCCATGTGTCTGCGGCGCGCTGTTCTATGTGTAGGCTATGTATTATTTAAGAACACTCACTACTATAGTGTTCTTGGCTACGTACGTCATGTCGCTGCTCCAAGCTTACGACGACGCCATTCGTCATTCAGAGTTGACATGAATTTCTGTCAACATAGCTACATACTTCCGCCCCAGCTACGGCTTGGCCCTTCACGCCTGTGTTGGCCCAGTAATTTTTGAAATTACAATGAATTTTAGATTACACAAGAGAATTATTATGTCACGTCCTACCGGCTTGCTTAACGTATAAAATCTAACGTATAGTGTACAACGTGTTTAGTTGATTGCTAGCCTCTCTGAGAGCAGAAGGAGAACATTTCCACCACGTTCTTTGAATTCATTTGTCTGGCGCGAAAGCTCAACTCGGGTCTAGACCGCGTCTTATGCGGTTTGTAGATCGCACACACACACACGGTAGTACTCCACTGAACATGTGATCAGCTAGTCGCAGAGACCGCTACTTACACAACACACAACAAACAACAAACACATGAACATCCATGCTTTCAGCGGGATTCGACCCCGCGATCACAGCAATCAGGAGCCTGCTGACCTATGCCTTAGACCACATGGTCACTGGGTAAACCGTTCTTTAAATTGTGTGAGTAAAGAACACAGTAGTTGCAATACGCTGAACTAAAGCGTGTGTAACTTGACTGAGGGTAGAGTGGAATGGCGGCGAGCGGTGCGCTGCCTGGCGTCATGCGAAATAGTACGAATGAAGAGTAAGGCGAGTGTTTGGATAAAGAAGCTTCTGTGTGTGAACACAGTCCGCCTTTACAACTGATGCGCTGTTTAATGCTGGTCGCGGCGTAAACAGTCGAGAAACAGTCACGACGCGAATCTAAACAAGCTGAAATCAATTATGAAACAGTGGGTAGGACTGGTACCTGGTCTGGTACGTGATAAGCCGGTGTGTGAGAAGAATGCACGTCATAACCGCTGCTAAGTAGTGTATCGGGAGCAAACCAGCTCCTCCGTGTCTTTAAGGGGGCGTCCCCCACCTGCCGGAGTAAAACAGCAAGTTGTTGCATGATAGGCAGCCAGGAACTTAGGTTGGTCAGTAATTAAAGAACAAACAAACGGACAGTATCATGAGAGCTGACAGTTTTCCAAATATTTATATACTAATTTACATTGGACAATAAATATTAACTGCGCTCCAGGGAATAACAAGCTTGTGTGAAAGCAAGACTGTTCTGTAGCCATGACCTACTATACATTTAGAATAATTTTCAGAATTACAGCTTGTCAGAACTGAGAGTGGTCGCCTAGTTTATAACAAATTTCGGTTTCACAGGAAAATGCAAGGTCGAGATCTTCAGGTTAGGACAACATACGCTCGTATATATTGATAACTGTCCAACGAGATGCAACACAAAGCAGTCTATTTATTATTCTGCAAGTACAGTCTACATGTTTCGGGTGTCAACCACACCCGTCATCATGAGTACACAAAACTGTAATTACTGCCTCCGGTACTGGTCATATTTTTTGTGCAGCTACCTCCCTTCAACATGGGACGGGTGTGGTAGACACCCGAAACATGTAGAGTGAACTTGCAGTATAATAAATAGGCAGCTTTGTGTTGCATCTCGTTGGACAGTTATTAATATAGATTAGCGATGCACGGAACCGTAAACATAAAATACGCTCGTAGTTTTGGGGGAAACTGCAAAATCGTGGTATTCGGATTTACGAAAACATGTAGTTTCGGAGGATCCTGCTGCCCCCTCCTCACGATAGTATATCTGTTAAGGAATGGGGGAAGCCCACCTAAGGACAGTAATGATGTGAATATTATAAATTTTATTAATGTAGCTTCTTTGTTTGTTATTATGGTTTGGTTGATAAATGAAACCCCTGACAATTTGATAGCTGAGACTACAGTTAGTGCTAGTGTTGAGTAGATTGTGAAGTATACTATTCATAAATTTTCACTTGTGGTTAGTGCAATTAATATTCATCCTGCTGCCCCCTCCTCACGATAGTATATCTGTTAAGTAATGAAAACCAACAAAATGCACACTTTGTTGGTTTATATTACATAATTGTATCACAAGTCACGGAACAAGACACATAAGGATAGCATTTCTGTTTTTACTTTCACTCTATATTCTGTTACAAAAAATGCAGGTAGCTTATTTCCCCGAAATTTTGGCAGCCGCTTTAGACTTCGACTGTAAAGGTGGAAGCAGCAGAATCGTTCGGAAGTGTCTTTTTCCTACAAATTATAATATGAATGGGGACGTAACAGTTTCCTCCGAATATTCAGCAACGACGTTATCTTAAAGCTGGAGGTAACAGATTTTTCTAAACCACTGGTAACATCCTTTGAGATACACATAACCAGGTAGTAACCCAGGACGTTACAGTCTGTTTCCAGTGTTCTGAAAACCCACAGTATCATCGTGTCTTGTCCGCATTAACCGTTAAGGGTTCGTCGGTGTGGTGATCTGTTCTTATTGTTCTTAGTTGGATATATTTTTGTGATCGCTGTGATTGCAGATACCTGTCATTTTTAACAGTAAGATACCACATTTTAATCCTGTGTAAGGACCACTGAATTTGCATTTATAGATATAAATGTGTCCCATAGCTGAGGGAATCCCGTTGATGGGCAGATCTACACATTTTGTCCAGTACATGTTTTCACAATTAACTGCGAACATGTCGAGTCCTCAGGCTTGCTACTGTAGCTGAAACTTTGGTAGTTTATCCTCCTCATTTGGGGATGGTAAACCAGAATTGGAAAAAACAACTAACTCGACGTTCACAGGGCCGTGCATCGTAATATTATTTCTATAATAAAATCAACTAGATGCACCAATGTATCAAATTTATTTTATCTTGAACTGACACTCCACCTGTTTCGGACTGTCTTTCCGTCCATCATCAGGAGTTCAAGACTGTACATACAGATACTGCTGTCTGCTTGCAGACAGCAGTATCTGTTTGACAAATGCCTTTTGCTGTATGTACAGTCTTGAACTCCTGATGATGGACGGAAAGACAGTCCGAAACAGGTGGAGTGTCAGTTCAAAATAAAATAAATTTGATACATTTGTGCATCTAGTTGATTTTACTATAGAAATAACAACTAACTCCTTAATCCATAAACATACACAATTCATTACTACTCTGTGTTGGATCACTGTTGCCTTTCACCCCGTGGTCAGTCAGGTTTTACAGTAAACGGTCAAACAAGTACAACATGTATTAATTTTATTCCCTAAAATATGTGGGAGGGGTGGGAAATTATACAAGATATATATATATATGTAAAATCAGATACGGTTCATTACTTATTGCATGTGTTAGGTTGTTGTTATGCCGTTTTCGCGCACTTACGCAGATGAAATCTTCTGAATTGTACCATCTGAGAGACAAGGATGTCTTCGTTACCATTTTAACATAAACGCCAGAGACTTAGAAAGCAGCGGGAGAAACACGGAAGGGGTAAAGGAAAGAAGAAGTCTGGAGTAAAGATACGGAGGAAATTATCGCTTTTCCACTAGTTAAGTACAATACTCAGCTGGAGGTACTGGAAAAGATTGAGGATTACTAGTCCTGTACAGAATACGTTTCTTTTTCTGGTTTCACGGTGTAGGCAAATTGCCTGTTCTGGTTTTATTGATCATGTTCACATTTAATCTCTTTGGTCTATGTTTTAATGCAGTTTTACATTTTCATCAATTATCAGTCAGAAGAAAGTATAACTAGTAGTAAAATATTGTACAAGCTGGATTTTGAACTGTAATTTGAATACATTTAAAGGAAAAGTGTAAAAAAAAGAGAAGTGGGCTATCAAACAACATGGAGAATGGAGTATACATGGATGAATTGTAGAGTTTATAGAAGAATTTGATTATTTAGATATAACTTTAGAAAATACAGGAGACTGGAACAAGCACAAAGCACAGTGAAAGTAAAAAGTTATCAGCATTAGTGGCTATTAGCAAATAAATAAATAAAAAAGGATAAAGTTTTCCCGTTACAGGCCCGGTGTGGTCCAGAGGGTGGGTAGAAGCATAGCTCTACTCCATGACTGCGGCAGTAGAAGGGAGTGAGTGGTCAGCAGCACGCCCCGGCTGCACTTTACCCCCGGGAAAGACCCGGTAACCATTTTACAGGAGGCTGGGTGGGCCCCAGGGCCGGTCTGGACGGGCGGAAAACCTCGTCCCCACCGGGATTCGATTCCGCACCGTCCAGCCCGTAGTCCGTCGCTATACCGACTGAGCTACCCGGCCTACAAATTAAATAAGTAAATAAATGAGTACGTAAGTAAATGTAGAGTGCATAGCCGATGTTGTAAGAAGATAGTAGGATTTGTAAGATTTACAACCCATAGTGTGGCGGAAATGGAACTAGGGAGGGACAGGAAGGAAGGGAAGGTTATGTGGTTGACAGCTATGTATTGGCATTGGATTGTACCTGCGGACATTGAAGACCCTGTCAGACAGTGACATGAATGACAGACAAGTAATATGAGGTTGGAATGCTGGACAGAGTGTATGAATAGAGTGCATAGGCGTTGATTGCGTTTGGCAGTATCAGCAGGCGAGTAACACCAGTCAATTAAGTAAGATTGCTAAAAGGAAGATTTAGTGGTATGAAGAGGCAGAATACAACCTCGAAAATGTATGAAACATTTTCAGGTGTATTTATCTGGATACGTAGCGTATTCAGGGCGCGAAAAAAATACTGCATGCTGTAGTAGAGACGAAACGAACAAGGTAACTTGGTTTAAAGCAGGAGGTTGGCAATTAAGGTATATTAGAAGACAAAAAGATAAAGGAATCTGTCCTCTGTATTTGGGAAATGAAGATGTGTAACAGTTATAGTGGAGCTGCAAGAGAGTCGAGACTGGACTGTCTGTGTAAAAATGACTAGATATGACGAGAGATTGATACAAAATAATATATTGCACACACAGAGCAAGTTTGAAATGCAGTAAAATATCTAGACACAGTAAGGCGTAAATGGGTAAATAAGGTAAAAGAAATGTGACAATAATTTATATGTGGAGGTGACTGTGCACCGTGACAACCAGACTTTAAAGGTGAGCCGCTCTTGGAACCGTGTTATAAGAATTGACCTCAATAAATGTGGTTGTTTCATTGATTTTCCACCAAACCTATATGATCTTAGCAATTAAGAGCGCCGTTAAATTAAGCACACCGCGTCTCTCTCTCTCTCTCTCTCTCTCTCTCTCTGTACAACATGCTGTGACATTTAAAAAAATGTATTTTGTTTATGAATTTTGATTCTAAAATACAGCGATTACTTCGCTGAACAGCATTGTGCCTAACCGAGTGGTCTTTATGGTGGAAAAGTGCTGCGTTCTGAAAGTCAAAAATGAGTTTTTTTAAATTGCTGTTCAGATGAATTTCAGGTTTTATAGTCTTAACTGAAGCCATTACAGACATCAGAGGATAATATTAAAATTACCTTACATAAATACATTACTGGGTGCACTGGATCAAGATAGGGACGTCCTGTGGCGGATTTTGTGAAGACCATAATGAATTTTGTGATCCGGTAAAGTAAGGGATCTATTTATCAGTGTGACAGAATGTCAGCTTCTTAAAGAAGAATTATCAGGTCGCAGCACGGCACGGTTTACTGCAAGCCCTGGCTGAATAGTTTTGAACTAACGTCATAGAGTTCTAATGGCGTGTGGTGCGCATACTGATGGCTTTTTGCTGTCACCTGTCGCGGTCAACGCCATACTTGATGCGTAATGTCCATCCGACTCCCTCAGGCTATTGATCTACTCGTCTTCCTGTGGTCGATCCACTATTACACTCAGCGGTCCACTGAACACTCTGATCTTCCCATTTCTCTTTCAGTGGCGCCCAGAACAAAGGGCCGAAAGAAGCAACCGCTGGGCGGCACTATAATTGTGATAGTCATGCGCGGTAATCATTTGTTTATGCTTTATTTATGGAGGTCGTTAGTATATCAGGCTATATATAACCTAGAAGTCTCCAGTGAGCGATGTGAAAGGAAACGGTCGTGACCTGAATTGAGGTACTATGCAAGCATTTGTCTGCAAGGACTCGGGATGGATATGTTAGGACAGTCGCGTGATCCTGCCAAAATATGATTCGGGCAGTGGTCTAGTTGAAGGGAAAAGTGTTGCTGCTTTAGCCAAATTGCTCGGTTTATTCTTGCTTATTAAGGACGAGGAGAAGGAATGGAAACTACCCTATCCTGTAACGGTTTGTTACATCATACTAATATTATGTCGTAACTAGGATAGCTTACTTCGTGTGGACTGGTCTGGCGGGGGGCATTAATTCCCGTGGACTGAAGTTTTTCTCACCGGCACTGCGACCCCTTATATTTAGTGAATACGGGATTGTGTTTCACGGGGTAAAGCGGTCGGAACATGAAGCTGATCACGTACCATTATCTACTGAATCTAAGTAGATAGAGCAACCCCTATACAGGCCTGGACAGGCCCCTAGCGCTCCAGGAGGTTGAGGTTCCAGAATTTCCAGACATTCGGCACATGAAGGTAGCAAAGTTGTCAGCCCTACGCACCAGCCGCCTTTACCCCCAGGAAATATTATTTGTAATCATTTCTGCTTCGACGCCAGGGCCGCAATACGGCCGACAGGATTAAGTCAATGAAAAATCCCGTCGGGAATCGAACCCACGACCTGCTGACTTGAGGTGCGGTTCCTCAACCAACTGCGCCACCGCGTGCCCCTCTATTATCTAGTGCCGAATGTTCAGAAAGAGTGGACCTGTACATTCACTTCTCCATACGCCTTTATTGCGTGGTGCAAGTACATTGACAACTTGACACTTTCCTTTGTCTGAGGTCTGTACATGATATACACGACGTTGCGGTAGTTATCTCTTATTCTCGTCTCCAAGTTGCTGTTACCCAGTGTATTGTGAGGTATTTTACAATCTCTCTGACCGCGTTTGCAACGAAAATTGCAAAAATACATTATTGACTTTGTCATGTCCGACTGTCCTCATGTAAGATTTCGAAAATCGCGGGGTGTATTTTAATGAAATTTGACACTGGGAAGTTTTATTAAACTCAGAGAGTAGTAGGTGACTCTGTACATTAACACCTACCTGTGTTCCAGCTCATTCACACAATAAAATTTTAAGTTACCCATAACCATAACCCTTCCCTGTGGATAACTTATAATTTTATTGTTCGCGTAAGTTGGTGTACCTAAATGAATGGAAGCACAATGCGCGGTGTGAAAAATGTTACCTGTATGCCGGCGCGCCAGGAGAGCTGAAGTCGCTATGTATCGGTAGAGGCGGAAAATGTTCTGAGAGAAAGTTTATAGAGAAAAATTAAACCCAGTTCTCCGTCCAACAAACCTAATCTGTAAGCCTTTTGATTTTCAATACAACTGCACAAGAAAGGGAAAGAACACTCCACAATGTTAACGCTATTGGAAAATTCCTGAACTTGTCTATATTAAGATTATTGATGGCACCTGGAATCGAACGACGCTAACGGTTAGAATTCTACCGTAGTATATACGAGTCACGGGCAGTAATGTCCAAGATAAAGTTGTTCCCATGCCTAGTTCACCACAGCTCCATGAGACTATGAGGATTTAAGGTATAGAGCCGACTTCTTAACTTCCACCCTAGACTGCGATATACGGTACGTTTCACACTCTCGGCGCTTCATCCCTGGATTAAGCAACGCCGTTGTACGTGGGATACAACGTGTTGTGGAGGATCGTCGATTTCGTAGCCTAGTCACTTTACCGACTGTGCTCTCCTGGGAGGAGACTGGTACGTGTTCCAGGCGATGGGTACAAGCAGGTACATCAAGGAAGCAGAATGCAAAAAGAATTCAGGCAGGCGGAAGATGAAATTTTTAAGACGCCAGAAATACCAAGGATGTGGAATTAAGGCAGAATGACGTAACGGGACCCAGATAGAGGGAGGGTGGCGCCGTATTCTTAATCGGGATGGAAGAGTTTTGGAGTGTAAAGAATCCTTCGCCTCGAAGGGAATAACGTATATCAAGATCGAGGTTTGAGGTTCTCACGTCGGGGAATATTAAGATTACGGTCTTCTGGGCTCTTATAGCCAGAGCACAGGTGCAACAGAATCTTCTGAAGTGATGGTACATTATGCCAAATTGCATGGAATTGCATCTCGGAGGATCGTTATCTTGCTGTGAGTATATCTGAGAAGAACAGAGTGCTGAGAAGACGAGCAACAGGAGGAAGGAGATGTAACTAAGTACGGTTAAGCTTCATAATTAATACCTGCTGTTCACTCATTGTTAATTAGAAAGTTCTAATGAAAGAGATTGCACGGTCCTGTGATGCAGCACGCATTGTGCAATGAGCAGCGTGTACAAACCATTTCGGTTTTTAAACCTGAAGGGAAGAGACAGCATGTGAGCCATAAGGACACATGGAAGGAGGACAAAATTCACAGTAAAGAAATGATAAAATTAAGGGTAGGTTTCCCCTAAGAACAGGGCATGAAGGCCGAGAGAGGGAGTAAAGTTGTATCTCTACTCTTCACTTACTCTCGGCGCTATATGGTGGTGGGTTGTCAACACCGCACCTGGGCCGCTTTACCGCCCTGGTAAAGACCCGACATCCTTGAATAGAAGGCTGGGTAGGCCCCATGGTCAATATGGATGGGTGAACGGGTACGGAAAACCTCGTTCCCAACGGGATTCTATCCTCGGACCGCCCAGTCCGTAGCGAGTCGCTGTGTCAACTATGCTGTTCCTGACCACAAAGAAATGGCAAAGGTAAATAAATAGGAAATTTGTCTCTGTTCACGTATTGAAGGGCGGCCGGTATAGCTCAGTTGGTTTAGCGTTGGCTTCACGATGGACTGTCCGGGGATGGAATTCCGTTGGGGACGAGGTTTCTTTGCCACTCCAGACCGGCTTCGAAGCCCAGCCAGCCTCCTGCATGATGGGTACCCGGTTCTTCCCGGGTGTAAAACGGCCAGGGCGTGGCTCTGATCACCCACACCCTTCTCTCGCTGAGGATGCGAGTGGGTTGGAGGTGTACCTCCGTCTACCCTCTGTTCACATATAGGAATGTCATAGGGTGTCCTGCTCCTTTGACCACGCTATGAAGGCACACAGAATGGAGGATTAGCTCCATTCATTCTTAGTCTGTGCAGTAGATAGACGTGAGTGGTCAAGTTCACTTCCCGGCCGTCCCCGGAAAAGAACCCCGGCACCCACTGTGTAGGGGCTTGTATGGGGCGCAGACCCATTCTGGACGTTTTGGAGAAGAAAAAAAATCTCTGGTATCTGCCGGGATTAGAACCCGCAGCCCAGTGACTGTAGATGCTGACTGCATTGTGCTGGCCCACCGGTAAAGTGAGGAGTGAGAATTAGACTGATGGCAGTTAAGTTGAATGGGCAGGGATCGGAAGGAGGCGATCTTGACTGCTGAGGTGTTCCAGTAGCCCCACAGTTCGCTTGGAAAGACTCGGGGATAATGTTACGCAGGTTAATGTAACGCATTTTACAAAATTTAATATTTATGCGGGAGTGTTAAGACGTCTTAAACGTATCTCAAGGACTTGTATTTGTAAAACCAACACGTGCACGACACAGTATGTATAACATGATTATGATTTATTTACTGCGACGTGTCTCAGCGTTCGTAAGCAATCACCAGGGAGTTTGCACCGATGTATTTGAAAACTAATGGATATGATAACACTTCCATTGTAACTAAACACACGCTATTTTATTTTATGTGTATTGTACGAACATGAGTTTTAAATACATGGCGTAGACTCGCCGATAATGGCGTACTAATTCCTAAAAATGTCGGAGAAAATAGAGCATAATTTGTGTTACACATACTATATTGGGCAAGTGTTGGCTTTGTAAATGGACGGGCATCCCACTGGACGGAACGAATAACAAAAACGCATCAACGAGTCTATTGTTGGATGGAACCAATTTTGTGTTTAATTTTAAGTAACATCGCTAACGAGTCGCGGGTTCGATTCCCGATGGTGTCGCTGGAATTTCTCATTGACATAATCCTTCCGGTCGCACTATGGCCCTGGGGTTGACTCAGCATCTAACAGAAATGAGTACCGGGAATATTTCCTGGGGGGTAAAGGCGGCCGGTGCGAAGGGCTGACAACCTTATCACCTTCATGTGTCGAGTCATGAAATCTGGGAGCCTCAACCTCCTGGAAGCCTCATGGCCTGTAATGAGATTGATTTTAACATCGCTAATGAAGCTTGAAAAGTATGTTTGTGTCTACCTAAAGCGGAGGATAAGAAAACCAGTAACACATAGTGTTTAAAACAGTATCAATTTCAAACAATTTGTTTTTACATCACGGTTCAGTAACAGTTTTGTCCCATGTTTCGGCAGAAACTGAATTCAAAAGATTATTTAAAATTTAATTCAAACGCTATGTAAAAGAATAATATCTTAGTCTAATATATTTTTGCTGTTCTATACATGAATTTCTCAATTTATGTTTGAAATGCGTATAACTGATGATGGCCACGTAAGGCCGAAACATGTAGTAAATTTGACATTAATAATTTTGTCGACTTTGAGTTGTGACTGACGGTTTCTGTTAGTTGCTACTGTATGGGACAAGTAGAGATTGTGCATTGATGCAGGACCACTCGTTTTGTGCCGTAATGGTGCTGCGAATCGGGTCGTCAGCAGCAACAAGTAGCGGAAGGGACATTCCTGGGACGTTGTACACTGTTTCGAGTAGCAGATAGGCTACTGACTGTCAGGGAGAGAGGAAGCAAAGAGAGACTCATATTACGAATACTCGGGGTGGCCTGTAGTCGTGCGGTGCATCTCGGCCGTTGTCGATCTGTTGCCCATTCCATTTCTAAGTTGCTAACGCGTAACAGTTTCAGTCTTGGAACGAATACTTAGTGGGGTCTTTGGACAGGCACTTGTCTTCATGAAATACATTCCCACGTGCCGAAACCTTTGTTGAGCTAAAACCGCACAGTCACATTGCACATGTGAGGCTATTTCGTTCTTGATTTGGCATCTTTAATGAGCCCGGTTTGAATAAAGTGTCATTTAAAGTAACATTGTCCTATAAGACGCCCTTTAAAGTAACATTGTCCTATAATACGCCCTTTAAAGTAACATTGTCCTATAAGACGCCCTTTAAAGTAACATTGTCCTATAATACGCCCTTTAAAGTAACATTGTCCTATAAGTCGTCATTTAAAGTAACATTGTCCTATAATACGCCCTTTAAAGTAACATTGTCCTATAAGGCGTCCTTTAAAGTAACATTGTCCTATAATACGCCCTTTAAAGTAACATTGTCCTATAAGACGCCCTTTAAAGTAACATTGTCCTATAATAGCCCTTTAAAGTAACATTGTCCTATAAGACACCCTTTAAAGTAACATTGTCCTATAATACGCCCTTTAAAGTAACATTGTCCTATAAGGCGTCCTTTAAAGTGACGGTGCCCTGTAAGGGATGATTTAAATTTACAATGGCTGTAAGGAGTCCTTTAAAGTGAGTGTCCTGTAAGGAGTCCTATAAAATGACAGTGTCTTGTAAGGCGTCCTGCCACTTGTCTTAGCGTTTTCTTAATAGTTGTGGTAGTTGTTTTAGCTGAGGTATCTCCATGTTTGTGTCCAGACGTGACTTCCAGCCTTACTGTGTGTTATAATTCTGTTTTGTGCAATTACACAAAGAAAATCCATTTGTCTTTCTTTTATACGCCTTTATACACTAGTCTGCTACAGACGCATTTTGGCATTAGAAGAACCGTCATCACTGTCTGTAGTATTACATTTATGCATACATGCCCATATTGATCTTGTCATATCTAGATCTTACAATTCATCTATATGAATACCTCAGAATTTTAGAATTTAATCAAATAAAATGGACTATGACTATAGATATACACTGTTGATTGTAACGTTTGCAGGGTTATCAGCAGAAATGTCGATATGTTCTCGTCTAGTGTCATGTGACACACTTTACGTTAAACACTGATGTAGTGTGTTGTTGAACTTTCAGCGATTATCTATATGTCTGCCGTATTTCTGCCCTCCTTTCTACCAGAAGATGCGAAATTCACGTCTGTTAGGATATTTGGCCTTCGGATTTAAATACCGGAACTAATATATGAACATTTTCTACCACTTTAGCTGGTACATTCGGAAATCCGTTGGCTTACACTACAGTTACGTCATAAGGAGCGGTCGCTTGCTGCAAGAATTGTTTCATATTACCATAAATTTTCATTCAAATAGTAACTTAGCTCTAATACAGTTAATTTTTAGACACCTCAAGAATTCTGTCTTTGTATCAGATTTCATTTACTTAAGAAACAATTAAATTAAAAATAAACTTCTGAAATTTCCTACCTGTAGAGATTTGAAATGGGAACTGCCGGTGACAAGCTGTGTCGCCAGGTCTCAGTGCTTGGTGGAGGCGTAGGCTGCTACGGTGGAAAACGTATTGTGAATTGAACGAATGTTTCCCTGCCAGCCGTAAAACCAAGCCCCTCACAAACACGTATTGCTGGCAGTAGTATCTCCCCTGTAGGCGCGCGCCTTCGCTTCTGAGCCCATTACCTCGTCTGTTCACAAATCAAGGCTGTACCCAAGGAACTTCGTTTATCCAGAGTACCTCATCTCAGATAGTATCACCGAGGGTGTTGGATGAAGCAGTAAAGCTTTTCATCTCTGCTCTTGAGACGACCTGTTTGAATCTATGCTGGGACACCGACTATACCGACTGGTGTTCTTCGTGGTTCCTCACCCCTTCCGAGGAAATTCAGGGGTAGCACTTCCGAATAGGACATGACCTCTAGTTCCCATGTCCTTCTAAGTTTATTATTTACTTAATATTTATTAGTGTTCCAACAAATACACATAGAAATTAATATTAAAATTAATATTAAAATTACTCCGACATGTTTCGGTGTTCTTACAGCATCCTCAGGGAGCTTAAAACTTTGTCAGCTAAAGTTATGAATTATTGAATTGATAAAATACAGTACATCAATATGTCGTTATGGTAAAGGCTAATCGTTTGTAAAATGTGGCTGCATATGTAATTCATATCTGCAATATGGAGTGTAATAAGAATATGTAACATTATAAGGAGTTTGATAAATTATATCGGTTGATTTGATGGACCTACATTGGTTAGGTGTGTGTGTGTGTGTGTGTGTGTGTGTGTGTGTGTGGTGCGCTGGCCAGGAGTAAACTGAACCCGGAAGTGGGTATCTAGTTATGTAGTGTTATCTCTCGTGCCAATTCATGTAGAGGGTTGAGGTCGTTGACCCTCTGTTCGTGGATTAATTAATTTTTTATTTATTATCAGATGATTTGGTACTGTATATTTTGAGCCACAGACTCGTCATTATACCGCAATAAAGAAATAGAATAAAATAAACATGGACACTGAAAGCCGCAGTTCAAATTCTTTAAAATGCAGGCCGTGAGGACTTGAATCACTCGGAGCAACACTGGTTGTCTCATTGTTGTTAACGTTCTCTTGAGTCAGTCGGAGCAGCACTGGTTGTCACATTGTTGTTAACGTTCTCTTGAGTCAATCAGAGCAGCACTGGTTGTCACATTGTTGTTAACGTTCTCTTGAGTCAATCAGAGCAGCACTGGTTGTCACATTGTTGTTAACGTTCTCTTGAGTCAATCGGAGCAGCACTGGTTGTCACATTGTTGTCAACGTTCTCTTGAGTCAATCAGAGCAGCACTGGTTGTCACATTGTTGTTAACGTTCTCTTGAGTCAATCAGAGCAGCACTGGTTGTCACATTGTTGTTAACGTTCTCTTGAGTCAATC
>Ga0136643_10006130_pt1 | contig 17154 bp, 8 predicted proteins | sample TergutLab28metaG_FD_96883 | JGI IMG/M metagenome (GOLD analysis project Ga0136643, IMG submission 96883) | Labiotermes labralis P1 segment gut microbial communities from Petit-Saut dam, French Guiana - Lab288 P1 (version 3) (version 3) | ecosystem: Host-associated > Arthropoda: Insects >... | reverse complement strand
TTATTATTTTTTTTTTTTTTTTTTTTTTATTATAAAATAAAATATTGTTTATTCAGATTTGTTTTTGGGGGGGGGGGAGGGGGGGGTGTGGTGGAATTATATGTCTGTCAACATAAGATGTAAATTATAAATAAGAGTTACATTTTTCAGCCTTTTCCCAAGGATCTGCAGTACTGTTGTCAGATGGTTTTAATGAAGTATCTGGAGATGAAAGCAAGTTTTCAGGGCTTCAAGCGTTCTAAACAACTTCTTGACTATTTAGAACCAGCTGAAATTCAAGCAATTGGTGGTAAGAATTTAAAGTTGCACTTAACCATAATGGACACTAACATAGTATTAAACTGCATGCAAAATTACATTTATGTTTACATACAGATATATTTAATTAATCCATCATACTGCTTCAGTAGCTACTGAATGAGAAACAAGTGTATTGCTATGTACAGTGAACATAACCTGTTTCATAGTTATTTTGTAGACTATAAACTGAAATTTGGTACATTTTGTTGTCATAAATTAATACTTTTCAAATGAATTGGGATAAGGGGCTGGCAATACATGTTCTTCATTCCCCTCTGATAAGGTACAATACTTCATCTCCCATTTCTGACATTTCTCGTTCTTAAACATACAAGGAGGTAGTAAAATATAAGTGTTTTGTCTGGTCTAATATGGGACTGCAGAAAAACTTTATCAGACACCCAAACTTTTCAGCCTATTTAGCCTGCTGTGCACATTTTAAATAGTAATTTGCACCTTCTTGTAAGTCTTCCTCAGTTTCATATTTGTGTTAGTTTAGTTTAGCTAAGTTAAGTTTAGTGTAGTTTCATTTTTCATCTACTTAGTCATAAACATGACACTGGACAGTTTCATTTAGGGATTTACAGTGTTATAGAAACACAACTTATAAATACATTGATATCAAACCAGTTTAATATAATAAATAGCAATCAAATATTTTAAGAAGTTAGACTAAACACAACTTCAGAATTCGTACATTATTATGATCCACATATAATGAGTATCACATATGTTTGTCTGCTGAATTAAATTCATATTGCAACCGAAAGGATCCCAATATTATTTTTATTAATATTATATCATTCTTGAGGTAGTTGGGATATTAAAATTTAACTCTCTCACTGGATTAAGTAAACGTTTTTTATTACACACTCACATTTTGTCCCTCTACAATTAGGCAATATAATGTGTGTGCCTCAAGTTTTGCAAGAAATACAGTGCAAAATTTATAGTTTATTCATTTTACGTGAGTAACGAAAACTCTACCTATGCTCATGAAGATGATGCCAGAAAGCATTAATATAGTTGTATGTCAATTGGAATCTGTTCTGCCATTCTCCATCCTCTATCTTATATTATGATATATGGGGGTCTGGGCATGATAGAACCCCATGTCATACACAAATGGTTGTATTATTTAATAGCACTGTAATTAGTATTAGCATGCAGGCAGGCAGGCAGGCAGGCAGGCAGGCAGGCAGGTGGGGGGGCAGGCGGGCCAACAGGCAGGTGGATGGGCAGGTGGGCGGGTGGGCAGGCAGGCATAAACACACAAGTTGAAGACTACTTTCATTATTACATCAACAACCACTATAATAATGCATCTTATTTGATTTTTTAAACATTCAAGCATGATCCACTGCAACAGGTGCATACATGTCTAAAATGTACATTTAATCAAACAATTTGGATTCATTATTACCGTGATTAGTTGTCCATTTCCTGACAAAAAAAGGCTGGATTGTTTTAAAATAAAGTAAATTTACAGTGATTAATATCTATAACTTATTTGACTTAGTAGTTTCAGACTGCATGAACAGAAACAAATCAGTCTTGCTGCAAGTTCCGTGGTGGGCTGTTTTGACATACAACATCCCATTGTGTTATTCAGCAAACCAATACAGAGAGTTTGATAATAGTCTAAACACAACTGAATTTTATTCTCTTTAATAGAACAACATGTTTTGGCCTAGGCTAGGCCATCCTCAGGTTCAAAACCAATTTTAAAATACATGAACAAATTAAATGTAAATCAGAGGGTTTGCAACAGTTGTTTACAGTTTTTCATAATGAGTAATTATTCCATTAGCAGTCCAAGTTTGTCATGGCACTGCCATCAATCTGGATGCCTCAATATTTACAATGAATGTCAACCAATACAACAAATTCTGTTCCTTCATAAACAGCTAACTTTGAAAATGGGAAGTATGTAACTGGATAGCTGTATTTTGTGTACAGGTAGGTCTCATTTTATGCAATTACACCACTTCTAGAATATAGGTGATAGTTTACAGTTGAGTGCAATTTGGCATTGTTGATTCATGTCCACACTTATCTTCTGTAGCAGGCTAGCAGAATGTGACATCATGGTCACAACAACAGTCACATGTATGGATGGATTATATTGGTGATATAACCATGCAGCTCACTTACTTTCAGTTGAATTCAATTCAATTCAATTTATTCAATCCACATCAAATGTGTGGCACTGAACATGTCAATCTCGGTATTCTCTTCTACAGCATTGGCTTTTCTTACCAAAATGAGTGTGAAACAAATACATATCACCTAGTGCAATCCAAGAGAAAAATCAGCCAAAGACAATCAGTATTGAAATTAGCCCAGTAAGCTGATTTGAAAAAGGTGAATGAATTGTTGACATGTGCTAAAATGTTAGACTCGCTCCTATTAGTGATTTGTAATTGTGCTGATGGAATTAAAGGCAATGCTAAGTCAGGAACTAAAGTGCTCATTTGTGTAGGAAGACTACCACAGTCCTATCAGAATAAACTGTGCCAAAAAAATGGCTGTGTGTCCTTTACACATTTATTGCATTAGAAATAAACATATTGTATAGAAATGCATATATGCCATATAGAAATGTATGTATTCTGTATATACAGTGGACATATACCCTACAGTTCCATACATCCACTAGTGGTATAGTCATACACTATGTAGGATGAGGTTGTCAGTCCCTTAATACTCAGGAAATACCCTGTTTTAAATGGCAGTTTTGTGTTCAATTTGCACGATGTTTTCAGGAACATAATACTGGTGTAGAAAGAGACTCACATGTAATTAGTATTTTGCATTATGTTTGTACACTGTGTAGGCCATCATAAACAGTGAACAAATTTATGCATCACAATGGGTTAGTTCTTCGCTGGAAAAATGCATTATATCAAACTACCTGCAATCTACCATGAAAAATTGATAACTTACCAGTGTTGTATAATTAATCTGCACCAAAGTATTTAAAGGGATGAACAGGGGTCACACAAAGAAATGAATGCTACAGTTGTGCAGTGATTCCGGCGGTGGAATATGAATTTGTTTGCAGTGCAAATTCATTGGTTGGTGTTTAATAAGATGCCAGTTTCTCTGCTCATAGGGACCACTGTTAATATCCTGTAAGCCTTTGTCCAGAATAACTACAGGTGGGTTTCATTGAGTGGCTCACATATTGTAAGACACTAAATGTGAATCCTGTCACTCATGATTATGATTTGCATTAGGAAAATGTATATTATGGAATTTGCTTCTCTTATATTCAGACTTTTTGTATAAATATAGTACAAGTCCACATTTACAAATTTTTAAGTGATTTATTCCAGTTCATTCATTCATTTATTCATTCATTTAGTACTCCAGAAATCCGTCAGAGTGGATATAGAACTTGTCAATAGATAACAACAGGCATAGCACAAAATGAGTCTTGACAATAAGATACATATGATAGTAACTTGTGATTATGATACATAAATAAAAAATCAAGTTTATGCAAGGAAATTTAGTTAGTCATAAAATATAAATCTACAATAACTGAAAGCACTTGCATTCACCAAACCTAAAATGAGCCTTTAACATGAGTAATCTGCAAGTGGCAGACAATACATTGATTTAATTAGGCATTCATATAAAAATTTCCAAATGGTACCAACTGACGAATTATTGGAATTTTTCATTGACATAATCCTTCTGCCCGCATCATAGCCCTGGAGTTAAATCAGCTGCTAACAGAAATGAGTACCAGGAATATTTCCTGGGGGTAAAGGCAGCCAGTGCATAGGGCTGACAACCTTACCATTTTCATGTGTCGATTGCCTTGAAATCTGGGAGCCTCAGCCTCCTGTAACCCTCTGGGCTTGTCCAGACTTGTAATGGGATTGCTTTACCTTTACCAACTGATGAACTGTGTGCTAATATTACAATCTAGCCTCTCTCAACTTGACTTATTACACTTGTAAAGGTAAGGTAAATTTTACCCTAGAAGAGGTTACAAAGGCCCAGAGGGGGAGTAGTTGTATAGCTCTACTCTTTCTTTAAACTCGGCACTAGATTGGAGTGGGTGGTCAACACCATGAGCTGGCTGCTTTACTCCAGAAATGACCCAGTACCAGGGCCAGTCTGGAGCAGTGTGGAAAATCTTTCCCTGACCGGTATTTGCTTATTGCACATGTCTATTTTGTACCCTTGTTATTTTCTAAGCCTTAACACAGTTTTCTTCTTAACAGGTTATATTTTGGCAACTTTACCAAGTGAAGCTGTTAGGAGGGCTACCAACAGTCTATATATATTAGAAGCTGTTGGACAGTTGTCTCTGTCAGAACTTCTTGTAGCTACAAAGGAAATTAAACCTTACAATTATGCACAGCTTCTATTGGAAAAACATGCAAGTATTAATTTCTGTATCCATTATATATAGCTGTGAAGTACATATTTGCAGGTTTGTGTAGTACACTTAAATTTGGTCATGATGTACTTTATTACTTCTATTGCATGCTAGTAATGACTTCTATTTGTGAACATGATATATCATTTATTTCCTTCCATAAATCTGTACAGGATTACATAATCCATATGGATATGGAAATCATCATATTTGTTGGGATTAAGGGGTGACATCAACACAAGTGTGTACAACAATCACGTGGTTATTTAGTATGGTAAATATAACAGAATAGGACAATACAAATTGTTTAGTGTAATAAAATATCACAAGGATAAAAATTAAAATTGAGTATGAGTAAAAATAAGAATAAAAATAAAAATAAAAATAGTGGGTTAAGTTAGAAGCAATTAGAGGTACCCTTTAAGAAGAAAAATTATATAAGAACAGAATAACTATGATTCATAACATACCAGTGCATCATGTTTCGTACAAGTTACTGAATTTCATGAAAAGTTTCAGTATGGAATTAAAGTAATGATAAGTTATGAATGAAACTATGTAACAGAAATGTCTTTAGTTATCATGTATATGATCATTTTTTTGCACCATTCGTTACAGATACGTCCACATCAAAGTGTAACTGAAATAAAATCATATGAGCTTGCCGGTTTTGGACATCTTATTTACTTTTTACCAGCTGTTGACATCATACAGATAAATCCAGTTTCATTTAAGCTGTTTGTTGAATCAGTGGATGATTCAACAACAAAAGTGGTCTGTGCTGATTTGCCTCAACGATTAGCATGGTACCAGATAATTCTAAAAGCATTTGGGTAAGAAAATTAAAAAGATCCCAGTATTTAATAATAGCAAGTTATTAACATTTTTGTATTCTTCTGCAGCAGCATAGACTGCAGTATCTCCATTTAGTGTCTATCAGTGTAAGGTTTTGCATTATTCGTCGCTAATTTCAGTATTATGAAGTCAGTGGACTATTTAATTTCTTCCAGTTTAGATTTTCCTCAGTTTATTTTCCCAATCCATTGCTCACCAAAGAAACTATAAATATTGGCTTCACTGAATTTAAAGGTTTCAAGAAATCAATTTCTCTGCTTGCTGCAGGAAGCCTTTTAGGTGGACTTCTTCAACACTGGCCACTTTGGGTGACTTTTTACTGGTGCTACCACATGATCAGCTGAATTCTATACCAGTGGACAGCTGGGCAGATGCAGCAGATACTCTAACTGAAGAAACATCCTACCATATGAAAGTGGAATGGCCTGGAATGGTTCACCAAATTCAGCTGTATCAAGTAACTTCACTTTCCCACACTTCTGTGCTTGTACTGATGTTAGATTCCATGATTTTTTATTTACTGTGTGCAACTTGTGCCTTAAATCTTTGATGTCATTTCATGACACTTACGGTTTTCTGAGACCACTGTTTTAAGTTTTCTTATGTCTGTATGTATTAATGCTATGAGTAATAGGAAATTCTTTCATGAAGGGGAAATAGAAGCTGCAGTATTCACTATTGTAAATCACCTAATGATTGGCACCTTGCATTAAAACACCATTCTGTACCCAGAAACAAGTTAACCAAACTTAAATTACGGAGTATATTGAAATAAAACTTGCATGTTCTCATAAAACTGCAATTGAAGTCACATATAACTTACTAGTATGTACAAATGATTTGTTTTGATCAGATATTTCTCTGTGGATTTATTAATTTATTTAGCGACTGATATTATGTAATCTAAACTTGTCATAGTGATTGATATGTCTTTGTCTATGATGTCTGTTTTATAGAAAAATCAGTAAGTCCACACTGAATTATCTGATACAAGAAAAACTTTTAGGCTCATTTGAAAAATTGCAAAAAGCGACTACCAACTTTGTCTGTCTGTCTGTCTGTCTGTCTGTCTGTCTGTCCGTCCATCTGACCATCAGCCTCTCTGTCTGTCTGCCTGCATGAAACAACTCGACTCCCACTGGACAGAATTTTGTGAAAATTTATATTTGAATATTTTTCCAAAATCTGTCAACAAAATTATAATGTGCAGGTTTTAGTTAAATATACATTTTTACATAAATTTGCTAGTATATGTACTCACTATAAACAAGATGTACAATTTGTCTACCACCTTTAAAATGTTCATGAAAATTTCCATGAGAATGGTTAGCAATCAGAAACATACAAATGTGAGATGGAAAAGTGAAAAATAATATTTTTTTAAACACTTGTGTACTTTGTTGGTATATATTGAGTCAATATGTGAGAAGTATTGTTGCAAATTGTGATATCCTAAAAGATTCTATTAGTGGTGACACCATGGAGTATTGCTTAATATAAATCATTAACCCCCTGCACACAAACTTTCTTGTATGTGTGGTGCAATCAAAAAGTTCTGTGACAGAAACAAACTGTGGTAGTTAGACTGGAACCTGTTTGTGCGTGTCAAAACATTCAAAATTCTACATATAGCCAAAATGTTAACTTTTCATTGCATTAATTAAAGTAATACTTGTAGATTTCAGGAAGAAATGCCATATGTGGAAGATGTGAAAGTGAGAAAATTAATGTTATTTGATGGTGAATTGCTATCAGATTTTCTCATCATTTAGAGAAAGTCAGAAACAGAGATGTTGCAAATGCTATGGAAAGTGTGTTGTGAATAACGTCCTGACCCAGGGAGAGTGGTAGCACAGGTTCCCAGATAGTCTTGATTTTCTGGAAGACAACCCAAACCCTGGTCATCCTGTAACATTACAAAATGAGAACATTGGCAGACACCAACAGGAGATTGTGGCAATCAACAGATGTTACAGACAACTGCAGGGAAAATTAATTATTTTAGGTCGTAGGTGTCCCCATTCTTGGCAAGGATATGAAGGTGCATTATGTCATAATAAGAAAGCTGATACATGAAAACTGCGACACCTGCACGAGGATCGGTGGTGAGCTCATCAGTTTAGCAGAAAATGAAACTGTACTTCCTCTAGAAGATTGCCTCAGATAACAAAGCCTGTTGTATCCCATGCAGTCATTAAAAAAAAAAAGGCTACACATGGAAGTCTCTGTGATTGTTAAGACCATATTTTACGGATAATTATGTCTTCAGAGCTTTCATAGTTTTATCACATTCAAAATGTGGCTTGTGTTTACAACTCTTCGAATTTACTACGTATTTGTCTTTGAATTTACTATGTATTTGTAATCAGAGATGATTCCTTAGTTTCTCTCATTTTGTCTTTACAAGAAAGAAATGAATTAATAAGGACAAGTAAAACTACACTAGTTCAGAACCATGCATCTCCCATCTTAACAACACACTGAATTTGTCATACGAGCAGACACATACTGAAGGGTTAAGATATTGGCATATAATCTCATACATGGACAAAGTTTTTTAGAGTAGAATTTATATTCCATGCTATCTTCAGTTTCAGGAATATTACAAGTACCTTTTTCTGTTTCCGTCCATAAAGGGAGTTATACCTACTGTCAATTTTTGATGTGATAAATAAGGAAGGTTTTTTTTTCAGGCTTGTGCTGAGATTCTTGAAGACTCTGAAGCTTCTAAATACATTGCAGCAGTTCGTGAGTTGGCACACTGGCGTCTTGCAGCAGTTCAGACCCAACTGAATGCTGTAGTCAGTGCTCCTGAAATTCTTGCAGCAGTTCATCAGGCCAAGAAAGGGAAACCTGAAAGGAAGATGGTTATTCCTAATTTCCCTATGGAAGTACAACATCCAGACACTATTGTGAAAGTTTTGGAACCCGATGAAATTCAAAAGCCATTAAGAGTGAAGAAACAAGGCGCTGAAATGGAATTTGGAAGAGGTTGTTTTATTAACTCAGTATTTTCTTGGCTAATTGTAGGCAGAAGGAGCACAAAAATCGAATAAGAGTAATTAGAAAATATGTAGTTACATGACACGTGCCACCTAGTAGTATGTAATATGGAATTTGTTAGTTTGACTGGAAGCATTTTGCTCATTTGTATTTTCTTCAATTATTTTCATTTAAATTATGTAGTGAATACACGCAAATGAAAACTGGTGTCTATGGAAAAGTCTAAAGATAGAGTTCAATAAATTTTTCTGCAGGCTAATGACAGCCACCTGTAGAACTGTAAGTACATGGTCTTCAATAGAGTTAAATCAACAATTTGGCCAATTAAAATGTGGAAATATTTTAAGTCTGTGTAAGGGAGGGGAATAATGTACTCACAACAGGTACGCAGTTGTCCAAAATTCTTATTTAAATTTTAGACGCGAAGTCGTTACCAGTGTATAAAGTATCTAGTCAAAATATGTTTATGGCTATCAGCAATACTGAATTAACATCTTTTCTTTCAGATCAGGATGGCAAAACTACTGTAAAAGTAATTACATCAGACATATTCACTGGCATCAAAAATGTCTTTCATACCACACACAAGCCTCAGACTGTTACATCTATTGTAGATTCAGGAATTACTTCAGTTGCACAACAGTTTGAAGCAGTTTATAATACTAAAATATCTGCATCATTTGATGTTACTTCTACAGAAAGCACAGTGTCTCCAGACATTATATTAGCAGCCAAACATACTGAATCTGTTGCATCTGTGATGCCTGATAAAGTAATCCATACAACTGCAACTCTTCCATCTTCAACTGCAGTTTTGCCTGACACTGATGAAACATGGAATATTTCCATAATTAAAGAAATGGAGGAAATGAATTTGCCTACAACCACTCATACAAACGTTCATACACAATATCCTGAACATATTTCAACTGCTAAAGAATCAGGCAATTGGTCACACATACAGTCTCATGCAATAAATAATAATGAAGATGACACTTATTTGACTACTCTCAAGGCACTTAGAGAGCGAAATATTTCTCTTGAGGGTTCACTGAAAGACTCAGTTTTAACTAAAATAGATTTGACAGCTTCAGCAACTGTACTCAGTAATAGCAAACCAATACAAAGTTATATAAATTCTGCTGAAGTTAATGCTGGGCTATCAACGGTTCTTAAAGATAAATTGGCTCAGCATTTTGAAAACATGTCATTACTACAAAAACTGAAATTGGAAAGCTCCACTTCGTCCTCTCAAGTACGTGGATATACTTCCCTGAAAATAGATGCAGAAAAGTCTCTTCCTTCAAACAAGTCTGGCTATGAGAATGTAAAAGTCAAGAGGCATGCAAAAACGGAAGACAATAAAGGTAATAACATAATTGAAATGGGTGTGTGAATAGAAGTGTATTGTATAAGGAGTGTGTAGCAAGCCCTCGCCATTTGCAGGCGGTTATGTTCTTTAAAAATCCCATGAAACATAAAACCACAATGCATGACATTAAGACCATGTGCAAAAAATTGCATTGGGGTGAAATGTGTAATATATAAATCTGTGATTAATTGGCATGAAAACATTTTTTTTGGTGTTATTGGAATGACATTGCCGTTCCTGGCTGAAATGTGTCGAATGGTGGCAAAACAAGAGTACACTGCTGCAGTTGAAACAGATGACAATGAAGAAATAAGTGATCTTTGATTACTTTCTCTTATTCTGAATGTTCTTTTATGTGTTGTGTGGTGCCATGATAGCCTGTGTCTTATGCTTATATTTCAAGCACCAATCCAAGAAATGATTGACTAATCCATCTGCCATCTGTAGGGTTTTCTTTAGAGCACAGGTATTCAGATGAGGTTGCTGTCTACAAATCTTTGTCTTCAGTTCACTGAGTACCCTCATCTTTTTAGTGCTCTCTAAAATTAACTCAGCAACATGAGAGAAGAGGACTTCTGGATGCCATATTTTCAAGATCACTTTTAGTCATTTGAGGTCACTCCACAAGTCTCAGAATGTTCTTCACCAATGGTGCATTGAGTGCTATCATATTTTCAATGTTCTCTTCAATTAACTCAGCAGCATGAGAGTTGAAGCCTTCTGGTTATCAGTCTCCTCAAAATCTGAGAATTATTTTCCCAGAAATTATGACCTGACATGATAATATTCCTTATTTTGTTATCTGGCTAGGGAATCCTCAGAAGTCATGAATTACTCCAGGCCAAAGTTTCCTTCTGTAGCCATAGAGTGCTACAGTTCATTTTTGAGCTGCTCTATATTTACTGTGCTCTGCGATTTTGGGGATTAACCAGCACCAACAAACGTGTTTTCATTTACATCCAAGATAGTGCTTAAGTTGCATGAAGTGTAGTAGTTCTTGAAATCTGTTATGCTTCCCTGGTAGATCAGCTGCAAAAGTGAGGCGGTATTATTGGGCAGATATTCAGCTTGGATACAAAGACTGGCAAGACCACGATGCTGCAGGTGCATTGGCATTGTCAAAGATAAGGAAAACCTTCAGTGCCAGTTCTTTGATTTAAGGTGCAGTTTTCACACAAAACTTCAGTGGCATGGTCGTCTGCCTCACCACATTATGACCGAATGGCAGCCATTGCTATGTTTTATTTTCCAGCTGTACACATGAAGCCATTTTCATCTTTTCAAGAAGGGTCATAACAACTTATGTAAGAAATATTTGCACTCAATAAAACACTAGACTTCTCATTTTACCTGATATTGTCTCTGTGGAATGGCAGCAGACTATAGCAGTGCTTATTTACATGTCCAGCTTACCTATCTAACTTACCTCCATTTTCTCTAACAGAGACATCATGCTCTTTTACTTTTTATCCTTATGCTCTTTGTCAATATGTACATCATGCCTTTCAGACATAATTAAAACACAAGGGCAACATTTGTTTCTAAAAACTCTGAACAGTACATTCAAAGAACATTCTGTGTCACACTGTATCTAGGTAGATGCTGAGTCAAATAGGCAGTAGTACATAGTAGGCAGGCCTATTTTTTATTAATGTGCACACCAGCAAACTGTCACTGCACATCATCAAGGGAGTTAAAATGCAATGCACGAGATTTGCCACAATAATTCTTGGAATAAGTGGAACCATGGTTTGCAAACCTGCAAATGAGGGGGTCTGCTGTATATAAATATGGGTGTGTAGTACACAGTTTTATTTGTTGAATTAATCAGTATATGACATCAAATACATCTACTACTTTAGTAAATTATTTCAGGTGAAATAATTTAATAAATATTGATTAATATTGTTTATTAATTGACCATACATAATATTAGAAATTCGACAAGTTACTTTTTCTAAAAATATTGGCAGATCTCTGTTCTTTACATATTTTTGTGATGTAGTGTTCTTAAAGGTGAAATTTTCCACTGTTGTATGGCTGACACTTATTACACTAATAATGTTATTGGAAGTACATCAACTTAATCAAATTCTGAAACATCCCTACAATTCATACGTTGAGGAACATGAATGAAGGAAAGTGTCAAAGCTATGAAGAATGGAGTTTGCAAAATAGTGGTGCTATAATTTTAGATACATTACAAAAACAAAATATGCTTGTGTGACTTTAGTTGTTCTTTATATCGTTACTTTCAGTTAATCATCATTTTTGTTCTTTAATCACTAATAAAAAAGCCTTGTGTGATCTGTAACACTAATTGACACATGAACCAACTTTGTTTCAGAACAAAGAGGCAACAGTACAACTAATGGTAACAGCCAAGCTGATCAGTCAGGTGAAATATTGAGGGGTGTTATAAGAACAAGCTCACTGACCTGGCAGACCAAACTACCGTCTGGATCAACTCTTAGACCGAACACTGAAATTACATCTATGCAGCCATCAGAAAGGAAACCAATAACTACACACTGGCAAAGGGTATAGGCACATAACTGTTTATAAAACAACACACTGTTATGTCATTATAAAAAATCTTTGCAACTGTTTGCACATAAGCCTTGTGAAACTGTATGGAATGAAATAACATTCACACATTTCATTTTCATTCAGAACCTCCGTTCTGGTTATCTTTATATGCTAAAAATATATGAATTATTTCTTACGAATTTCAATTTATACTTTCAGTTCAACAGATGGGAACAAATACATGTGGATAGGGGAGCTTGGCAGCCTGATTGTAATGTGCTGATTTGTGCTAAAACTGAGAGTGTTAAAAATATATTTTCAAAAAAGGTCAGAACTTTATTTGTGGGAGGTGGCATACAGGGCTCATGGGGCTGAGGACACGAACTAGTGGTGAACACTTGAACATGTTAATGTGTTAATAGGTTACCTGAAATGTAGGAAATACCCTTAGCTGAACAAATTTTTGCCACTCACAAGAATTTTTACTCCTTGGATTTATTTTAGAACTCTTTATAATCTAAGGTATACCAGGCCTGACCATAGTTTAGCTCTTGTTAGATTGCAGGCACTCTTTGTCATTTTAAATATCGTTGTTCTGTCATTTGAGGTGAAGCATGCTGCCTCTACAATGTGGACCCATACCTAAGCAGGCAGAAGCTGGAATTAAGGCCATCCCTTTAACCATTAGCACTTGAAACAACCAGTTAAATACTTAAGAGTTTGTTGCATTTCAAATAACTTTCATCTCTTAATTTTATCTAGCAAAATTTGTCTCCCATAAATTTAACATTCATAGGTCCATGCATCGCTAATATATTCACAGAGTACAACCAACAAGATGCGACGTTTCTCAGTTTATTTCTGTAAGACGGTCTCCATGTTTCAGATGGTTTTTCTGTCCGTCACAAGGAGCTCAAACTGCACATACAGGGTCAGGTATTTGTCAGACCAATACCTGATGCTGTATGTGCAGTTTGAGCTACTGATGATGGATGGAAAAACCATCTGAAACATTTAGAATGTCTTACAGAAATAAGTAAATTGAGAAACGTCCCATCTTGTTGGTTGTACTCTGTGAATTAACTCCCATACTTTTTATGATTCTGTTGCAACATGCAATAACATAATGTACTTGATTCCTCTCTAGAAAACTATAAATACCCATTTCAGTACCTATTTTCAACACTGGATTTGCCTGAAAATCAAGCCTACTCTCATGTTATTTAATCCACAAATCTTGTGTTTGAAGGTGTCCTGTGATGCGATCAGAGCAGCAGGACAATCTGCAGGATTGGCTCTGGATGAGAAAGACATTGAGCTTATGGGACATGAAGAGTTAGAAATGTGTGTTGACACTCTGGGGTCACTAGAACTTGATAATAAAGTTCAAAGAAAAATATGGAGTCTTGTGAACAAGGTCAGTATACGTTGATTTTAGATTCATCATGTTTTATTTACTGATATTTTCTTGATCATGTTCCGGAATAATAATAATAATAATAGGTTTTATGCTTTAATGACAATAGGCAATGCTAGCAGAAAAACCACAGTTACTAATTAAAATGTCAGTTATTTACAAATAAGAAATAAGGAATAATTCTGTGGGAACTCCAAAGCTGAGTGCAACATGGAGCTTTCATATATGATAATGCATGTTTATTAGTACTGAATCAAATACAACATATCTGCATATGGTTTAGTTTACGAACCGGTAAGGTAACTTGGGAAGATGAAATTTACAAGTAAATGGTGGTCTATTTATTTCCAAAATAGTATTATTTGTGTAAGTGGGATTTGAAAAGAAATTTTTTTGTCTGTTTAGAAGCAGTTGATCCCCTTGTGTAACAATAATGTACAGTTCTGGAATTTGTGAAGGACACACATATTCTGGGAGAGATACTTCTAATGCCCAGGCCTGATGGATTGCAAAGTTTGTGGTGACAATAACACATATTTTAAAATTCTGAATGTATGTTTCTTACTAGCTTTTGAAATGCACTTTAATTTTAGCACAGAACATATTTGTATATATATATCCTGGCTTAGCAAACAATTTGTTTTGCCTTACAGGACAAACTGCTGGAACACTTGTCAGATTTGGGTCATCTGGTGAAAGTGCTTGATGTTGATGATGTTTCCAAAATTAACTTGAGCTTGAGTTCCTCCAATACACTGGATAACTTAGCTATTATAAGTGAAATGGTAACAGACACACATGTGGTAAGCATTGTTTAGAAAATTTAACTTTAAAATCTCTGTCCATGTTTCTGTACAAATTCAGGAACTTGAAGAAATACCACCATACAATCACAGAATAGTATCATTTTTAAATGAAAAAATTGTGGCCCATTTAGGATTTAACATTTAAAGTTGTATGCTAATAATTGTGTAGGTCATTAAAACAAGTTTGAATGTGATTTTAAAGGTGTGAATTTTAACTTATGTAATATCAGTTACATCAAAATTTTATGCAGGATGGCTATACATTTTGAATCTTATTTGTTCACAGGGTAATGTATAATTTTCTATGTAAGCTAATGTATTTTTTCATTCAACAATATTTTTAGTAATTTTAATGCTTTGAAGATTAAAATTAGTCAGCATTCCAGTTCATATGTCATAAATAGCACTGTGCTATTGTTAGAAAGACAAATCAGTGAATACTGGATCTTTATCATGAGAATTATATAGAGTGCAGAAGTATACTGTATGGACCAAATGCTGAGTATTTATTGTTAAACCTGTCAGTCTGTACACTAAATGCTGGGCTTTAAAGTGTTAATCAGAACTACCATTTACCTTTCTTTTATGTACATTTAAAATGTACTGCAGTTGTCATTAACTTATGGAAGCTAAGAATGTATACTGGTGACTGGTTTATTATTTTGGAAATATGCTCTAGGTAAAAAGAGGGGAATTATGAACTTATTTAAAGAATACATTGTAACAAAATTCATGCTACAATCTGCTGCTTAACCAGGTTGTTCAGACATTGTCTTGAATGAGAAGAAAATTTATTTTTCATGCAATTACACAGGCTAATATTGAGGGTAATAATATATGGGTTCTGACAGAAAGAAAAAATATATTCCTGTTGATGGTAAGCAAAACTCTCTTTTGCTTCTTGCATGAGTATAAAAGCAGGAATGAATCCTTTATAATCACTGAGTTTCTTTATAAAGTAGAAGTTTAAAAACAAAACACTTTTACCTACTGAAACATGTATGTGCTTCTGATTTAATATTTTTCTGTATAGCTACATGAAGTAGGAAGCCATTTCCTAAATAGCAATCCAGACATGAAGAACTTGATGATCGAGACAACAGTGGCACTTGGCAGAATACTTTGTGAAATTTTAACAATTTCTTCACAAAAGTTACATGACCTGTTAGAAGAGTCAGTATTTCTTCAGGCATCACCAGTTCTTGGGAGAATGAAGGACTGTCCCACCCACTGTCTACATAAGTTGGCAAATATAGCAACTAAAATGACTGAATATGGCCCTCCTGGCACATGGACAGCTGAAGATCTTGCATCTTTAGGAGTTATACCAGCAGGTAAATTATTTGTGTAATATTTAACAGGGAAAGTTGATTGACCCTAAATAATCTATAGTGAAGGGAGAAGTCTCAAAAAATAAAGATTTGCTACTATGTTGCTGTTGTGTGATGTACTTGTTACAGATTCCTGTTAATTGTGACATAATTCACCAGTGGGCATTGCCTCATGTATATTTAAAATGTTAAGGGTCTATATCTTTCTGTACCAGAGGTAAGGGGCTTTTTTGATTTGAAGGTCATTGCTCCAAGGATTCCCCACCAAGATGAATTAATCACACATAGTGATTACTCAAAAGCATTCTTGTGTATTCAAAGAGGGTTATTCTTTTTGTTATATAGATTTCAGTATATTTTCTTTTGTGAACTCACTCAATTCCATGTCTAAATCAGCAGGTTCATCAGACACAGCAACCAAGCATGGTTGAAAATCTGACCTCAGTGTGATATCATGTTTATCAAAATCTTGAAACCTGTCCATGGACTCACCAGGGCATCATGCATACGCATATTCTTTCACATTCCAATTTTGTAAATAATTCTCCACATTTTGCTCATGAAATACTGTTGCCAGGTCAGGATGATGATCTGATTGAAGCAATTGATCTGAAATTCCAGTTTTTAAAATATTTAGGTTTTTTAAATAACTAAATCTGCTGCAGTATTTTATAAATACTTTTGCACCATTTTGCAATGACATATTCAAAGCATTGTGCCTCCTGCACATATACATGTGTGTGTATTCATGTGGTTCATTCTGTTTTTGAAATTAAAATTTCAGGACTTAGGCCTGAACAATGGAGAGAGCTACACTCAAACAGATATGGTAACAGTCCACTAGTTGGTCTAAGGCCTACCGCTATTCGATGTATTCCTCCTCAAATTTTTAAGGTTGGTATAAACAAACTGCTACATCTACTAAATCACTTCTGTATGTGAGTGTGACAAATTTTGATTGAGTACAGAAAATGTGTTAAGGCATTTTAATCTATGCAGACTTCCATTTTATGTCAAGGGAGCTTGTCAGTGTATGTTACACCATACATGTTCGTGTTCTGGTTCCTCTTCATGTGTAATTGTCCCCACCCCCCCCCCCCCCCTCCCCTTCTAATAAAAATCATAATAAAAAAAACAAATAATAT
>Ga0136643_10006128_pt1 | contig 17154 bp, 15 predicted proteins | sample TergutLab28metaG_FD_96883 | JGI IMG/M metagenome (GOLD analysis project Ga0136643, IMG submission 96883) | Labiotermes labralis P1 segment gut microbial communities from Petit-Saut dam, French Guiana - Lab288 P1 (version 3) (version 3) | ecosystem: Host-associated > Arthropoda: Insects >... | reverse complement strand
GCACATTAAACGATTGCGACAGAAGTTGGGCTGTGCGGGCGAACATATAAAAACCATCCGCAACGTTGGCTATAAACTGGGGGAATAATTATGCAAAAACGCATCTTCATAAATTTCGTCGGATTAATTTTATTTTGTGTTGTGTTTTTGGTGTTGTCTTTTGGGTTCCTGTTTTTTAGATCAACACAAGCCCATGAAATGACGGTTATCAGAGATAAGGCGAATCTTGTCGCAGATCTGCTTAATCAAAACATTACTGCAAACCATGAAGCAATAGACAGTGGCGGTACTCGCATCACAGTTATTACGCCCGATGGATGGGTTTTATCAGACAGCCATGCAGGGGCAGATTTAAATATTAATAGGAGTGACCGAGCAGAGTTTGTTCAAGCAATATCATACGGTTCGGGTGAGGCAATACGCCGCTCTGATACTTTGGGTGCTGAAACATTTTACTATGCCGTAAGGCTTAATGATGGGAATGTTTTACGGCTATCTCGCACGCTGTACAGTTTAGGCATGGTGTTTATATCAACTATACCTGCTTTGATAATTATAACGATTATTGTTTTGGTAATTGCACATCTGATTGCACATCGTTTAACACGCTCAATCATTAGGCCACTTACCGAAATTGATTTTGATAACTTAGAAGCTGACCCTAATTTAAGTGAATCGTTGTATGAGGAATTATGGCCTTATATGAGAAAAATTGATAATCAGAAGCTCGAAATTGCAAGCCAACTGGCTACACTCAAAAACCGTACTGAAACAATCGAGGCGATTATCGCAAATATGCGCGAGGGCATTGTTATGTTAGACGAAAAAGGGTTAGTGCTTGCGATAAACCAAAGTGCATTGAATATTTTTGATATACCTCAAAAGCGTGACATTATAGAAAAAAATATCGGACATATCTATCGTGACCCAGACTTTATCCAAGCTGTTAAGCACTGCCTTGATGGAGAGCATTTGGAAATAAACTTTACAAGAGACGATAAGTTTTTTAACGCCTTTCTTAGTCCTGCTGCAAGCGGTGGTGCAATCATTTTCTTCTTGGACACCACCGAACAGCACAAGGCGGAAGCGCAACGCAAAGAGTTTAGCGCCAATGTTTCACACGAATTAAAAACCCCGCTCACAATCATTTCTGCGTTATCAGAAATGATTGTGAGCGGCATGGTTAAATCTGACGATATAGTTAATTCTGCGAACAAAATTTATGGACACTCTAAACGCCTAATTAACATTATAGAAGATATTATTCGCCTTTCTGAATTTGACGAGAGCAAGACCCTAAAAGATTTCACGGAATTTAATATTTTCGAGTTGGCAGAAACGGTTATTGCTTCGTTGCAAGATAAGGCACAAGAAAAGCCCGTGACGATTGTATTAACAGGGCAACCAGTGCAAATTAAAGCCAACAACCGCCTTGTTGATGAGCTTTTATTCAACTTAATTGACAACGGAATTAAATACAACAAAGATGATGGAAATGTCACGCTAGATATACGCGAGGAAAATGGATTGTGCAAAATTTCCGTTATCGACACAGGTATTGGGATTCCTAAAAAATACCAAAGCCGCATATTCGAGCGTTTCTATCGTGTAGACGATTCCCGCTCAAAAAAAACAGGCGGCACAGGCTTGGGGCTTTCGATAGTAAAGCACATTACCGAACACCATAATGGCAAGATTGTTTTGGATAGTGCAGAAGGCATGGGTACAACGATTGTGTGCTATATCGCGGTTATGTAGTAATGAGCCGATAGCCATGCTATTAAGTAGGCTTGATTTCTCAAGCCCCTTAATAGCATAGCAATGGCTTTAGCGTTTTTTATTTAATCCAGTACGTATTTTAGTGAATCTAATGGCTACAGAAGAGACTAATGACCCCGCGAATGATAAGCATAATCCGGCTATAAACAGTGCGCTCATATTACCGATGCCTGTTTGAGGCATTTGAGACAGTGGCATGTGAGATAATGGAACGGCGTCATCAAATTCATCGAATATCCATGTTTCTTCCACATCACACCAATCCCATCTGCCTAATGGAGTACCTTCATCGTCTAGCTCAATCCATCCGGGAGGATCTGCGACTATAGTTCTGCGAGTAGGTGGCAATGAATCAGAGCCGCCAATATTGTTGCCGGATGCATTAGGCGCTTCAAAAACACCGGTTTCAAAATAGCTATCATAGCTGTCTGACCAAGTTGTTTCTGCCTGTGCAGCAGGCTCGACAGAAATTGTGGGATCGTTGAGCGTTGGGTCGATGGGTTGCTCAACAGGGTCAGTATCATTATCGGGTGTATCGGGACTATCTCCGTTGTCTGTTTCTCCGGGGTCTGTGTCGCTGGTATCGGGAGAATTGGGTGGATCTGTTGGCGTTTCCGGCTCAGTTGGCTCCTCCGGATCTGTGGACTCTTCAGGATCTGTTGGTTCTTCCAGTTCAGTTGGCTCCTCAGGATCAGTGGGATCGACCGGATCAACTGGATCGGTGGGATCAACAGGATCCTCATCATCTTCGTCATCCAGCGGATCTATAGGTTCTTCGCCATTATTGCAGCCTGCGCAGTCTCCGCCTGACGGACCATATAGTGGAACGATCTGAGGTTGACAGTATTTCCATTCGCTTGCACTCTTATGCGCTTCACATATCAAATAGAGTACACCAATGACGTTCCCATTACCGGTGTGCGCCTGATAGTTACTCATTATATCTATAACTGCTGCTCTTTCCTCATCGTTCAAAGTAGAGTTTGCAAAATTACTTGAGTTTATATCTATGCAGTCGCGCAATGCCCACACAACTGTCTGAGTTATAACCCTCCTGAATGGATCAACACTATCGCCATATACACATTCGATGTACTCGAAAGCCTGCCTGAACTTTGCTTCAATAGCTGAATTACTAGTGTCAATATAGTAGCCTTTGCATCCAAGAGGATTATATTGCTCATCACCAGCAAATGCCACCGAACCTCCATATGCGCAGTATGACCTTAACTTATTTGTCACGTTTCCAGGATTATTTGGATCAAACTTATAGACCGCCATTGGGAAAAAGTTGCCGCCTTCGTTAAGACCAGGATATCCCAAGGTCCGTCCATTTCCGGCAAAGTAATCATACCAAACCCTGTAAAGCACTCTGTTGTCCGTCAGCTCCTCGCACTCAGCACAGCCCTCTCCATTGCAGAGATCACATACATCAATCTCAAGAGAAGTGCCGACAATACTGATCGCCGGAGCTATGCCTTCTTTTTCATCGCAGCAATCTTCGCAACCTTCTTCACAATCGGAGGGTTCGTCAATCGTATCTTCAATTGGTTCATCGATAGGATCTTCAATCGGGTCTTCGGAGGGTTCGTCGATGCAGTCATCTTGCAAATCTCCACTGTCCGGCTCATCATCTGGTTCTGTGTTAGACTCATTGCAGATGTCTGAAACGGTTTGGAGGTCATTTTCTGCACCCTCATCCGCTGCGAGTGCGGGAACTATAATCGTTGCCAGCATAAATAATGCAACTATTAAGGCTAAAAAACTCTTGGCTTTCATGACATAGTCACCTTCTTTCGTAATACCACAGAACAGTCCATCTATGTGTAACATACGCCTGTGCCGTCACAAAACGGTCACAACATTGCGTCGCATTGTGGAAAAATATCAAAATTGTGACAAAAAAGATAAGGCTATATAGCAAGATGTACATAAAAACGTATCGCGAAAAGAGAGCGAACCGCAATTCGCTCTAAACACATGCCATTTGATCAACACACCGCAGGGACAGACACCTTGCTTTTTGTCTGTCCCAAAGAATGCATTTTTCTACAGCTCATTTATTAAGCTGTGGGGAAGGGCTTAATCACTTACTAAATTGCTATTGAAAAGATAGACTCTCTTTAGGTCAGATACTAAGTTTGCATGAATCCGTGCTAACTCGCTATGTATTGAACATGGCTGATCGGGATTTTGCCTATAGCATTGACAATCATCTTTATGGTATTTATTTACGTGGAAATTATCATCAATAGCAGATACAACATCATAAACTGTAACTGCATCAAGTGATTTGCTTATTAAATACCCACCTTTTCGACCACGTCTGCTCATCAACATACCGGCACGTTCGAGCTTCTTTAATATCTTATACGTAAATGGACCAGGAATATTCTCTCTTGAACATATATCTTCTGCTCTGGATACTTCACCGGAAGCAAGCGCACGCACTATTTGTAATGCATATTCACATTCTTTAGTAAAACGCATGATTTATCCTCCTAACAAATTCTACTTTGCCACTTTACGGTAAATGCCTTCCGAACAGGACTATACGGCAAAGTGTTACATAATGCAATAGAGTTGTACAAAAGTGCACTTTAATAGTACAATTCTGACAATTTTGCTCCTGAAAAGCAGAGTTTATATCTTTTCGATCTCAAATAATAGTGAACATGGACGGTAATATTATTGATTTTACCATCGGGAAATTTTGATAAAATATGGAGAGTTGCAAAAAATGAACGCAAAACACACCCCGGGTGGGGCGTGCGTTATGAGGCGTTTTTACATCACTATTTTCTGCCTTCTTAACAATCGTGCTTGCAGAGCACCGACTTTCCTGACTGAGACTGGGATTACTTCACCGTTTATCATCTCGACTGTCCTGTTGACTTTATCGACTCGCAGTATGTTCTTTATGTTCACAACGCAAGACTGATGGCATCGATGAAAATCATTTCCGATATTTTCGACTTCGTTGATAAGAGATCGAAATTCAATTTGGTGATTCTTCATATGAAGCATCACCTTGTGACGTACTTTAGGGTGAGTTCGAAAAAAGAATATATCACTAAATGGTATATTCCATATCTCTCCGCCGGATTTCACGTTGAAGCACCCATTCTTTGATGGCTTGTCATCGCCATAGCGCTTATATGCAAATTGAATGCAATCGACGATTTTTTCCTCTAAGCCACAGTGCATATCCTTTACAATGAAGTCCATAGCTTCCACCTTGCTGGACAAGGCGAGGTGGGCCTGATCGCGATAAGAGGTAATAAAAACGATTTTAGCATAACTATCGTTTTCCCTTACTTTTGTCGCCAATTCTATGCCATTTATGCTGTGTTGCAGGTCAATGTCCAGAAAGTATAGCGCACTTTCATGCGGATACTCACTTAGAAAATTAATAACATCAGTTGGGTTGTCCGTAGATAGAACTATCTTGACATCACTATTCTCATTGAGAATATAGTTGCGGATAATAGCCTCAAGATGCCATCGATGTCCCGGATTGTCCTCGCAAATTAACACGTTAAGCATTTGGGGTTCACTCCAATCTGTCTGTATTTGATTCAACTCGTTTGTCAACTAGTGCAACGTATTCGAAATAGCTGCACAAAGGACTAGGTAAACGCTGATTAAATCGCGCTTACCTAGGTCATGTGCTTGAGAAGATCCTTTATCCTCCTTACTGTCATTGGTACATATTGACCGTTTACCATCTCAAGCTTACAGTTTGATTTATCAACATATTTGATATTCTTTGTATTTACAACAAATGATTTGTTGCAACGAAAGAATAGGGGGCTGATTTTAGCAACATCGCTGATCATGGCACGAAACTCTATTTGACTGTTTTTAGTATGAATAATCATTTTGTGCCGGATAGTCTGGTGAGTCTCAAAAAAAAGTATATCGTCAAATGGAATGTTCCAGACTTCCTTGTTTGTTTTGATGATATAATATTCATCAACTTGGCTTTCACTGGACATGCATAATTTGTACGATTCGGCCAAACATTCAGAAACTCTTTTCTCAACATCCTCGGGGTCATCCTTTACTATGTAATCCATCGTTTCGATTTTAAGCCTGAAAGTTAGATATGCCAGCTCTGAGTGGGTTGTAATAAATACGATTTTCGCATTATTGTCAATACTCACGATTTTTGCAGCCAAATCTATACCGGTCATTTCATGTTGTAAATGGATATCACAAAAATAGAGTCCGGTTTCTTCGGGCTTTTTTTCAACATAATTTATGATATCGTCCGGATTTGCAGTTGATAAAACCAGCTCTATATCACAAGCTTCGTTCTCAATATAATTTTTCACGACAGATTCAATATGCGCTCGATGGTGGCTATTATCTTCGCAAATAAAAACATTCAACATCTCTACATACTCCAATCTATTGAAAGACACTATCAGACTATATTATTAATTGGTAATTTTGTCAACCGCTATGTTAGCAGAAGCGATAAAGTTTACATATTTGAAACATAATTTACAAATTTTACAAATTTTATTTTTCTTGCCGGTGAATTTTTGCACTGATACTGACCACCATTTCGTATGTATACTCGTATGCCACGCGATAATTCGATTTTTGTTGACGTTCGCAAGAACTCGTGATACAATTTGATAGACCACCATACGGTGGCTAATCGACTGTAGGGGCTTTGTTCAAGACTCCTAGATTTTCGTTGACGGAGGTAACGTAACCATGCTGGATTTTAAGGAAAAGCAATCGCCGGGTATTGAGGCTTATATTGAAAATGGTGAGAAAGGATTTGCCAAAATTGATATGTTGCTTCAAGCTACTGGTGGACTCAGTTTGTCACAGGTTTGCGCCGTGACCAAGCTTGAGGGTTCCACGATCCAAAACTGGGTTAAACGCGGTTGGGTTAAGCACCCTAACGGCAAGAGGTATGAGGAGATTCATATCGCTAGGATTCTTATAATTAACGCCTTGAAGGAATGTATTAAACTTGAGCATATTTCACTTTTGATGGATTATGTAGCAGGAGATGATGGTGCTGAGGCAATTAAGGAAAGCGAGCTTTTTAATTACCTATGTGCTGCACTTTCAGAGATGGGGCAATCACGCGATCAATCACGCGGCGGGGTTGAGGCTGCCGTTGACACAGTACTTAATGACTATAGCGGCTCTAAACGAGGCGCGAAGCACAGGATCAGAAAGGCTTTGGCTTTGATGATATATGCGTGTGTATGCACAGATGTAAAACGGCGCACCGAGTCGATGATGGGGCAGATTCTTCATGAACTTGAAAATCCGTCGGAGGCTGTCATTGAAGAGATGAAAGCTGTTGTGTCGAAGCCGGAGGCTGAAAAAATTGAAGTTGAAAAGAAATTACCAATTGAACCTGAGTCGGAGCCTGAGACTGCGCCAGAGCTTAGACCTGAACTGATGCCTGAGCCGGAGCCTCCCGAGACAAGAAAGACAATCGCTCAAACCTTGCGTGAATGGGATATCAGCAGTGTTGAGAGAGTTATTATTGATCCGGATAGTAATGGCGGAGGCGGCATTCAGAAAAGTGAACCGGAGAAAGCGGTTAACAGACCATGGTTTTCAAGGAAGAGTGATAAGTAGATATACAAAGACCACATAATGACGGTCTGATTCGTGCGTTTTGCACCAGTAGTTACCATGTGTAAGACGTCTGTTATAGAAAGTTGGTGAGTTGTGACAGGATGGTTTGCGACGGAATGGTTTAATGAGTGGTGGATGAGTCTTGAGTTTGTCGGTCAGATTATGGCGACTGTGGCAATTCCAATGACATTATTATTGATTATCCAGTTAATGCTTATGTTCGCCGGAATGAGTTTCGGCGGTGATGCAGACGGCGATGCAGACGTTAATTCGTGTGATAGTCCTGCAAACGAAGCAGGTAGTTATGGCAATTCGGGCGTTTTTAAGATATTTACGATCCGCGGTATTGTTGCTTTTTTCGCGCTCGGTGGCTGGGCTGGTCTTGCGGCGTTGTCTGCCGGAATTCCGACATTGTGGTCAATTCAAATTGCGCTTCTTGCAGGTGTTGCCGCAATGATAATTGCTTTTTTTGCTATTAGGTTTGCGTTGAGAATGCAAGACAGCGGTAATTTGGATTTGAACAATGCTTTGTCAAAACGTGCCGAGGTATATATTACAATTCCTCCGTTGCGCTCGAATACAGGTAAGGTGACGATGGTTTTACAAGAGAGGTTTGTCGAGCTTGATGCTGTGACTGACAGTGAGCAGGCATTGAGCCCTAAGACCAAGGTTGCGGTTGTTGGCGTCACTGATAAGGGTTGTCTCGTGGTTATACCGCTTACGGGGTAAACTTAATGTAAAATAATAGTTACTGTTCAGATCAAACCTGCAGCGCGGCGAAGAGACTGTGTTTTTCAATTTCCAAAGCGAGTTTGTGCGCCCGCAGCTATGGTAAAGAGTATAATTTTTGCACGCGCACATGTTTGAGCGACGAAATTGCAAAAATACAGGCTTTGAGCGCAAGCGCACGTATTGCTGCGTGAACAGTAACAAATAATAATATTTAGGAGGCAAGTTTAATGAATCCAACACTGATTTTCGCAATTGTGGCGGTAATGTTTTTATTTACACTATTGTTGCTAATTCTGTCACGCTATCGCAAGTGTCCTTCCGATAAGGTTCTGATTATATATGGTAAGGTTGGAACAAATCCGGACGGCAGTCCGCGTTCAGCAAAATGTATTCATGGCGGTGCTGCGTTTATCTGGCCGATTTTCCAGTCTTTCCAGTACCTTGATCTTACGCCGATGACTATAAATGTCGATTTGACTAACGCACTTTCACAACAGAATATCCGTGTTGATGTGCCTTCTCGCTTCACCGTCGGTATTTCTACTGAAGCAGGTGTTATGCAAAATGCTGCCGAGCGCCTTTTGGGGCTCAGGAGCGCCGAGATACAGGAGCTTGCGAGGGATATTTTGTTCGGTCAGCTCAGGCTTGTCATTGCAACGATGGCAATTGAGGAGATCAATACCGATCGTGATAAATTTCTTGAGGCAGTTTCGCATAATGTCGAGACAGAACTTAAAAAAATCGGTCTTAGGCTTATAAATGTTAATGTTACGGATATTACCGATGAGTCCGGTTATATTGAAGCGCTTGGTAAAGAAGCGGCCGCAAAGGCTATAAACGATGCTAAGCAGAGTGTTGCCGAAAAGAATCGTGATGGTTCGATAGGTGCCTCGAAGGCGCTTAGCGCACAGCGTATTTCAGTCGCGGCATCCGATGCTTCGGCCGTTGAGGGTGAAAACCAGTCAAAAGCCACAGTAGCTCAGTCTGATGCTACAAGGCGCGAGATGGAGGCCGAAGCTCTTCGCCGTGCGACGGCAGCCGAACGCACAGCGGAGGCGAAGGCGCTTGAGGAGGCTTATGCTGCGCAGCAGGCAGCCGAGAAAGCGAGAGCTGAGCGCGATGAAGCGACTGGGCAGGCCGATATTATCGTTAAAGCTAGGATCGCGAAAGAGCGGCTCGAGCTTGAGGCTGAGGCGGATGCGGAGCAGGCGAGACGACGTGCCAAAGGTGAAGCAGATGCAATCTTTGCGCGTATGGAAGCGCAAGCGCGAGGTTTTCAAGAGATTCTTGAAAAGCAGGCTGCCGGGTTTGGCAAGGTGGTCGAAGCTGCGGGTGGAGATACATCCGCTGCGGTTCAGCTTATGCTCGCCGATAAGATTGAAGATCTTGTGAAAATTCAGGTTGAGGCTATAAAGAATCTGCAAATTGACAAGATTACTGTATGGGACTCAATGAGCGGCGATGGAGGTTCACCCACAACATCGAATTTTCTTTCCGGAATGATGCGCTCAATTCCTCCGCTAAATGAAATGTTCAAAATGGCAGGCATGTCGATTCCGGGTTTTCTGGGCTCTGACATGCCGGGGGACGAAGGTTTAACAAGCGCACCTGCTCACGATGTGAGCACACCGATAGTACCAACAACTGAGCAAGAAATAGTCACCTCAGATGCACAAGGTAACCACTGATTAAATCGCGCACCTCGTCTTTGCGGGTCTTATTCCGTCTGTTTTCCGCATTGTTCAGTTAAATACTGCTAGTATTCGCCCTCAAAATCCAAAAAACAGTAAGCGAAAGATGGAAAAAAAGCATAAAAACACAAACTTTTTATTGACATCTGCTAGGTGAGACATTATAATGTTTATGCTAAAGTCTAAACAAGAGTGCCCAATAAGTGGTCCTTGAGCGTGCTTTATGCACGTATTGGAGGGAGGGAAAAATGTGTCGGAAGTCCATGTCAAAGATAATGAATCTTTAGACAGTGCCCTAAAAAGATTTAAGCGCAATTGCGCGAAGTCTGGTGTCTTATCGGATCTGAGAAAGAAGGAATACTATCAGAGTCCTAGTGTTAAGCGTCGGAAGAAATCAGAAGCTGCGCGCAAGAACAAGAACAAAAGGTTCAACTAACATAACTAATTAAGCTGATCGGATTGCAATGCAGTCCGGTCAGTTTTTATGGTGCGCCCGGCACGAGCGCAATCATAGCCGAGGGGAAAAATCAACACAAAATTAAGCATTTTGCTGTAATTTGTTTAAGTGCTTTGTCGTGGTTTTTTTGTAATTTGTGAAGCCGGATCATATCTGCATGTTAGCATCAAAAAGTCGCCCGCCTTCGGCTCGCACCAGTATCGGCTGTCATGTTGGGAAAATGATGCAAAAACTTGTTGATTGCACTGATTGCTTTAAGATGCTGGAAAATGAAAAGCCAGCAGACGTTATGCCTACTGACTTTTCTAAATTGTTACATAAAACGTTCTATTGCTTTATTAAGCTCATCGAGCGCCGCAGTATCCTTTGCCTCCACTGCATCGACAATGCAATGCTCTATATGATCTTTCAAAATTATTTTCGCCGTATTGCCGATCGCAGAACGCACAGCGGCAAGCTGAATAAGCACTTCAGAGCAGTCTTTATCTGACTCTACCATCCGCTTTACAGATTCGAGATGCCCTATTGCGCGGGAAAGTCTGTTAATTACGGCCTTAGTATTTGTATGTGTGTGTGAATGTGACAGTGGTTTCACCCCATTTATTAGACGAGCAATGAATTAATCAGCAGCTACGTAACCTTATTTTCCACGCTCAGCCATAAGGATAGCAATTTCACTTTCGTTGATACCAACCATAGCTTCTCCGATGTCCTCTGAAAGTTCTGCAACAAGTTTAGCATCCTTGTAATTTGCAACGGCGTTAACTATCGCCTTCGCGCGCTTTTCAGGATCACCAGATTTGAAAATACCAGAACCGACAAACACACCATCAGCACCGAGCTGCATCATCAAAACCGCGTCAGCCGGAGTAGCAACGCCACCGGCTGCGAAATTCACGACCGGTAACTTACCATTCTCACGGACATATTTTACAAGATCATAGGGAACTTGGAGCTGTTTGGCTGCGTCGTATAGTTCATCTTCACTCATTGAAGTCAGACGGCGCATTTCGCTCTGCATCATTCTCATGTGGCGCACAGCCTGAACTATATCCCCTGTTCCTGCCTCGCCCTTGGTGCGCATCATTGCCGCACCTTCATTTATGCGTCTGAGGGCTTCCCCCAAATCTTTTGCTCCGCATACGAACGGTACTTCAAATTGCCTTTTGTCAATATGGTATTTATCATCGGCAGGGGAGAGCACCTCGGATTCGTCCACCATGTCCACACCGATTGCCTGTAAAATCTGTGCTTCGGCGAAATGACCTATGCGGCACTTAGCCATAACAGGCACATTTACGGCGCACTGTATGCTTTTTATCATTTTGGGATCGCTCATACGAGAAACACCACCGGCGGCGCGTATATCAGCGGGTACGCGCTCCAGAGCCATAACTGCACTGGCGCCTGCTCGTTGTGCAATATCTGCCTGCTCTATTGTGGAGACATCCATTATAACTCCGCCCTTGAGTGCTTTTGCCAAGTTTTTGTCAAAAGTAAATTGTTCGCTGGTCATTTTTATCTTCTCCTAACTTATATGTCCGTTGACTTAAAATTCTATTACGAAAGTTGAGAAAAATCAAGAATAAATCCGAAATAATTCGGATTTATTTCTAGCGGTTACCTAGATCAATTACCATTACTGAAAATGCACATGGTTATTTATATGATCTATGCAGAAGCAATGATAGCCGTTGCAGCGCGAGCAATAGCGAAACTCTAAATCAGGATACTCCGTGTCAGTTTTCCCGCAAACTTCGCATTTGTGGCGATATGGCTTTTCCATCTGGTTACGACGTGCTTGCTTAGCTGCTTTTTTGAAGTTGATCGTCTGCGGTGAGGTACGCGCTTTTATCGGACGCAGGTAAGCTATAGCATCCTCGCCGCAGATTATGAAAAAGTTGAGTAACGCAACAAGTGGAAGTATTGCAACGAGAATACTGCTGGAAATAAGTGCAGTGATAATATTATACAGGAAAAATGCCGCATTAAACAGCGCAAGCCACTTAATTTTAATTGGAATAAAGAAGAATAGCCTTACGACATGATCCGGGAAAAGCACTGCAAAAGCAAAAAACATAGATAGATTCAAAAACATAGGAACTATGAGCAGAACAACGCCTAATGTAAACCAAAGAACAAGGCCGTAAACCACAGTTAGTATGGCACCGGAAAGATAAAAAATCGTAAACTTTGCCGTACCCCACTCTTTTTCCAATGTACTTCCTATGAAGAAATAGAAATATAGCGTTATGGCTGCAAAGATTATGTTTTGCCCGCCGATCGGAATAAAAATCCAAGTGATAATGCGCCAGAATTCCCCTTGCATTATCAAGTCAGGACGGAAATGCAGCCTAGGAATAAGTTCTCCGCCAAAGACAACAACAATTGCCGAAACAAAGACAATGTAAATCATTAATCGCGGGATTCCGAATCTTCGGTGCTTCTGACAAAATTTCTCTATCGCCCGGTTTAAACCTTTCAAGTTAAAACGCCTCCGTAGCTAAAAATGCTGAATGCTGTGTAAGTATACCATAAGTTGCTCGTATTCACAGAGTGGACATATGTCCACTCTGCCTACTGTCTAAGTAAGCGCGATTTAATCAGCGCTTACCTAAGTAAAATCGACTATTGCGTAAAGAATCTGTGAAGCATAGCAGCAGCTTCAGCACGGCTGGAATTTTCGAGAGGAGCGAACATGTTGCCCGATCTTCCGGCGATTATTCCTGCTTCAAAACAGCGCATTACGGCATCTCTTGCATAACCTGAAATCCTGTGTGAGTCGTTAAAGCCCTGATAACTGTTGACACTTGGCAACGATATTCCCATAAAATCAGCATATCGCATGAGAATAACCGCCAGATCCTGTCTTGTTATGTTGGCAAGCGGATTAAACCTACCGGCATAACCAGTGACGATATCGTTCTCGGCGGCCCATAAAACAGCCTCGGTAAACCATTGTCCCGACGGCACGTCGGTAAAGGGATTGACACCCGATGCGGCAGGCGTACCCTCTCGTCTGTGCAGGATTGTGACTATCATGGCGCGATTAAGACTCATATTTGGGCTAAACAGTGGTGGACTTACACTTGTGGCACCCATCAAACCTTGATTATTCACAAACATTACATCATTGAAAAACCATTGACCTGCATTGACATCATTAAACGGATTAGCATCGGATATAGTGCTACGCTCCTGTCCGACAACAAACAAGCCCAGACTTGGTGCAAAAAATGTGACGGTTCCTGCCGAAGCATTATGAGTGGCTGAAATGCTCTCAAGACTTCCGGCATCGGTCAATCGCCACACGGAAACAGGGAGTGCACCTGTATACGGCACAGTAATGCTGGTCGAGCCGCTGAATGTGTTGATCGTCTGTGCGCCGGATGTAATGCTTATCCGGAAAATTCTGTCTTCAAACGTCGTTATGTCTCTTTGAGCTGGTGTTAGCGAGCCCTGCGCGACAGTATTGATGGATGCTGTTATGTTGGGAGACGTGACCTGCGTACCAATAGAATTTGCCGCATCACGATTCAGGCTTATAGTTCCACCTGCAAACCTAAGCTCAAACCCTCTGTTCGCATTAGCAAGTTGTGTAAGTGCATCCCTTGGGAATGTGGCGGAAACTGCGGCGGGCAGATTCCGCAAATCAAGCGACGCAGATGTTCCCGATGCAGTGGCATTAATTATCTCTGTCACCTTTGAGTTCGGCAAAGAAAGGGTGACATTGCCGCCGGAAATTGTATAGCTTACAGTAACTCCTCCACCGGTCGGGATTGTCTGAGCGGCTGATTCAAACACAGCTCTGACTGTCGCTGCCGAATTAGGCATGGTGAATGTTGTGGTGGCATTTTCCGCGTTTGCAAAATTGATTGTTGAAGGAGTAATGGCTTCCCAGCGAACAAATCTGTTGCCGGTCGTCGGTGTAGCTGTGACTGTAACTGCAGCACCATTAGCCGCAGCACCTGTATTTGGAACAGCGGTGCCTAAATTTACATTATTGGATTGTACAGTTACACGGCTTCCGGGTGCGAAATTCGCTCTTATCTGCACAGAACCAGTCGGCATTGTGAAGATTGTTGAAGGGTCAAATCTATTTGCAATACTGGCATTGTTAAATCCTGACGGCGGAGAACCTATTACTTCCCAGTTAGCAAGTGCGTGTCCGCTTGGCGGTGTTGCAGTTAATGTGACTGTTTGTCCGGCAGTAACAACTATGGACGTGCCTTGAGTTACACCGGGTGCTCTGGCATTAGCATTTGCGCCTGAGATATTATTTGTAGAGATGGTTACGCTCTGAGTAGCGGACTGGAAGACTGCTCTTACAGTTACATTTGCATTAGGCATGGTGAAATATGCTTGAGTTGCTGATGTTCTGTTCTGTATACTATCGTTTGAAAATCCCGATGGGGGAGAGCCTGCAACCTCCCAATGCAAAAATGTAAAACCAGATGCAGGAGAGGCCGATAGATTTACACGCCTATGTTGTGCTGATGACGTCTGGTCTGCATTTGCCGTGCCCCAGTCATTATTGTTTCTTTGCACAGTCACTGTGCGGGTCGGACCAAATTCGGCTCTTATCGTAACATCTCCGGTGCCTGCCGGTATTGAGATAGTTGTTGTCGGAGAAAATGAGTCTGCAATAGTGCCTCCGCCCGCGACAAGTTGCCAACGCGAGAAAGTCTGTCCTGTTGCGGCGATGGCATGAATATGCGCAGTTGCAGGGGTGTTGTCAAGTCTGCCGCCGGAATTTACCTGAGCAGCACTGGCTGCGGTAGAAGCCTCAGCCGCAGTTCTGCCGGCACCGGCTCTACCACCGGCAACGCCTGTTCCGGTTGTTTGACCAACATTGACAATTAAGTTGCGACCTGTGCCTTGCTGGAAGACAGCCCTTACTATTACGTCTTCGCCAGGCATTACGAAACTTGTTTGGGGGCTTTGTGCGTTTGCGAATATAACGGCATTTGCCGGTTCAGACTCCCAACGCTGAAAAGCATAAGCGGGTTCGGGGTTTGCTGCTAGAGTAACGAGGGCGCCGGGTAGGGCCTCCGTCGGTGTTGCCGTGGGTGTCCCGCCTGTTGCAGGAACAGCGCTGACTGCTATAGAGTTTGGCGTGGCGGGCGCAGCCAAAGGTAAGATAATGTTTTTTGACTGTGTGTTGATTATTTGTGAATTAACTTGGGGTAGGACTTCGTTGATCGCTGCTCCCGCGCTTATCGGCACTGCAACAAACAATGTAGCAATTATTACCGCAGAAAGGATCGTTGCAATAGTTCTTCTGGATTTGTTTTTCAATTTTCTCATGATACATACCTCACTGTAGTTATTGGTTATTATGCCGGAATTCATCACTTGCATGGTTAGCGCGAGACGAGAAATATCCATAGAACAATATCATAAATGTGATTACATTGCAACGGAATAGCGGCAGAAAAATGTGACAACTCGAAAAAAGTAAATTCCCATACTAAATTCCACTTTCGCATCCACCGTGGAACTTACTTTTGGAATTTACTGCCAACTTAATTTGGGTAATTCTCTAAAATAATGCTTGCATTTGAGCTACGCCTATGGTAACATCTCATGGCGCGTTTGTGATCAATCGCTCGTTTTTAATTAGGATGGTCCGCTGTCGCCATTGAGCGGCATGAACATTTAGACGAAGGGAGGACATCAGCGATGGATTTAGTAAAGGCACTTAGCGATCAATATCTGAAACCCGAACTCCCAACAATGAACGTAGGAGACACTGTCAGAGTAACGGTTCGCGTCAAAGAAGGCAACCGTGAAAGAAACCAAGCTTTTGAAGGCACTATTATAGCTAAAAAGCATGGAGGCATAAATCAGACTATCACAGTTAGACGTATATCCTATAATGTTGGATGTGAGAAGGTATTCCCAGTTCACTCACCGTCTATTGTTTCTGTTGAAACTGTCAGACGCGGTAAAGTCAGAAGAGCGAAACTCTATTACCTCAGAGACAGGGTCGGCAAAAGAGCGAAAGTCAAGGAAAGAATATAAAAGATACTATAGCTTTAAAGAAAAGAAGGGGTGCAAACCCCTTTTTTTATTTACATAATCTGCAAATTGTGTATAATTAGAAGCTGAGTGTAATTCAGAGGATATTAAAAGGAGCAATTCCGAATGGATGACAATAATGAAAACAGTACGAGGATGGATCTGTACGAATGGCTACAGTGCGGTGTTTTAGCAATTGTCTGTGGGATATTCATATTTGTATTTGTCGGCAGAACAATAGGCGTTGATGGCATATCAATGATGAACACCCTTCACGACAGAGACAGAGTAATAATGACGAGTCTATTCTATTCACCAAGTAACGGCGACATCATCGTGTTCCACTCACCGGCGGAGCATTTTCACGGCACTCCACTTGTTAAGCGAGTTATCGCAATAGAAGGGCAGTCAATCGACATCAACTTTGAAACCGGCGCCGTTTATGTAGATGGCATAGTTATAGACGAACCACATATTGATGAACTGACTTCCCGCAGAAATGGCTTTGAAGGTCCGACCGTTGTTCCGGATGGACATGTATTTGTTATGGGTGACAATAGACAATTCTCAACAGATAGCCGTTCTCGTGACGTGGGCATGGTTGATATGCGTTATATACTTGGAAGGGTACTTCTTGTTGCGGTACCCGGCTCGGATCAGTTTGCCTCACGAGACTGGGGCAGGATAGGGTTTGTAAGATAATGTGCGGGATAGGAATCGCAAGATAGTGTTATATACTCAACTTTCGCACACAGATAGCGCAGAAAAGCGCTGAAAACACAGTCACATTCGGAATAAAAGTGCAGATTTTACCCCCGAAATCTGGTATAATGTTATTGCTAGACAACACAACCAAAG
>Ga0136643_10006125_pt1 | contig 17159 bp, 10 predicted proteins | sample TergutLab28metaG_FD_96883 | JGI IMG/M metagenome (GOLD analysis project Ga0136643, IMG submission 96883) | Labiotermes labralis P1 segment gut microbial communities from Petit-Saut dam, French Guiana - Lab288 P1 (version 3) (version 3) | ecosystem: Host-associated > Arthropoda: Insects >... | reverse complement strand
GGGGTGTATAGGTTCTTGCTGGGGAAACCGGAGGGAAGGAGACCACTGGGGAGACCTAGGCGTAGATGGGTGGATAATATTAGGACGGATCTCCAGGAGGTGGGATGTAGGTATATGGACTGCATTGGGCTGGCCCACGATAGAGACAGGTGGCGGACGCTTGTGAGTGCGGTAATGAACCTTCGGGTTCCTTGAAATGCGGGGAATTTCTTGATTAGCTGCAAACCAGTTAGCTTCGCAAGAAGGACTCTGCACCATGGAGTAAGTAAGTTATGCAAAAATTGTAATGCCAAAATTTAGGATAAATTGGGGTTTATTTTCAGTTCCACTTTAATTCCATATGAAGAGGTCTGAATACTCCATTTTTCTGGTACATGACACTGTCGTAAGACGTAATCGGATTCCGTCGCGTTCAAGGGTCGGAAGGACCTGATAATGTTTTACAATTGAGGCAGTAATTCGGGATTCGATCACCTGTAACGCAGTGTCGTGTATCTGGACAGCAAACTCATCCGCTGCACTGCTAAGTAAAGCTCCAACCTCGCAACAAGTGCAGGTGCTTCGAATGTTGTGCCCATTAACCACCCAACAGGGTTCGTTCTTTAGACCAGTTTCGAAACCCGTATATGTTACATAAATTGTCTTAACCCTCTAAAAACGAAGCGCAGACTCTTTTATTTAATGACCCATTCCGTACCGCGCAGTAAACACTTTTCATCTCGGTTATAAAAACCAATTTATGTTGTAAGTGGCACAAGTTTGTTCGCAGATAAGTACGAGTACAAACACATAAATACAGTGCGGGCAGAGCGTACAGGTTTTGAATGTTAAACCTCATGGTGCATCAGGTAACCAGTAGGCTTTAAAAGGTTGATAACATTTCTATGAATAGGGCACAGATACACGTAATACTTACAGGATTGTACCATAATCTGTAACCATATACTACACACAAAAGCGTGCAGGTGCTTACAGAAAATTATGCTTCTTTGCGTTTGTACTATTTTCATGTGTTGATGTGTTGTTGACGTGAGACATCCCCTTATGGCTTTGTTGTTTTGGTGATATATTTTTATAGAATGATATATAATGATGGAGTTTTCCGGATTGTTACTCCCTGTGTTCAACGGAGAATATTTCCTTTTCTTTAACGTCTGAGTGGTTATCTTGCAGAACACTACGTAGACCACTAGACTCAGTAACATAAAGCAAGGTTTGCCAAGTTTTAAAACAGATTGTGTTCACAGGATGTTTCACATCATGTAATAATATACAGGCGTATTATTACAAAGGGCACACGCTTAAAAAGAAGAACTGATGCCATGTTCACAAGAAATTCGTGACAAATTATACATGCTATCGGCGGTTCTGTATGTATTACGGAGCCCAAAGTTACTTTCTTAAAACACAAACGTATTATTGCAGATAGAAGAAACTGCGGTATTTATATATAAACCCCGCATATATTACACTACTACAGCCATAAATTATTTTTCTTGTATTTTCGTAAATATGTATCGTACCGAAAACTATGTTAACTAAAAAACACAGATCTGAATGACAAGCGCATTTTGCAACATGCAATTGTGCATAAGAGCATTTATTTTTTAAAAAATATTATATTCAGTTCTTTAATCAGGTGTATAAATACTTCCTGCAGACATATGTACGAAATTGAACTCTATCTAAACTTAGTGTATTTCCACGAATCACAATTCGATCAAAATTCCTCTGAGTAATTTATAAAAGGACATTTCACAAAAGGAACGTAGGTCAAAACTCTTAACTTCTAAGGCGCCGGCATTAAATATTGTTGAAAAAGGATTATTGCAACTGGAACAAATATTATTTTTCTATTTCGGTGTTTAAGAGTAGACCAATGGGAAAAAATTAATGTTACCTGACATAACGTCACTTTTTCAACTACACTGATTATGAAACACTGGACACGAAATCTTAGGACCGCCAAAAATACTGATGGATGGTGGTAATTTGGAAAAATTTACTCCTGACTTTTCTTCGAGCAGTGCGTTACATGCCACTAAAGAGAGAAAAATTCTCCCACTGATGTTGCTTTCCTAATGTATTTCTTTTCCCACATGTATGTTATTGGTCTTCTGAATGCCGTTGTGCCGTATGTAATCAGATGAGCATTGCTAGGCGAAGAGACTGACTAACAGGCATAGCTACTCATCAGTTGCTTGAAGACGCACTACGACAACTACAGTTCCTTCGCTTCGATTCTTCTTCTGAGACTTTAACCATAGATTCTGCAGACAGCGCCATTATGGTAGAGTACGAGACGCTAATCAAAATAGCTTACAGAAATGAGGAAAATGGTGTACAGCCTATTAGTCTGAAAAATCGAAGCCGATTAATTGTAATCTTATAAATAAACAAGAGGGCCTACGTGCTACTGCACACTTGTGAGTAATAAGGCACTCTACATTACAGTAATATAGCTTAATTACACTAATATCGATGCGAAGATAAACGAGGCAGTCGGATATTGGTGAGTAAACTGTTGATTAAATATGTAAAGGATAAGAACAAATGTAGAGAAATGAATCAGGACGTGGAATTAATCACATTAAAAGAGAAGGATGAATTCGAAGGATCAGAAATGATCCGTAGCAAAGACATGAAGACACATTTTCACTACTTACCAATGACATTTTAACCAGACAAGAAAGGTTAAAGATGTTATTCCTGTCGTTAGCATTACTAATTTCCATCTATGATGACAACAGCAGTTGAGATATTCATGAAGCTTAAAATATGACGGTATGCAGGTTAGTATTAGCGAACGTAATTTTTTTTAACGTTGATTTTGTTCGATTCGTGGTTTTACAGCGGTGCTGCTAGCGATCCACTTCTTCTGGGTCTATGATGTTGTGTAACTGGGCGAATGTTACTTCAGGACCTTTGAAGGCATTAGGATTCTCCGAAACGTCGGTAATAATCACCCAGTGACATACACTCAGAGTAAAACAGTCACAGAAATTTATTCATTGATTGGTTGACCTTGAAGAAGAAGGAAATAAGTTCCATCGAAACGAAGGTAACTGCTCGTTCAGCGACATTGCGCCAAGTTTCAGAAGAACAGGATCTTCAAGGTTGTTCCTGATTTGGGAGTTCTGAACCGTACGACAGTGAGTCTCAATGCAAATATTGCGGAAGAATTTTTTGGCTCCATCTTTGTCACTAAAGATATTACAGTAAGCATAGGGTTACTCTAAACTGCCTGACAACAGTCCACTGTTAAAATGTGCAAAACCTCTAAACCAGGATGAACCTTAATACCGAGCCACAATCAAGGCTTAATGAGAGTTGATAGTGTTGTTGATTGTAGAAATCACTGGACTAAAAACATGGGAATGAAATAAAATCCAAACAGTTTCGTGTAATACCAAACCATCAGAAAGGAGAGACGTTGTTAAGCTGTAGAAGAAGCCCTCGCATAAAGGGGAATGTAGCGGACTACATTACGGCCTAATCCACAGACTGGTTACGTCAATAGGCTGAAAGTAAGTTGGATTACAGTAAGCATCTTGAGTGGTTCAACCCACCACGCATATGAAGCACTTTCTTAATCATCCTTGAAATGAATTTCCATCCTTCTGAGATCTGAATATAAACATCTAGCAGACCAAACGACAGAGGAAGTAGTACATACATCGAGTTGTTTACATCCGCATTGAAAAAAATAAAGGATTTATGCGACAATATGGCACTGCGGCCTCATATCCTGGTGTATTCAATTCATTTCCTCCTTTCTTCTGTACTGCTTCTTTACCATACCGACTAATGCTTTATTTCACGTTTCATCCTCAATTTCTTTCCCTTCCGTTCCACATGCACTGGGAAAGGATGCTGAATAATACAGAAGCATCTCTTGGCAAGTTTACTTTCAATATTCTATTAAAAATACAGTTATTTGAAAAATTATTGCTTAGCTTTCCGGTGCATGTTACATAAAGAAACTAGACAGTTTGATGAAACTAGAAACCACAATATTTACTAACTCCATCGTCTCTGCCACAGTTGAATCAACAGGGAAATCAAACAAGCATTGAGTGTTTGCGGTAGAAGTTGGAAGTTTGCGTTCCTTAGTACGAAAAACACACTCGCAGTGCACGTAAATTTCTACTGTCATGACACTCTTCTGAGGATAACAAATAACTAGTGGCAACTCGGAAAAAAAAGCGAATTTTTCCCCCAAAATGTTGTCTAATTGTAAAAAGCGTTGGCCAAAAAAAAAACCTTGCTGTGATTGTACTCAATTTAAAGCGAAATTGCCAAATGAATATATCTGTATTTCCAAACGGAAAAGAGCAAACGTACATTTTGTCTTTATTAATGCCTATAATTCATGTAAGTGATATTTACATATTCTGTTCCCAACACACTTCCATTACGAACATCAATTCGTTCAGGATGATTGGGGAAATAATGCGGACTGATTCAAATGACGTGCGGGGTTACAAAAATGTATGCGCGAGAAACAAATATGTACTAAAAGCAAAGGGCACGCTGATGTAAAGAGCATATCAAAACGTTTATTTTTAGTTAGGGCACGTGATCATTATTGTTCCATTTGTTGCCCTGTACTCATCAGAACAATACTCGAATTCGTGACAAACGATTCACTGTCTTACAGACCGCGACATGTTGAATGTGTGGCTGCTAGAAGAAAAAATATTTTTTTTTAACACTAAGTACCACCATATACGTACAATACGGTGACAATCGTCTTAAATAGACGAGTCGGCCAAGTTGTGGGAAAACGTCCTCCTCCTCGCCCCATTTAAACATGAACCCCCATTGCGTATAAATCTTAACACATTGAGGAATCGAAAATGAACAGCGATTACAACAAATAAACAGATTTGATTGGAAATATTTTAATATGTACCACCTTCCGTGCATTAATCAGATCCATAATACATAAATAACCAACAAAATGCACTTCAGTGTTGGTGAGAATTTGGTGAATAAATATGCCATAAATTTTCAAGTGTATTTTTTGGTTATTTATATATTGTGGATTCAATGGAAATATCTGGCACAAAGTCGAATATTGGCTTGACGTGGGAAGGGCAAAAATTGGAGCAGACACTGAACTAGCATGAGGTGCGAAGGAAACTTTTTGAGTTGCCCAACTTATAAAGGCGTATGTTTAAATATTTGTGCCTATTATTGTCTCTCCAATAATTATTGATGGTCGCTCACGCAGTCTGTAATTAATTTGTAGACGTTTGTTCCTAAAATCATACCGAACACTTATGTATAGATACGGAACACTTCTGCATACATATACTGTCTCCTGGTAAAATTTAGAGTTGGAAAATGTTATAGGTAGTGGTAAAAGTAAAAGTAAAGGTAAAATGCACCATTGTACAGGCACTGAGGCTGTGTACAGGATGTATGGCCCATAGGAGGAGTAGAGGTACAGCTCTACTCTTTCTTGGCCATGGCACTCGAAGGGGGTGAGGGGTCAGCGTCACGCCCCGGCCGCTTTTTACCCCCGGAAAAGACCCGGTACCCATTGTACAGGAGGCTGGGTGGGCTCCAGGGTCGGTCTGGACAGGTGTGGAAAGTCTCGCCCCCAAAGGGATTCGATCCCCGGACTGTCCAGCCCGTAGCAAGTCGCTATACCGACTACGCTATCTGGCCCACACAGCTAGTGGTATATAATAATTATATGTTTAAGTGGCTAGTAATATTCTTGATTTATGTTGATTTAAAAATCTCTCTCCACTACTTATGGTGCATAGAGGCTAATTTAACGAGAACTGTTAGTGACAGAAAGTGTAAAAGAATGACAATGGTATCCCTAGCTAATACTGTGGAATCGGAATGGAGGCCTTAATAGAATGCACATGGGCCTGAGGACAGTCAACCTCCATTTCAGACAACGAACTCGGAGATCTACAGAAGGCGAAACAGTAATGATAACCAATTTAATAAGGCATTCGGTCAAACGAAGCGACATTTCTGAGGCGAAATGGAGGATGTCCGAAAATGTTTCAAAATGCCAGCACGAGAAATATTAAATCGCCAGTAACAGTAAAATTGGGAAACATATTAACAAATAAAGGACTATGAAACATTTTACAAAATATAAAGACCTTTGATATCGGAGAAATAAAAAGCAATCTACAAATACAATTCCTGCTCTCGCATACTTGGATTACATATCGTGACGTGGAAAGACAAAGTTTGCGTAATATATAAATAGATGGAAATATTAAGCAAATTATGGGTCCCCTAACGGTCTTCCAAGTAAAACGTACACCTGATAATTATTTACTTCCGGAATGTGACTGTGTGTAGTCTGACAGAAACGCACCAAAAGTTCATAGGAAACTGCTGCCTCCATTTCTCTCTTCGATTCCATTTTTATAGACTGAAACCTTGGAAACATTCCCCTGAATGATCGGTCACCTTTAATTAGAATACTTGGCGTCAAACATCAGTAGGCGCCTGACTCATAACATCACTCTCAACACACTCAGATCAAAAATACAAGGCTAAATTTTTGTTAATAATACATGCGTGACTTGAAGCCTCCCCCGCGGTATAAATGAGATCTTAGCTCTTCCGGGATGTTACGCAGCGTAGACTGGTAGTTAACACCAGAAGTTTCGGGACCATCTATAGGTCACTGCTTGAACCTTGACGATGGGATAGACAGGTTGGCCCCAAAACGTCGTAACTACCATCTAAGCTGTGTAACATATCAGTAGAGCGAAGATCTCGTTATTAATATATTATAATTATTTAATTAAAACACACACTCACAAGCTAGCGTATTTATAATATGGTGTGTGCATTGACATGACCGTTCATACAAAGTCAGCTGACGTAAGACTGCACGATGTTGAAGACCAGTCGTCGAGTCATTCTGTTCACAGGATTGCTAGTTTTAATAATCACGTAATCAACTTCCATAGCAACAAGCACTTTGGGCTTGCTGACCCATCCCACAACGAGAAGTTCTGTAGACGGAAACGCAGGAGTTTCAAGACCTGTCACCCCTATTATTTATGAGGACATCCTTCCTTTGTCCCTCTGGATCTATGCCAGTGAGACAGTAATAATAATAATAATAATATAGTTGAATGTAATTTTATTTGCAATATACCACCTATGAAGCTCCCACACCTTACGAAAGATGGAAAGCGAATTTTAATCTTTTGTGCAAGATAATAAGCTGCAATAATCGGGAGTGCGAAAAGTTTTCTTCTTTGCTATCTTATTTGTAGCGTGCCTTAGAGAAACTTAATAACAGGGAAATTTTAAAATATAAATTCTTAAAATCTAGAGTGAAAAATAACATTTGTGAAGGACTTTTATGAATAAGCGTACTGTCACAGTAGTCTGCCTGTACAGAATGCCATGCCCTTAATTACCTGAGAAGAATTGTTTGTGATCACGAAATAAGAAGGGAGATGAAGTTAATGTCAGACGTAAGAATTTAAAAATAGATTAATCAAAAATTAAAAATTAACACTGCATCCTACTCCAATTTTATTGAAGCTCTATGGAATGTAACACAAACTCCTGCCATAATCTTTTAGAGCGCGAGGTCAGGAGTTACAAGACATCCTAGCTCATTAATGTCGCAAGCAAGAGCTATGCCTCGTAGGATGTGACACTGCGCAGAACACTGGTATTAGACGTCACAACCATCAAGTAGTTGTGAGAAAATCAAGTTCTGTTTCAGGTGACAGAGGCTTATATTTACACTTTGCCGGTTATTTCAACGGCTTATGTGCTTGTGATTCACTTTTATGAGCGAAGTCACATTACTGAAACAGGTTCAGTATGTATAGTTAATTCATTAATTAGCAGCTAAGGCTTCCCTAGTGTTCAGATGGTAGAATAATAACAGTAAAATTAGTGACATGTTTAAAGGTGGTAAATACTCAATGCGGAGAGCTGGCTGATGGGAGGCCTGAATGTGTAAGTACGTAACCGCTGAATCCAGCAGCAAGCTGCTCTTCAACAGACAACATCGTTATGCGCCTCGCAGAGACCACGTCCTGGTTGCTGCCGCATCTGGCATAGCGCAGCATAGAAAATGAAAGGTGCTGTGCTGTGCTGTGCTGTGCTGTACTGTACTGGGCTGTACTGGGCTCAAGGCACAAAAGAAAAGACAAAACAAACAGCAAACGCATTCATACCTGCATACCAATACATAAATAAATACTACTTACATACATACACACATACATACATAATATATACATACATTCATAAATACATATGTACACAATATATACATACATGCATATATACATACTACATACACACATACATACATACATACATACACACATACATAATACATATACACATACATACATAATATATACATACATGCATACATACATACACACATAATACACACATATGTACACAATGCATAAACACATACATACATCCACACGTACATACATACATACATACATGCGTACATACATACTACATACACATACATACATGCATACATACATACATACATACTACATACACACACATACATACTATATACACTTACATACATACATATATACATGCACACACACACACACACATAATACATACACACATACATACATGCATACATACATACATACATTCATACTACATACACACACATACATACTATATACACATACATATATATATACATACACACACATAATACATACACACATACATACGTACATACATACATGCATACATACATACATACACACTACATACACACATACATACATGCATACATACACACACATACATAATACATGCATACACACACATGCATACAGACACATACATACATACATAAATACATACATTCATACATATATACATACACACATACATCTATACATATTACATACACACACATGTACATAATGCATACATACATGCATATATATATACGTACATACATACATACATGCATGCCTACATACACACATATACATACATAATACATACATACATAAACAAGTACATACATTCATACATACATAAACACATACATACATACATACATACACGTACATAATATCATACATACATACATGCATAAACACATACATACTTACATACATACACGCGTACATACACAAACACATACAAACATACACACATACATACAATTATACAAGCTAATTAACTCCATGGAGCAAATTCGTGTTCAGAAGTCAATTGCAGTTCCACAGATAGTCAAGAAATTCTTTGCATTTTCTGGATCCAGGAGATTCATTATCGTATTTACAAGAGCCCGCCTCTTCTTTTTATCATGGGACAGATCAATCAAATCCACCTACTCCCATTCTATTTATTTGGGATGTATTTTCATACTCCCTTCTCGTCTAGGCTCCAGTCATCCAAATGTCTCTTTCTTTCAGATTTCTTCATCAAACATTTGATGTCATTCTATTATCTCTCACATTTGTCACATGCCCCCATTCGCATTTATTTTCCTGTGGCGCTGCGGCCCAACGCGGGCCATGGGCTCCTCATTCTTGAGGATTCTAGATCACACACATAGACGCATCACAGTCGGTAGGACTCCTATGGACGAGTGATCATCTAGTCGCAGAGACCTCTACCTGACAACACACAACATTCACAACAGACAAACATCCATGCCCCCAGTGGGATTCGAACCCACTATCTCAGCAGGCGAGCGACGGCAGACCTACGCCTTAGAACGCGCGGCCACTGGGACCGGCACCCCCATTCACATACTATACATAATAAAGGCACTTTGAAAATTAAAACAAGAGTTGGTTAGAAGAGAGTCAAAAAAAGTTTCAAAACACACGTTACCGTAGGTAATTTAAACAATTTTTCTTAACTGCAAGGCACAACAGCTGTATATAATGATTGTCTATACGCGAAGCGCATCAGTAATTATTGGTTATAACCAATCAACCAAATGGCGTAGCCTTGTCAAATCAGGTGAGCGACTTAACTGCAAAGCCTAAGGATTAATCGAAATGGATATTTCTCATAATAACGCTTAAACAAAGAGATCTAAAAAAACCTTTTAGAAAGTGCATTTACTGGCAGTGGAAGTCGCGGAGAAAATTAGATCACGGAACTGAATAATCATTAATGTGAAATCCCGCCAACCTCGATGGAAAATAGGAACACCTGAAGAGATAGAGCGTCATCAGATTTCTTTGTACGTAATTGTTTGCTCTCGTAAGACTCCTAACTCCATTTCCAAGTCATATTATAGATTGCTATAATACACGAAAAAGGTCAAAGAGTTTTGTGTTTACGCATGGGATTAGGTGTTCGCACATTTCGAATTTGAGACAGCCGCATCAAGCAACATCTCAGAGTGACATGTAATGAAGACTGATGAGAGACACAGGGCTCCACGTCTTCCACCTACGGAAACTGATACGTAGAACTGAAATGGAAAGTTAGCGAAGTGGATCACTAAGTCTCCAACATGTCCGCCAGAGCGTCACATACTGGTCGGTTATTTGATCTGCACTTTACTTAGCTTTTGGCCTCATGTATATAAGAAGCGGCTGTTTGGTTCCGGAAAAAAAAACGAAATCCCAACTGTTAAACACACGGCTTCCTATTTTACGTTTCTCCCGAATACTTATGCACAATTTTCAACTCCACCCTCGCCTGGCATTCATCTCGTTGCTTCCAGGACAAGGTAACGTGCATGAATAATAGGTATGCAGCCGGCAAAGCTGTTAGCTTCTAGATAGCATCTGTAACAACATTTTACAACAAGGTAGAACCAAGAATTTTTAAGGCCATGTCACGTTGTTCATCATCTACACAAATTAGAATAAGTGCGGAAGAAAAAAATATTTCGTTATTTCACTTGTAGTTTTACCTGATATTTGCGATAAGGAAATAATCTCTATTTAAAGTTAATCTTCAATCGTTGCAACAGAATTACGAACTTGTACTTCAGAGGCTGGCTTCGTCACATAGAAAACTTTTCAAGAAGAAGTGTAGAACACAATTCGTGTGTTTGTGATGGAAACAGACTAGAGGTGCACACATTCCCCTGTGCGTTATGACATTTATACTGCATAACACATCACATTATGGGCCAGGTAGCTCAGTCGGTATAACGACTGACTACGAGCTGGAAGATCCGGAATTGAATGCCGGTGGGGACGAGATTTTCCGCCCTTCCAGACCGAACCTGGGGCCCACGCATCCTCCTGTAAAATGGGTACCGGGTCTTTCCCAGGAGTAAAGTGCGGCCGGTGCGTGCTGCTGACCACTCACCCCCTTCTAGTGCTGCGGTCGTGGAAGAGTAGAGCTATAGTTCTACCCACCCTCTGGGCCAAACCGGGCCAGTAACGGGATTACTTTACGTTTTTTAACACACCACATTTGAAAGTAACTAAAAAAAGTACTACTTGGCAAAATAATGAGTTCAAATTCCTCGAGTTCTGAGGCTCTCATGTCGATGACTAGGTAGACATTTGTCCCCTGGAAGGTAGAAGGTGTAATCTGCATACAAATCTGCGTCTTCGGGTTGTTACCCCGAGTACTGCGGTCAGACAGTTCCAACGGTCTTTCGAATTGTTATTATTCAGCAAATTTTCTACTCAGAGACCCAACCCAGAACACTTCATTCCTCAACATGAAGGCTGTAAAAACCTCAAATTGCTCATAACGTTGAAGAATTTACTGATATTTCTGAGATTTTTTATTTTTGATTCTGAGCTGTACATAAATACAGGATAAAATTAACACTATTAATTATTAATTATTAACATATATATTACTTAGAAACACTACCAAAGCCTGTTTCGACAGTGTGTTGCGCAAGGTACAATTTAAAATCTTGTTTCTGGTCTCCTGACATACCAAGAGAAGTGTGTGTGGTCTACATTTCCATCACAGATGTAACAGAGAAAAAATAAACAAAGACGGGCAAAGTTCTAAGAGGAGTTGTTTCATTAATTATAGTGTTCACCAAATATTATTAGTGTTATCAAACAAAAGAGAATGAGATTGGCAGGATACGTATTAGGCCCGTGTGGATGGCACAGAAAAGGTGAGGAAATATGATGAGATAATATTAGAATAGAACCTGCCAACATACGTTTAAGGTTGTGCACTGTGTTTATCTGATTTTTACTGGATGAACTAGTGGACTGTTTTGTATAAATTACTAACACGAGTGACCTTTCAAGCTGCAGAAAAGGTGTGTAATGTTATCAGAATAATTATTGTTAGCCAATGAAAAAGTTTCTTCTGTATGAGGTTGGCAAATTTAATTGTTGTTTCGTTCCTTTTTTTTGCAAGGGAGTCAGAAGGTTCACTGAAAATACATTTTACAAACAAAAGCTAATTTTTGCAGGTATTGAATAAGTAGAGTTTTCTTCTTCAATTAGATATGAAATTGAAGGAATTGAAATTGTAAGCATTAAAGCTTAACATAATTCACGCTCATTTTTAATGCTGAGTTTTCGGACTGAATGGGCTACAGGTCAACCATTTCAGGCAAGTTATTCCAACGTATGGCTACTGTTTTTTAGGCAACGGCATTACAACGTGCCCACATACAGCACAAACCACTTGCATATACATAACCACTATAATTTGACGTTTTTCAAACCTATTATTAGATCCAATATTTCTTACATGCGTGGTGCTTGTGTGATGTACAAGTGATGTACAAGTATCACTGCTGTACAGGCACAGGAGGAGTGATGATATTGTTCGACTCACTCATTCGAGAACCTCGGCTCTTGGTGCAATTGTGAAGCCAGCCTCGCGCCCAGGACATTTTTACCTCCGAAGGAAAAGCCTCCGCTACGAAGAGGAAGGTGGGTGGGCCCACAGCTCGTCTAAACGTTTTGCAGTAGACAGTGTATTTTGGCGCTGTATCGGCGCCCAGCCGCTAGCGTAAATAGTACACCAAATACGGCATTCATACTCTTTCGTTCTTGTGTGGGGGAACAAAAATGCTTTACTTGTGTGCTTTATCATTTCATTACAAAAGAATAATACACACGGTAAGGATAATATTAAAATATATATAGAAGAGAAGGTTTCAGGTGGTCCAGTAACGAGCTCTTGTGGACAAGGCAATTGACATTCGTAACGAACAAGGATTCTTCATCTTATGAATGAAAATCAGCTTCTCCGTACGGACCATACACTATGAGTTACTTATAGTGAGGTGTTTGAAGACGTCACCTCCAAATTCCGCCTCTACCACGTATGTAATTCTGTAGTCTGCCTTATGACAGGTCCATGGCCTCTTCAAAACTGAGTTCTCTAGAGGGCGCGATATAGAAATTTTTCTTTAAACTTCCAGTATCCTTTTTCTTCCTTAAGGTCATGCAGTAGCTGCTTCCGTCTTCTTCCTCGTATTTCTGCCACTTCTTTCAATAATGTGTTTTAGAAGGCAGTTCCTACGCAAAATGTGACCAATCCAGTTAGTCTCCCTTCTATTTAGTGTAAGGGGGATATTCCTCTCCTCCTTGACTCATTGCATTACTTCATTTCTCACACGATCTGTCCGACTGATTTTCTCCGTTCATCTCCAGCACCATATTTCGAAACATTCCAGGTATTTCTGATCCACTTCCCAACGTGTCCAAGTTTCACCACCATACAAAGCTATGCTCCAAATGTAGCACTTAACTAGTTCCTTCCTTAAATTTAAGTCTAATTTGCTGGTGAAAAGAGCCTTCTTGTTTAATGCCTCTTTTTCCATGGCAATTCCGGATTTAATTTCACATGTTCATCTTGCAAAGTTTGTCATCATGGTTGAAATATTCCACATTCTCCAGTTATTTTTGATCTGTCATAATCTGTACTGGGAATTGTTACCTTGAGATTCTCATTACCTTGATACCTTCCACATCCGTTTCCTTTCCACAGGATCTTCTAATTTCGAATAGTCCATCAATCATGCCCTGTTGCACCGCTTATTCCTTAGCCAGTGTCACAAAGCCATTTTTATTATTTCACAGTGCGAATTACTTTTCCTACTTTGAAGTCTCCAGATCCTTCAAGAGCTTCATTGTTAAGGTATTCACCATAAATACAGCAGTAAACAAATCGTTTAGGTTTTCCCACCAGGCAAATAACATAACAACAAATTAACATCAACTGTTGTCAAATAGAGTATGTGGTGTTTGACACATTGTAACTCGATATACAGAAACTGTCATCTATAAATATTACAAAGGCTTTCCACAAACACCTTGACTGATGACCTATATTGTAACTTGGGAAAATTCATGCTGAATTTACACTGCCACAGTGAAACTGCCCGTCGAACGACATGACAAACACAATACACCAGCTTAGCACAAATTAATTAATATGTCTGGACAAATGAAATAAGACCAAACATCGAGAAGAGAACAGAAAGAGAACAACAACGACCATGTAAATTGCACCCATTCAGCTTTTACCTACAGTTTTACACACTATGTTCCAAGACAAATTGACGTAATACATTTTCCTTGTATTTTTTGAAGGCGAAGAGTGATTGCAGTTTGAGCTGCTGGGCGTTTTCAGTGAGGTTTCCCATTTTGCAACCAATAACGTTTAAGGTGAATTTTGCCAGCCACGACTACCGATCTGCAAAAGCATGCAAAATAAAATGGTCTATTTGTTATGACTTATATCACCTGTGAATGAGTGGGTATGTGATTTGCAATGTAGTTAGTTATATATTATTAAAGGCAATTGGGAAGTCAATTGCAAAAGGAAACAATTTTACAAACAACGAAATGGTCTGGTGGGTGCAGAAAGCTGTTCTTGCACATTGATGGACCAAATGTTGGTGGCCAGAGAACGACAGAAATGTCGAAATATGTCCACGTTCTATGCTTTAGTTTTTAATATGTAAATTTTATATAAAACTGTTAAGTTTTTCTACGTTGTAATAATTTTCTATTGAATGCTGCATTGTGCGATGCTGTAAATAACTTGTCAGCAGGGACACGGGAGAGCTGTGCAGGAGCGGTGTGTTAGGTTGAACTGCATACTGTCATCTACTGGTCTTCAGGGAATGCTACACCATAGCCAACAATATCATTTACTGCCACCTATTATTAGAGTAAACATCTCCCGTGACGTCCCAATAAATTACGGCAACATATTCATCTCAGGGACCGGGCGAGAAGGTTCAAGCGGTAATGCTGCTATTTTGTGTTCGGGAGGTAGTGGGTTTGAATTTCGACCGCCATACCGAGTATCCGCAGGCTTCTGAGGTTTTTCACTGTCAAGTTTGCGTTCGGCGCTGCGTAACGTGTATTACGCAGTGCCGTACAAGACACTAAATATTAATCGTGTGTCCTGGTTGTCATCTAGTGTGTGTCACAATTTACACCCCCCAATTATCATAAAACTCTAATTTTAACACCACTTAATTCTTATATTGACTCTGGAGGTTTCTAAAACACATGTTAAACGGCAAACCTCTCGCTATGACTCTGCTTTCTCAGAATTTGGAAGGAGAAGACTTCCCCCTAATACGGAGTGTAGAGGCAAACGTTTTGAATAAATAGCAGTGAAGGGACCAAAAATAATTCTCATCGAGCTTGAGTGTTTGGAGCCTATCAGTTCCTCATAGAATAAAGTTTCCACATTTTCATCAGTGGATTCTGTTTAAGTGATGGCCGTTAAAACGCATGCAGTATATATGCTGGTGTCACAGTGTTTCGGAGTAACGTAGCCTACTGCCTCAACATTCAGGGTGACTAAATTTGGTTGAGGTACACACTGAAGTAATTGCGAGAGCAGTATGTGGACTGTACAGAAAAATCTGATCTATTTTGGCCCCATCACATCTACGAAAAAGGGGAAATTCCAACTTTCTCTTCTAACTGCGGCAGCTCTGACTGAGCAACATTCCCGTACAGGATTACAATCACCCTATCTAGGGCACTGAACATACCTTCAATTACTCTGCACGTACGCCCCGTATAGGCTCAAGTGCCCATTCTACAAATAATGAAGTCTTATTGTAACAGACATTTCATGAAGGCGAACAAATATCCATGTTTTTCTAGATATTAAAACGGGACAGACATTAGTCTAACAAAAAGCAGCAAACGACATTTCGAAGTAGTGGTAACGAGAATAAATTACGTTGCATAGCTTAGAGTTTATATGCTTTTCATCTCTTGCCTAGCAGTTCTGAGAATACTTCATGATATAGCCAATTCCACTCAGCGTTGCTCCATTACACTTTTATTATGTGCAGCATAATAGATTGCTGGACGAAACGTTTGCTTCTTGTTTGCACACAGTAAAAGAAAATTAAGTTTTGGAATACAATTTGCTCGTCCAACTCTCTGGAAATTGATGTTAGATCCGAGGAAACACGCTCTTAAATCAACTGACCTTTGGCCTGTAATAGAATGAACACAGAACGCTTCTCTCCTGGTCAGGCTTCATGGCCTTTCCTTAGAGACCAGGATTAAAACGTTCCATAAAGGCAAGAATAACACACTTACCATGAAAGTTTTATAGAGTTAACTTCGGTATCAATATTTACTCAACTAAGAAATATGGATTAAAATAATTGGACATAAAATATTGAAAATAATCGTTGAATTGAGCGGTTCATTTTTAGATTTTACTAAAGATAAGAAATCCGTGCGCAATCCCATTAGTTTTAATTGTGATATGTGTAATAATTAATGGAACGATGTTATGTAGTCTAACACAGCTTTGCTAAATGAAAATTTAAGAGAACACAGCTTCATGTTTCGGCTCCTAGACGCCATCTTCAGACTTTGACTGAAAAGATTGAATTTACAAAGCCTTAAAATGACGACACCTCATTTATATTAAATGTTAATGTAATATATTAAAATATTGTGCGGGTGATAAAATCGGGAAGAATGAGATGGGCTGGGCATGTGGCGCGTATGGGTGAGGAGAGGCGGGTGTATAGGGTCTTGGTGGGGAAACCGGTGGGAAGGAGACCACTGGGGAGACCTAGATGTAGATGGGTGGATAATATTAGGATGGATCTCCAGGATGTGGGATGTGGGTATATGGACTGGATTGGGCTGGCCCAGGGTAGAGACAGGTGGCGGACGCTTGTGAGTGCGGTAATGAACCTTCGGGTTCCGTGAAATGCGGGGAATTTCTTGACTAGCTGC
>Ga0136643_10006124_pt1 | contig 17159 bp, 7 predicted proteins | sample TergutLab28metaG_FD_96883 | JGI IMG/M metagenome (GOLD analysis project Ga0136643, IMG submission 96883) | Labiotermes labralis P1 segment gut microbial communities from Petit-Saut dam, French Guiana - Lab288 P1 (version 3) (version 3) | ecosystem: Host-associated > Arthropoda: Insects >... | reverse complement strand
TACAGAGTAACTCAAAAAGATTTTTATGCACGTCCGTACACTTCAATGTGGGCACCTGTTGTAGCTCGACAGATATCTAAACATTTCTGGATGAGAATTTTCCTCGACGTTGGGTCGGAAGAGGAGGTCCTACTGCCTGACCCCCCTAGATCTCCGGATTTGACACCATTAGACTTTTTTACATGGGGGTTTATTAAGGACGTTCTGTACAGCAGAAAAGTTCGAGATCTGGCTGATTTGAGACAACTTAACATTGAAGTAGTTGAACTTATAACACCTCACATGCTGATAAACACGTGACAAGGGCTTGAATATCGTTTATATATCTGTCGAGCTACAACAAGTGCCCACAATGAAGTGTACAGACGTGCATAAAAATATTTTTGAGTTACTCTGTACAGTGTTGAAATCATAAATTTCATAAATTTTTAGGTACTAAAACATAAGCATGTATATTTGTATACCTCTAGCCCGGACACTCTGTACAATCCGCATTTCAACCCAAGCAGAAAAGTTTAATCCAACTTCATGTCGTTTCTTTCAACTGGGCAAAGAAAACTTATTTGCTGCGGAAAGAAGCCAGTGTGCATGCTTGAGTTTATGCTATTTCAGTGTAGTGACTTCATTATTCACGTAGTGGTTCAAGAATATAACATGGGAACGAGGCACGTGTGTTGAATCGTCACACATGAAACACAGCCGATGTGTTCCTTGAGCCAATGAAAGCAACACCGGACAGTGCATTTCAAAGACACCTATTTCAAATCTCGCACTGATTATGAGCTTTCCACTGAGTAGCAGACTAACCTGTCTACGGACCGATCACCCGTCTACCTCATCTATGTACTGGCACTACACTCGTTATATTATAACCACTACAGTCAGATCTGCCGATCCCAGTGGCCACGCGGTCTAAGTCTTATGTCTGCGGACGCTCGCCTGCTGAGATTGTGGGTTCGAATCCCACTGGGGCATGGAAGTTTTTCTGTTGAGAATGTTGTGTGTTGTCAGGTAAGAGGTCTCTGCGACGAGCTGATCACTCGTCCAGAGGAATTCTACCCACTGCGGTGCGTCGTTGTGTGTGATCTAGAAACCTCGTGAATTAGGAGGCCCTGATTCACTGGGGGCGGTCGCGCCAAAAACAAACATTCAGTTTTAGGCTCTTGTGACCGTGCATCATGAACGCAGGGTGAAGAGAGAGAAACCAACAAGATGCAACTAATCCGATGTTTATTATCAAACTTCTATCTCAACATGTTTCGGGCATCATTATGCCCATCATCAGGAGAACAAGACCGTGTACTACTGAATGTAGTGTTCTGCACTGGTTGTGCTGGCTGTGGTTGTGCAGAACACCACATGCAGTAGTACACGGTCTTGTTCTCCTGATGATGGGCATAATGATGCCCGAAACATGATGAGATAGAAGTTCGATAATAAACATCGGATTGGCTGTTGGTTGTTGATTTCTCTCTCTTCACCAAACATTCAGTTCTGTCCTTACGCTTGTTTCGTTAAAGGGAGTTGGCTATAGTAAAAGGTAAAGTGATCGCTTTACAGTCCTGGTGTGGCCCAGAGGGTGGGTAGAGGTATAGCTCTATTCTTCCATGAACGCGGCACTAGAAGGGGGTGAGTGGTCAGCAGCACGTCCCGGCCGCATTTTACCCCCGGGAAAGACCCGGTACCCAATTTACAGGTGGCTGGGTGGGCCCCAGGGCCGGTCTGGACCGGCGGAAAATCTCGTCCCTACCGGGATTCGATCCTAGATCATCCAGCCCATACTTAGTCACTATACCGACTGCGCTACCGGGCCCACGAATTGGCTATAGTGCGACGGAAAAATAGGTGAACACAGTTTTATTCAGGACTTCATATAAACGTATTGACTATTGTGCAACTTCAGCGAACAGTGAGAAGATATGTCGTTAGATCATGGGCCAAACATTCTCTGACCTAACCCAATTTTTATTACGTGATGCTCTATAACTCGAGGTCTCGTTAGCAGGCAACAATAGCGTTATAACAAAACTGACTGTAATTGTATTTCTACCTACTTAGAATTCAACAATAATAAGCATAAATCTCCTTGTATAGTGTTAAGTTACCCTTTACGGATACTGAAGGGCGTGTTAAGTCATGTGACCCACAGTTACAACATTTTAAATCCGAACATAACCATTCTCTATGCTACTTACTTTTGTTCAGTCTGATCAGGCAATTAGCACAACTTCTGCCGTATTCAAGATTCCGCTAATTTCAATCTCAGTAACAGCAGAGCTCTCCTGCTCACCTGTCAACGGTCTGTGCTGGAGTACTTGGTTCTAGCCCTGTTGTCTCCTAACGAAACTGAACTACGTGTGAAAACAAGATGGCTGACGCGCGTGATCGGCATATCATTGCTAATTTCATGTTAAACAGTCACTGAAAGAAGAGCAAACACACAGTTGATGTGTAGCAATAAAGGTAAGTGGACTTTAAGCGGCGATTTTCCTAATTATTTAGTTCTATTTGTCTCTGTAGCTATCCGGCCATTGTTATGCACTGATGCATATTTACTCCTATACGTGACTTTATAAATAAACAGTTAATATGTAGGTTATAAAGTGGGCTCAGTTTTACTAAAGAGCCCCATAAGATATGCATCTGTTGGTCAACACTTTAAAGATAAATAGTTATATGCCTATGCTGCGTAATATTCTGGAATCAGAATAAGAGCATTTTATATACATGGGTCCGTGCATCGTGAATAGAATTTAATAATTTTCCAACAAGATGCGACTTATTCAGTTTATTACATTACTGTAGGCAGTTCTACATCTTTCGGGTGTTGACACCCATCATCAGGAGCTCTTACAATTGTAAATACTGCTTCTGGTACTGATTAACCGGATCTACTACTGATCCGTGTGTATCATATGGTAGGTACCTACCGTATCGTACGGTAGGTACCTAGCGTATGATAAGCACGGATCAGTTCCAACTCAACAACGAAAGCGGATGGTACTAGATCCGGTTAATCAAAACCAGAAGCAGTATTTACAATTGTAAGAGCTCCTGATGATGAGTGTCTACACCCGAAACATGCAGAGCTGCCTACAGTAATGTAATAAACTGAATAAGTAGCATCTTGTTGGAAAATTGTTAAATTCAGTATAAGAGATTTCAATATCAGACTTTGATTTAAAAAAAATAAATGGCTGTCAACACAACTATACTGTCAGAAGTGTTTATTTGTGCAAAATGTTTCAAACACAAAGGGTCATGTGCAGGCTAAAATACTTAAAAGTACAGATAATAGGGTTATATACAACCTAAATTTTCTTCTACCCTATAACGTGTCTTTTAAAGCATTTCATCCCGTAGATTATCTCTTGTGGTCAAAACACTTTGCAGAAATAAATACCACAGACAATATAGTTGTGTTGAGGCTCTGTACTCTTTATTTTGCAAATAATACAACAGGATGATAAACTTAAAAATCAGACTTGGATGTTGCGGCTGATAAGAGACTTTGACCTTCCAATTCCCAGTGCCAACCGCAAGTACCATCGGCTGCAACACTGAGAAACTCCGCATTTAGGAGACACAATTTTTTTTTTCCTGTGTGAAGTAGGAACTGGACTTTCATGTACAGTTAGGTAATGGCCATTCTTCAAATTCCGCGGCGTGCCTCGGGCGGTTAGTCGCCAGGGACTTAAGGCAGAGGCCCGAGTTTGAATCTGGGCCAATTCATGTGGATCTGTGGTGGATGAAGTGCCACTGGTAGAGGCTTTCCTCCTAGTCGTTTCATTTTCCCTTCTCAGTAAAATCCCACCAGTAATGCACACCTATCATCATCTTCATAGCTACTACAGGGGTTCTGATAAGTCCTTAACCCCACCAGTAAGTAAAAAAGCTAATATTTCTGTCAGAATGGAGTGAATTTCCTTCGGCGCCTTGCCTTGCAGGGGGAAAAATAACTTGATGACAGCTCGCGTCTCGATGTTGTTGAAATCGCGTGCGTATCTGACATGCTTCCGAGCTTGTTTTCTTCCTGATCGGGCTAAGGACTTATCAGCACCCCGGTATTAACAGAAGGACGAACGAGAGACACGTGGGACGGTGCAGCACAAGCGCTGCCTCTGAACACTAGAAGAGCATCAAGAAAGAAAAATGTTTCTTCGTTTTTTGGCTTGAGGAGGTCACTCACGTCAAAAAGTTCAGATAAATGTGGAAAGCAGCGATTTTGAGTTATTTTATGCCATAGATAAAGCATATTTTGTCTTGATGGTCTCGCCATATCAAGTGAATTGGTAAAGGAAGGATACCTACGGAATGTTACGTGTGGTCACGGGCTGAATGACCTGTAGGTCAACACATTTTTCCCTTCGCCATCATTTCCAGATGGCTTTGGGCTCACAATTCTCCCTGTCCATTGTTTTCCAGGGGGACGAGCCTCTTTTTGGGCGGGAAGGCGGCCGCAGCTTAAGTCAGTTTTGAACAATGCATATTTCTACATATCCAACCGTCTACGTACCTAATTTAAACACTGACATAACTTTACCCTCACTCTTTACTTCTATCAAAAGATACAGAGAAATTATAAACAATGTGATTTCAGGCCTCCACCGCGCTCTTTTGAGATATTACGCAGCGTAAATTGGTAGCTGGTTACCGACGTTTCGGAACAACCTATCGGTCACATCTTCAAGGGTCAAACTGTTTACGAAAAAAATATTTTTGGATTGCTCGACCCTTGAAACGTCGGTAAGCAGCTACCAATTTACACTGCGCAACATCGCCGAAGAGCAAAGATCTAAAGATATGCAACATAGTCGGTATAAGGACGGGAAGGGAACCGACGCGATATAACCACTACGTGCACATTCGGTATATTCCTTTGTGGTGGTAGAACTCATTGCTATACCTAACTACAGCAGGAAGTGGATACAAAGCGAGGCATGCTTCGTCTACTTGTCTTTCGATTTCCCTTCTAGCAAGTAAAATAGTGTGACGTAGCGGTTTTAACTCTCGTTTGTGGTAAAAAAAAAAAAGTCACATTTCAGTGACCCAATTTCGTGACAAAATATATGTAATTCACTTTTAGGGAAATGGTCCTCAGTTACCATTGTATAGCCTGTGTCCTAACGGGCTACTCCATATGGTTTAACGCGAAATATTTCGAGGCTAATCCAAGCATTTTCATAAAGCTCTGGTGCATATGGAGATTCCAAGGGGTAATAAATTCGCACTACTTTCTAGTGAGATCGGTTAATGATTTCGTCTCACGTTCTGGAGCAATTTTTTTAGCCGATGCTATTCAAATAATTTTGGAAAACCTAGATCTTAGGTCGTCGAAATAAACAATCAAGAATGATTTTATATTAAGTATCAAAACGTAATAAAATAAATAGGAAAGGGAGAAATGAGGATTTTAAACATTAGCAAGTCGACAGCGGGATGAAAATTTCATGCCTGGCTTGGAGGAAAGAAAGTCTCCTCTTTGCAATAAGAGAAATAAACTTCACGATAGTAAACAGACGAATTTCAAGGTTTTGATGAGCACTTTTTTTCTCTCTGTTCTATTCAAGAATAATGTAAAAACCAATTCTCTTCATTTAGGTTTCCAAACTTACGCTTCACGTGGAGAATATTCCACCCTTATTACTTACTCCGTTCACAGTCCTTGGTAAAGATGACAAATTCCTTCGGAAAAAACTGATCTGCCTTTGTTATCAAACAATTATCATGTAAAGTAACTTTTATTCTTCTCACTTATAACGTCTTCTAAGATCAAGATTCCTCGTTTTACAACACGCCTTGAAATTCAGTAATGAACAGAAAATACATAATGCCTATGCGAAATGATGCGCTCAAAATTTTTTGGGATGTTTGCCCTCCAGTAAATAGTAAAGGAATTGTTGTATTTTCAAAATGTCATAAGTTTCAGGACAATGTTAAATATATTTTCACTTATGCCCCTAGGAATTTTATGGGTATTCCTGCACCTATTTTCTAGAAACTCACAAATGTTCAGTAACATTACGACACAGGTTTTTCTTGGTTTCCCTGTGTCAATAAGCAAATGCTGAGATGGTTCCCAAAATTCCAAGTTGCCACTACATGCTTCTCATTTAGCCCTCCCGAATTAAATTTATTAGTAAACAATTTCATATTTTGTATACATGTAAAATAACCACTGTCACGGGCGACAACCTCAGTGCAGGTAATAATAATAATAATAATAAAATCCTTCATACTGAATTTCGTCCGGACGAAAAGATACATGTGGGCGGTAGGAAAGAAATGTATTCACGCCACGAAGTGGGTTGTGGCTTCCACCGGGTCTATTTTCATGAAATACACAATCACACAAAATAATCTGTGAACATATTCTATACTGTATTTTACTCAGATCGTATAACAAAGTATAAAATACCGGCAAAATTTTCTTTACGCCAGGCGTGCCCAATCCGCCGCCCACGACCGTCTTTTTTAAATCATACATCAACTACAAAAAGGGCAGCAATTTAGTCCGTTAGATATAACACTTATTGGTGATTTTTAAACATGCGGCCCCCGAACCAACCCGCAATAATAGTTGTGGTCCTTTGCTAAGAAAGTTTGGACACCCCTGCGTTGTAATGTACAATTGTAATTTTTCTGACTTTTACGAAACTCATGAAAGCGTTACAAGTTTTGTAAAGAAACCCTACAGCGAATTTGATTCCATTCGAACAAACTATTTAGTCGCTGATACGAGGTAAGAGACAGATGAAATACCCTGTGGGATCTCCACATTTCTTATCCAACTGTTAAGTGCGAAAAGAAAAAAAAAACCTTACCACAAAATCATTATTGCAGGCTACACTGATCTGTTTTTCTTTGGATTAACACTCAAGAAAGACGCCCGAAATATTTATATAATCAGAGAAGTATAATGAATGTTTTAAAATGCAATGTATCAATGTTACTTCAAATACGTGTTCCCGTTACAGGCCTGGTGTGGCCCAGAGGGTGGGTGGAAGTATAGCTCTACTCTTCCATGACCGCGGCACTAGATGGGGGTGAATGGTCAGCAGCACGCCCCGGCCGCACTTTACCCCCGGGAAAGAACCGGTACCAATTTTACAGTACCAAAACAGTGTGGGCCGGGTAGCTCAGTCGGTATAGCGACTGACTCTGGGCTGGACGGTCCGGGATCGAATTCCGGTGGGGACGAGATTTTCCGCCCGTCCAGACCGGCCCTGGGGCCCACCCAGCCTCCAGTAAAATGGGTGCCCAGTCTTTCCCGGGCGTAAAGTCCGACCGAGGCGTGTTGCTGACCACTCACCCCTTCTAGTGCTGCGGTCATGGAAGAGTAGAGCTATACCTCCACCCACCCTCTGAGCCACACCAGGCCCGTAACGGGAACCCTTTATATTTCAGTACCAAAATAATATAGGAAAATGAACTTAAACCTTAGTAAACTTATAAACTGTTTAGAGACTACCCAAGGCTCCCCGAGTAAAGTGCCAATTGGAAAGAACAGGTGACACTGTAAGAATGGCTCATGTTACCGCGATATAAGAGTACATGCGTATATGAAGTTCTGTTGTGACAATTCATAAGTAAGTAGGTGAGCAACTTATGTACAAATGGGTATTCATAGTGTGGCCAAAGCGAATGGACATACCGCACACATGTTCAAATCATCTAACAATTCTTTATAAGAAGCCACCTTATCCGTTCCATACTTTACTGCCTTTGTTTACTTTGGAGAGAGCAACAATGACGAGAAATTTTTTGGTGTCTCTCCTCGGAACGCTTTAACACGAAGTAATTACGGGGACATCAGTAATCTTTTTCCAAATGCTTACTCTTCGAAGATGATAAATCGATTTAGATTAAATTTATTCTTGAATGTTTAAGCTACATGATGCCGGTCGAATTTTTTTGGTGTCCTTACGGATTGTTGCACATCAGGTCCAAATATTTCTTAAATTTTATCACAAGCGACAGATTATACAAAATTGTGGACTGTCACAAAATATATCCAATCCAGTTCAAGTCCAAATCTATTTGTTTTCCAAACATTTTCAGTAAAATGTTATGTAGCAGAAAGCATGCATTCTCCAGAATATCCCGTGATAACTACCGCGCTCAGGAACTGTAAAATTGACACTCTCTATGTATACCACTGAAATATGTATGCTTTTATTCTTGGTTCCAGAAGGTTCATCTCTTTAGCAAGATGTAGGTCCTACCTGACAACAAGCATCCCTCTCCTCAATATTCGTAAGAAATTTTCTTAAGCTCTCTGGATCAGGCAGCGCTTATGTATAATACGCTTATGTATAATAAGCATACAAAATTACGTAAAACGTAATTGCATTATATTCCAGCAATATGTTATTTCTTGACAATAAAGTCTCCACTACGAGCTACATAACAATCTTTGCACCTAAGAAATTATGCGGACTTGTTGATGCTATAGGTCTAAATCCGTCCGTGTACTGGCCATGGAGGTGTGGGTACACTCATTCATATCCACGGCATTAGATGAAGCTTAGTAATCAGATTAACGCTCCGACAGGTTTATTCCTGGGAAGGAGAGCCCCCTCTACCCACTGAACAGCAGGCTTTTTGGGCCCTAGTGATGGCACGTAGGTTTTGGAGAACGGGTAAGAGTCGTGCCTCTCCTCGGAATCGAACAATGACACTTCGGTCGCCCAGTGCTTAAATTAATCACTAGGCCGACTACACTATTCCCGCTGTTACGTGTGTAGAGTTATGTGCAATAAATATCGGACACTGCGAGGTAAGAGGTTTCCTCTTTTAAATGTCCAGTCCAGTATGCATTTGTCTTATAAGTTCTTTTGTTGCCAAAAAACACCTTAACTGCCAAACATGCAGTGATCACGCAGCAAGCTGTAAGAAAATGGAGTTGTAGCTCCACATTTTCTTAACCTTCCCTATTAGGTGGAAGTGAGTTATCATCAGCATCAAGATCAGATCACTTTACCACAGGAGATAGACACCGGTACACTCCGAGTATGCTGGTTGGGGGGGTTCAAACCGTTCTGGACGCCTTTGAGTGGAGTAAACTCTCTTGCTCCTACCGTTTTGAAGTTGGTGTATTTCGTTAAATAACGTGCAAAGACAGCAACCTAGGAAATAGGGAAACTTCTGACATTAATCCGATGTGGCGATGCCACACACAAAGTACGATGTAGTAGAGGGCAGTAAGGTTATCTATTTTGAACTCTATGCTCCTTTATTGTGTGCTTACAATACGTAGAAGTCAGATCTTTCCGTGGCAACTCCACCAAGTCGTGGCAACGACTCTCCTCTTCAGCTTGTTTGTTGTGTAACGTTACGTGGGATGAGGTGTGATAGACCACCACGGTAGAACCACAATGAAGAGCAAAGAGGATGTGGAAATGCATATTTGCTATCAAACAAGTCAGTAGCCCTTCTGTTCTTGTTCTGAAGGTTTCGTTTGCAGTCGTCCGGTCTGAGTTCGGCAACCCTGAAGGAGTTTGTGTTTTGCATTAAGTCCGTCTAGACAAATGCCGAGACAATGGTTCAAAATAGACCACAATTATTTGAGCATTCTTCCCTGCTGATCACTCCCAACGCCATTCCATTCGCGGCTATCTAGCCGATGCTCTTGAAGGAGGTTTTTAAACGTAACAAAAATGTGAATATACGAGGCTTATTCAGAAAGTAAATACCGTTTCGCTGTAAAAAAAATCGATTAAGGTTTCGTATAAAATTTTATTGTTATCAGTTTCTACATTCTTCGAGCTATTTTTCCACATATTCGCCGCCATTATTGAGGCACTTATCCTGGCGGGGCACAAGTTTTTGTAAACCTTCCTCAGAATGCGGTCGCCTGCGATGTTAGCCAACCCGAATGACTACTGACAATGTCATAGAGTAGAGTCCTTGAAATCTGAGAAAAGTGCAGGGACAGGTCAGAAATTATGAAACGTCTGTCGTCACGCACTCTTTCGTTGACCTTACGCACCAAATCATCATTCACCAAAGATGGACTCCCACTTCGCGCCTCATCGTGCAAGTTCTCTCGTCCTTCATTGAACATCCGAACCCATTTCCTAACCATGCTATCCCTCATCGCATTGTCACCATACACTTGACAGATCTGATGATGAATCTCACTTGGTAGAACATTCCTAGTGTTCAAAAAACGAAATACAGACCGTATTTCATAGTCGGCGGCCCCTTCAATTGTCTTAAACATGTTTAACGCACAGGAACAAACATAAACATAAAACTAATTTCACGAAATGGCGTCTGTGGCTTCTCAATTGATAGAGAAAGTCACTGCACATGGGAAAAGTGACAGTCTCGAGGATGCGCGAGAGATATGCGCAGACGGTACTTACTTTCCGAATAACCTACGTACATTTTAGAGTGGTGGAAGCGTCTGAAATGGCGCCCTTCTTTCGGTTGGGAAATACTAAACATAACCCGTGGTTATGTTGGACGAAAACAGCGATTAATTGCAGCAGACAGAATTAATTTTAATATGTGGGAAATAAGTGGAAGAAGCAGCTCTCTGGTTCCATCTTCAAGGGTGAAGAAGAATTGACTGTTTAAGCCTTGAAGATGAAACCAAAAATTTTGAGCCAGAACGTCGGATACCGGACGCCCAATCTACGCTGCTTAAAATCTAATAAGAGCGCAGATCTGAAGAACGTCGTTCTGTGATACCAGCTTTCACCGTGTCCAGTACAGGCTGTCGCAGTTACTGTCCGGTACCGAGATCTGCGACTGCTGGAGTTACGCCGTCTCGTCCAGCACAGTGGAGGTCAAAACACGCCTCCTCTTTCAACAGGTGCGGTTCACGCTACCAGCTACGAAGAGATGTTTACTCACCATTTAAGGGTGCCGTGCGACCTCTGTTCGCACACGGAACTTTGGAGGAAAAAAAATTCAGACAGTACACCACGCCAGGTCCAATTTTTCTCGCAACAAAGATAGGACGTGCTCCTCCCGCGAATAGTTCCACACGTTTTCACTAAATATCTCCAGCGTCTGGCACCGCTTTATAGAATGTTCTCTGTGATTAACTTGGGAGTTGTGTTCGCACGAGGCAACATTATTGCTGCTGCAATAAAACTATTGGCTGTCCCGTTTGTTTGCATTTATTCGTTCTGTGGAACACGATCCGAGTAGGAACAGTCATCAATCATTTGGTCCCACAACAAGGCACTAATTAACGCGAATGTTGTTCAGTACAGAATGACGCGACCTTCCAGCTACTCATTTGTTAGCTACATTTCACTGCGCCATTAGTATGTGGGATTATATAGCATTCGAAATAGGAATCGGAAAGAACTTACAAAGAATCTTTCGTTGCCTAATAGAGATAATGTTCCGGTATTTTCCTGGAGGGACTGGGAGGACCACGAACGGCCTCAGTCAGGCCCAGATTCGAGACAATCGCCTCTAGAATACCAGTCTAGAGCGTTACCTCTAAATTAACCTCCTCGACCACTTCGTTTCAAGCTGACATCCTTAATCTACAGCATACAGACATGTAAAAATCTTATAAAACGTTATTCAGCATGAAACGTCAGTTTTTGGGGAGGTGATAGTATCAGTCATTGTGAGAAAAAAGTTCACATGAACAGGTGTCTAATTGGTAATAATTACCGAGTTAGAGCTGTTTGAATCTACAAATAGAAAAGCACTGTGAATGGTAATAATGAAAGAGAGATTGCTTACTGTTAAAGAAAAAGGTAAAGTTCACCTTAAAACAGGCCACGAAGGCCCAGGGGGGAAGTAGATGTATAGCTCTACTCTACCTTTAACTTCGGCTCTAGATGGGTATGAGTGGTAAACGCCTCGACCCTGCCGCTTTACCTCCGGGAAAGACCCGGTACCCATTCTATAGGAGACTGGGTGGGCCCCAGGGCCGGTCTGGACGGGTGCGGAAAATCTCGCCCCCACCGGGATTCGATCCCCGGAGCGAGTCACTATATCGACTGAGATATCCTGGCCCACATCGAATGCGATACTCATTTTAAAAGGCAAGGATATTAAAGGAAGTTATCTCAACTTATTTCGAGGCACTGTACCAGCTTTGACAGGCTAAAGGGACAGCACAAATGACCACGGTCCTATTACCAGGTACCTGACAATGCACACTGCCTCTTCTCCCAGTTACAAACGTGCAATGTAGCTGCAGCACCAGCTGGACGTCTGTAATATCCTTTGTGGGCGAAATAATGTCGTCGGTCGATCCACCCTTTGTGACTTTTTTACTCGCTACTTCCCCAAAACAAACTTAGTGTTTTCCCTTAGATAAATGAGCTTGGAAATATGCTGTTGACCCTGTAGGATAGACACTACCTTCGTTAACATTACTGTGCCTTTCGAAATCACGGGCTTTGGGTGAACACTGAAAAAGACAAAACAGGCAACCCACCCCTTAACTTGACTGAAATGTTTGGTAGTTCAGGTAATTAACAGTTCTTATTTCTTACAAGACTTCGAAAAAGAAACGCCCTTTCAAAGCAGAAGCTCGGACTGCAATTGCAATTGATAACCAACAAGATGCATCTATTTTGATTTATTTACTTCTAATCGGCTTTACATGTTTCGGGCGATATTTTCGCCCATTGTCAGAAGCATATCGCTGTATCTACAGCTTCTGCTATTGTATTGCTATTGTATTGGGTGGAACTGACCTTCCACCCAATACGCAACACCAGCCAGCAGCAACATCCATGGACAACAGCAGAAGCTGTAGTTACGGCGATGTGCTCCTGACGATGGGCGAAAACATCGCCCGAAACACGTAAAGCCGATTAGAAATAAATAAATCAAAATAGTTGCATCTTGCTGGTTATCTATCTGTCCTGTTTTTTTTTTAACAGCTGTCGCCGTCTTCCGGAAACCAAACGCCATTCCTCTCTGTTTCTCTACTGTTCTGGTTCTAAACTTCTTGTTGTCATGGCTGCTTGTACTCCTTCCATCCACGTTTTTCTTGAACGTCCTCTTTTCCTTTTCTCCCGTGGTATCCAATTGATAATTAATTTTGGTATTCTCTCCTCTGGCATCCTTTTGACGTGGCCATACCACTGTAGTCTTTTCTGCTCTATAATATCTATGTTGTCCGGCTTCTCTTTCACTCCCGTTATTTCTTTTAAATATTCATTTTTTATTCTTTCCATCCTTGATTTTCTTGCTGACCTCCTTAGCACATCCATTTCTGTAGATAAAATTTTATTTATCTTGTTGCTTATCAACTGTAATTACACTAACGATGCACGGAAACACGAACGGTTAAAAAAAAACTCGAATTGCAATTTGAATATTTAGGCCTGAGTCTCATTTTTTTTTACCACAGTGTTTTAAATTCGCATTTGAGCTTGCACCAGACTTTTAGACTAGAAGTGTACTTACGTCGGACACCCGTATTCATTTCGGACCGCAAACGAATGTCGAGTGCCCACTCGGAAATAAATGGGATGCTGAATTCTGCAATGGATTTGAAAACAAAACAAAGGATCAGGTCACTTGGGGAAGGATGTAAACGTGAATGTGATAGGTTGTGGTAGGATCACTACGAAACTATGGTGCGAACCCTTTGATGATTTTCGTTAATTCACGGTTTCCCTCTTGATTATATCGTCCGTCTTGTGTTAACAATATTATGCCTGGCCGATGGAGAATGCAAGCATGATAAACATATCCCATGTAGTTCAGGTAGGATTGAGCTGGCAATGCTGTCCCCGGTAACCCTAAGCAAAAGAGCCGTGTATTCTAATTCCCAATCTAATCTATCAATTAGCACAGAATGAAGGTGCTTGCCAAATTCTTCTTTATCGACGACAAAATCAGGGGACCAGTCTGTGACAAGCCAGCTCGGTGTTGTGTTCTGCGTCTCTGTATTTGGGCTTATCGCCTTTACTGAACATACCTAGAAAATTCTCCATGCTCTAAAATTATTATCAGATCTAGGTCAATCAATTTATTTCGTGGTCAACTTATTTCTTCCCCATACTTAATGCATTAGTATCAAAGTCGGATATACAAATACGTATATGCTCTTCATAATCGTTATCGACACAAAAAAAACTTGTTAATGATGTTCTTTAACCAAGACGTTTTGAAATTAATCACGTTATTTTACCGTTGGTAATTAAACTTAAATTTTAGACTTTCATGTAACTAAGGTATTCCTGCAGAATGTCGTGTAGTTAAGGTATTCCTGCAGACTGTCATGTAATTAAGGTATTCCTGCAGACCGTCGTGTAATTAAGGTATTCCTGCAGACCGTCAAGTAATTAAGGTTTCCTGCAAACTGTCGTGTAATTAAGGTATTCCTGCAGACTGTCGTGTAATTAAGGTATTCCTGCAGACTGTCGTGTAATTGAGGGTTTCCTGCAGACCGTCTTGTAATTAAGGTATTCCTGCAGACCGTCTTGTAATTAAGGTATTCCTGCAGACTGTCGTGTAATTGATGGATTCCTGCAGACCGTCGTGTAATTAAGGTATTCCTGCAGACTGTCGTGTAATTAAGGTATTCCTGCAGACTGTCGTGTAATTAAGGTATTCCTGCAGACCGTCTTGCAATTAAGGTGTTCCTGCAGACCGTCGTGTAATTAAGGTATTCTTGCAGACTGTCGTGTAATTAAGGTATTCCTGCAGACTGAAGCTTTCATAAGTTATTCCTGTAGACTGTCGTGTAACTGAGGTATTTCTGCAGGCTGGCGTGTAACCTCTCTAGGTCAAAGGCCTAGAAAATTAGATCTGCAGAGCGGTAATTTTTGTACGTGACTTAAATACGTATTTGTTTGTATCTCCGTTTAATGGTTGTGCTATTAATAACATTTCTTCGTGTAACGACAACTGCCTTTGTTTCATAAATAATGTTAAATAATCAGAAAATCCAGTTGTTATGTTGTTATGTTGTTATGTTGTTACCCATAACAAGCGAAGATAGATTTCTAGGCGCGTTCGCAAATTTGCGAAAAGCGACTGCTAGCTTCGTCACGTCTCTCCCTCAATCTGACAGTCCACATGGAACAAGTCGGCTGTCACTGGTCGCATTTTCATAAAACTTGATATTTGAGTATTTTGCGAAAATCTGTCGACAAAATTCGAGTTTCATAAAGATGTAATAAAAATAAAGGATACTTCTCACGAGACCAATATACATGTTTGATCATATCTCGCTCAGCTCTTTTTGGAATGAGAAATGTTTCTGACAAAAGTTGTAGAGAAAATCACAACACATTTTGTATTCAATCACTTTTCTTCGAAGATCTTGACTTTATGAGATAAGTGAAAAAATGTTGCAGAGATCTACAGGCCACAGACGACAATACGGCGCATGCGCATTGCATACTGGATGACTAAGGTAACAAATACACACTCAGAGAAAATATTTAACACTTATTGCTCTTCTACTTCAACAATGGTTGCAAGAACGCGCCTCAATGTTACGTTATCCGTACGTTGACTCTCTTGTTGCTATCAACTTCGACATAGTTTATTTCAGTGCATAATATTTACCTAAAATCAAATAGCAATTGCACATCCACACGTGTGGGACAGACAGAACACTTCACTGACATAACGAATAGCGCTGTTAGATCTTACGAAGGAAAAAAGATAAGTGTCAAGTGTTGACAATGCCTCTTTTATGAGGAGTTACTGTAATTAAAATGTTAAAAAAGAATCTTATTTTCATGGGCCCTGAAAAATCATTGTCTTTATTGAAAGTCGTCCCAATACTGAAGTCCGTAAAGACCTCTCATGGACGATATTTCAAATGTTAAAAAGAATCTTATTTTCATGAGCCCTGAAAAATCATTGTCTTTATAGAAAGTCGTCCCAACACTGAAGTATGTAAAGACTTCTCTTGGACGATATTTCAAATGTTAAAAAAGAATCTTATTTTCACGGGCCCTGAAAAATCATTGTCTTTATAGAAAGTCGTCCCAATACTGAAGTCTGTAAAGACCTCTCATGGACGATATTTCAAATGTTAAAAGAGAATCTTATTTTCACAGGCCCTGAAAAATCATTGTCTTTATAAAAGTCGTCCCAATACTGGTCTGTAAAGACCTCTCATGGACGATATTTCAAATGTTAAAAAAGAATCTTATTTTCACAGGCCCTGAAAAATCATTGTCTTTATAAAAGTCGTCCCAATACTGAAGTCTGTAAAGACCTCGCATGGACGATATTTCAAATGTTAAAAAAGAATCTTATTTTCACAGGCCCTGAAAAATCATTGCCTTTATAGCAAGTAGTCCCAATACTGAATTCCGTAAAGACCTCTCATCGACGATGGGATGACTGCGCGCAACGTTTCGCTTATCTGTCTACTGCCATATTGCCCTCCACCTCCTATGATTTTCCCAACTAGCTCAAATTTGTAGAAAAATATATAAAATGTTTATCACTATTATTTGTCCTTAAGACTAGACGACTGAAATGAATTGTATTGGAATATGCTGGAGGGAAAAGCTGTAAGAGCCCGAGGGATGTGTGGAGGGGGTCCATGCACTTGGCTTCTCTCCACAGCCCCCGCGTATTGAAACCAAATCTGCACCACTTCATTATAGGTCGAAAAACGAATAGGACCTACATTCGCGGTGAGCCATAAAACCACCAAGCAGGAGGTAATTCGAACACTAATTATGAAGTGAAGCAGAGGAATGGTAATAAATTCCTGTGAAACTTAGACGTCCAACATGAGGCCCTTTTGACCCAGGGTAAGGTTCGTTTGAGAACTGTAGTAAAAAGAAGCACTTCCATCGTAATTAGCTAGCATCCACGGATAATTAGCTAGCATCCACTGACTAGTGGGCCAATAGAAAAGAGTGCAGTATATTGCACAAAAAGCTATAGTCTTACTTGCGTCATCAACATTTACTAATGACTAGCACTGGGCCGAAACCGAGCCCTTTTGCGTGAATAAATGTGGTAAATTTGTTTTTAACTGAGTGTTATCGGTACAGAAAGGCGTGTTTTGGAATAAGTAACATGCTGTTCAATTTTTTACATTTTGCTGACCGTGCATCTCAGTATATTTATCTCAGTATTTAACCAACTTCATGCACAAAATTTGTTTCACAATAAGTTTTATTTCATGCCTCTACATGTTTCGAGCACATGTGCTCGAAACATGTAGAGGCATGAAATAAAACTTA
>Ga0136643_10006123_pt1 | contig 17160 bp, 8 predicted proteins | sample TergutLab28metaG_FD_96883 | JGI IMG/M metagenome (GOLD analysis project Ga0136643, IMG submission 96883) | Labiotermes labralis P1 segment gut microbial communities from Petit-Saut dam, French Guiana - Lab288 P1 (version 3) (version 3) | ecosystem: Host-associated > Arthropoda: Insects >... | reverse complement strand
TTATCATATTTTGCTAAATAGTGTATGTCAGCACAACTGTTTTATTACACAAGTAACTGCATAGGCCTATGTAGTTAATTTGTGTACTAAAACAGTTGTGCTGACGTACACTGTTTAGCATTATATTACGTTTCTAGCACATCCATGATGCCTCCGATCAAGTCATCATATTTTTATGTTTGAAATGAAATTGTGATTTATGTACGTTAAGCAGAGTTGGTGAAACTTCTTCCTGAATCCAACAATCATGAAATTCAATATAATATTTTGTCCATGCACTTCTATCCTTTATTTGTAAAACTTGGTTTCCAGATGTATAGTATTGTCATGGCTGACAAGTAGAATAAAAGTCAGATCTGTGATAGGATTGTGCATTGCAGATACTTCATATTGTCTTAGAATATTAATATATATAATTCTAGTGTGGCTTCAGACTGCTTCTGCACATGCAGACTTGTTTAGTTTTTGGTATAAGTCCTGTGACTAATGAAGCACTGGGATTATGAATGTACAGCGTGGTGCAGTGACTGTTGAGCATAGCTACATACATATGAAATACTGTTCTTGTTCAAAACATGGCCATTGGAAGTTTAAAGTTATATCGGGCAAATGTTACACAGGCCTTTAAAAAAGTTCACACTATAACAGGCCACGAAGGCCCAGGGGTGGAGTAGAGGTATAGCTTTACTCTTTCTTTAACCTTGGCGCTAAATGTGGTGGGTGGTTAACGCCATGCCCTGCCCGTTTTTACCCTCATGAAAGACCCGTTACCCATTGTGTAGGGGGCTGGGTTGGCCCCAGAGCCGGTCTGGACGGGTGCGAAAAATCTTAGCCCCACCGCGATTCGATCCCCGGGCCGTCCAGCCCCTAGCGAGTCGCTGTACCGACTGCGCTCTACCGGGCCCACACACGGGTTTTTACATAATAAGATTTTAGCAGAAATATAGTAAAACAGTACTAATAGCGGATTTGTAGAATTAGATACTACTGAATATGCATAGCTACTTATTCTTAAATGCTGCGTTACAAGATTTATTCGGCAGTAAAACATAAACACCGACGGCACTGAACCTGAAAAAATTGGAATACACCTAGCTTGAAGTTTAGCCCTATTCTCTTAATCTGTTAATTTGAGTGACTAATCTGTTAGCTGGGAATAACTAATTAAGCAATAGACGTATAGTTTTTGTCAGCGAGTAGCTTGTGGGGTCCACTGCAGGAAACATTGTTTCAAACTCTGTGGTGTAATCGTTGGAATAATGGCATTTTCGAAGAGTAATTTACATGTGTTACGTTCTCAGAAATTTTTTGTTTGTAAATGATGACAGGACTTAAAGTTTGTTATTCAAATGTATCCATTTTACATTACAACAAGTGAAATGTCTTTGCTCATAGCTCTTATCCATGCTTTCGACTGTAATCGTGCGCACAGATTAATGCCTATTGTGATTATGCTGGACGTCTTTAATCTGTGCTAGATGTCGTGTCACTGATTCATGCCGTTGTAGATGCGTGGCGGCATATGACTGGTTTATAGGCCCTGGGTTATATTGCGGCATGGTTAGATAGGTCAAGTTGTACACTGCTTACCCTAGATTAACATCCATAGATGAAATTGCGTGGCAGTTTGTCTTGAGGATTTAAGGAAGACTGTAGGTTTTGTCTAAAGTGTACAGTCGAGATTTTTACAACATGAGACTGCATTATTTAGTTTTTTTGGTTTTCTGGTTATATACTGCGTTTGCTAGTGCAAATGAAACTAGCAAGAAAGGTCCAAAAGTTACAAATAAGGTAAGCCTGACTTTACTACAGCTGTACAATTGGCATTTGAGGACACCCATAATACCATTAAAAAGTTAACCCTCGTATATTGTTGTATCCTTGATAATTTTTTATTTTTAAGGTTTGGTTCGATGTTACTATTGGGGACGAGGAGAAGCAGAGAATAGAAATAGGACTATTTGGTAAAACAGTACCCAAAACTGTTAAAAATTTTGTTGAACTAGCGAAAAAACCAGAAGGAGAAGGCTATAAGGGTAGCAAGTTTCATAGAGTCATAAAAGACTTCATGATACAAGGTGGCGACTTCACTAAAGGAGATGGCACTGGCGGTGAGTACACTTGATGGTAGAAAACGTTGTAAAAGAGACTACTGAATTTCCTTAGAATTGTGACAGACTAGGAGAGGTGGATGTTGATTTTCAGTAGTTGCTGTTCCTGTTTTAGAAACGTTTTAGCCAGATTAAGAATATGCATGACTCAAGGTTTTTGTTTTCATATAGTGGGATTAAGACATTAGATTTTGTGTGTTGTATATTAGTGAGGTTAAAGACATTTAAAATATTCCATGCAGTGCTTAAACATTTGCAGGGGTGATGCACAACATGTTGTGTGGTATGGGATGGGTCATTCTTATTTTTACATTTACATTTGAGGGAGCTTTCAGGGTGTTTAATGCAAAGAATTGCTTATGTGAACTTCTGTCATCGTGTGTGTCATTGTAGTTGTAGTCTTACATATAAGGCTATGGATGTTTATATATCTTGTATGGTGGAAATGCCACTACCAGAACTTTGTCCGGATGTTGGATTGAAGTGTGCTGGCTGTTGAACTGAACAGGTGGATTTGTGTAATGATCCAATGGAGAGAAATTGATTTGATTTGATTTTTGGTGTGCAGCTAATCATATAGTCTGACCCACTATTCCATTTGTAAATAACTGAAGCAAATTTATCTGAAATTGGTATACCCAGTTCTTAGATATATTGTTGTATTACTAATATGGTAGGATACTACTGGAGGTGAAGGTACAGAAGAGAGGTAAGAGAAGTGAAACCATGTCAGTGGAAACTGCCCAAATCATTAACCCCACGAGCTATTGTATAATGTCAGGAAGCATAGCCCTACTACTGTTGAAGTGTCACTAATTCTTCATGTACCAACACCTCAAAAAGTGCTGTATGTGTACCAGAAGCAGTGTTTGCATGGACTTACTAATACTCATGATGTAAATGCATTCACTTGTTCCCTGCTGTTTGCATTACTTGAAGTGGAATGCATAGTGGTTGTGCTATGCTAACATTGAAAGTAAAAGGAATTCATGTCATGGCTGCAAATATACACAAACCAAAATCATATATTATGTTTATAAATGCCCAAAGTTATATGTGCTGTTTGTGTTCTGTGTGTATGTTGGCAATGGTGATGCAAGCCTCTGTTATTAATAGTAAACCTGAGTGCCTGACCTTAATGGATGAATTTTTTCCCTTGTTTTTATATATGTTGGCATCTGTAAATTTGACATATGACTGTAGTGTTGTTGGTAACTGTGATATAATATGGTGAGAGTTCTTGTGATGTGGTATGAAGGAAGGAATTTCCATGTTCATTTATAAATAATGCCTTGTTTGAAATAACAGCATTTTGAAGTGTTTGGAGAATGAAGAGGTATAAAGAGTTTGGTGTTGGAAGAGAGATTTTGTTGCTGTTCTGCATTAAGGTGGCCACTGATAGTGTCTTTTAAGATCACTTAATTAGATATTTTAGTAATGACTGCATTCAGTCCCTCACTTTAATGAGATAATGCTGGCTGTGCTCCTAGCACTATGTCATATGTACATTGTTGCTTATTTGTGAGTGTTTCCTTTGCAGGCAGAAGCATTTATGGCGACCGTTTTGCAGATGAAAATTTTAAGCTGAAACACTATGGGGCAGGTTGGCTTTCCATGGCTAATGCTGGTAAAGATACAAATGGATCACAGTTTTTTATAACAACTAAACAGACCCCATGGCTAGATGGAAGACATGTTGTTTTTGGGAAAATTTTGAAAGGAATGGTTGGTACCAGACTGTTTCATGTTGGTATTATAAAAAATATGCATTTCATTATTGGTAACTTCCAGCTTATTCAACATGGCTTTTCATAACTTTTTTATTTCAGGATGTTGTCAGAAAAATTGAGAGCACCAAGACGGACAGCCGTGATCGGCCAGTTAAGGATGTGATTATTGTAGACTGTGGAGCAGAAGAAGTGACTGAGCCATTCTCAGTCTCAAAAGAGGATGCCACAGAATAAAGTGCTTTTTGTGCGCTAATACAGAATAGGAGCCCCATGTTTTAATATTTTGAGACATAACATTTTACAAATCTTCACGCACTAATGCCTTGAAATACTATTGTTTATTTATTCATAGCAGTATATTTTAATTACTATGATAATGTAAGTACAGAGCATTAATTTTCCAGTGGAACTTGTGTAGATAGATAGGAGCTGCTGAGGTAGTGCATGACTTATTTCAGGTAGTTTTAATATACTGCATGTGGTAGCACAGCACTATATCCATGCTCAAGTACATGTTTGCACCATGAGCTGAAACCTGTAACTGATTGTGGATTTTAATAAATAAGTGTTTCATTATGCTATGTTGTCATTGCCAGCTCTTGCACCGAGGACCATCAACCAACTGGTATAATTTTTACACTGGGCACAGCTGTCTTGGATTTCCATGCTGTCTGTTTGCCAGTCTGGAATTGGGATGTGAGCCTTGTACAATGTTAGTAGTTGCCACCACTTTTGTATTCGTACTACTGTTATTAGTATTCTGATCTAGCCCCATGGGTCATCTAGTTGTGTCTGGTTCTGAACGTGTCTGCGACTGGTTTGAACCCTCTGGGGATGTGGCAGAACTGTCTGGGGATGTGGCATTAGGAAAGGAAAGGGGCATGTCAGTTGGCTGCCTTTTCTGCACAGTTCAGCTCCATGCTCATAATAACTATTCATACGAGAAACACCTCAGAAAGAAGAGCATACTTTTCTGTCTGTTATGCCACGTCTTCACTCCACCTCTCCTAGCAGCTGGATGAAGTGCTGACTGCAAGGAAATGGCCACTTTTGCGGGCTGATGATCACAGGTGCATGACACTACATGTTAGGAGGTTGGTTATTGGAGTCCGTAAACACAGTGAAATGACCTGTGTTAAATTAGATAGCATTGTCTGTAGTCTCACATCATGCAGTTTCCAGCTGCACTTCACAGATGTAAATTAAACCTTACACATGACTATGAAGTAGAATGTAATTTGTAGGGTTTTTAATGTGGAAACCTATAAAAGCAAGAAATTCTAAAAAGTGACAACAGCGAAATTTAGAAATTGGCTTCCTAGTGTTTGGCTCTTTTTACAACAATATTATTTTGACTAATGAACAAATCTTGAACATCTTTATTTCTAGAGAAAAAGCAAGAGCAAACATGGCATGTACTTCAGGAAGATGCATTAGGTGATGTGCTTCCACAAGCATGATCGTAAAGGTCTTTGAAGGCTACCATTCCAGAAAACTGGTGTATCAAAATAATCTGTACAGACAGCCACAAAAGTGTTTGTTTTAAACTCTATGTAATTACAGATGTGCAAGAACCCCAGTAGGCATGCTAGGTTTTGAGAGTCAAGTTACGAAACAAGTTCTGTGAAACAGTGTCTAATGGGGAAGTCTATCTACTGGTGACTTGTTTCACAGATGAGTTTACTGACGTGATGTTTAGCTTCTTACTTCATGTTACTGATGTATGTCTGTAGAATCATGCTCCTTTGTGTCACTATCATCTTCATTTTCTGTGATAATGCTTAAGTTTGTGTTTGTAATGACATCTGTGATTATGCCATATGTAACTGTTGAAGCATCCTGGATAATTTTGTGTCCACCTTCACAACCATTGTATAAGTTGCGGTCATAATTGGATATTGACAACCCTGAGAAAATAATGTTGCGCTATCTTACAACATGAAGTGCACATCACACAAAGCAACATAGGTATATTTTAATACTTACACGTTCCATTGTAAATGTTGCTTTTCTTACAGACATACTGACATTCTGGGGTACTGCTGCATGTAGAGTAACAAAATTAATTCCTCCCTTATTGTAGAGTTCAGGTGGAGTTAGGGAGAGAGGCACAGGAAATGGGTTTACTGTGCTTGCTTGCCATGGTAATTGTTAGTCACATTGGTTTGTATTTTGGCAGCCCTCATTAAATACAGCTTCCATTTTACCCAGCAGTGGATTCCAATCCGTAAACTATTGTATGTATGTTGTGATTACATACGTACATGCTCTGCCATGAATGTTACTTCTGTTACAGAGGCGAGTCTTTCAAGGTGTCGGTGCGTGTAGATTTGTGACAATTCCATTTTGACAGGGAAATAAGCAGCTTTTTGCAATGGACAGGAATAAATATGCTTGCCACTATCAGCATCTTGGATTCTGTTGCACTGACTGAATACAAAACTAAGTACATGCCTGCCAGTGTATAGCAAAGAAATGCATCTGTAGCAATTAGAGGTTCATATCCAAGATATTTTTCATAAAATCTCTTCTTTTTTTACCAGAATATACACATTTGTGTGATATTCATTTACTTTTGTAATGGTTCATAATTTATTTTTAATAATTTGGAATGCTTGCAACATGCAGAAACGAGGTGCTATTTCATTTTAAAATGAAATTACTGTTATGTAGCAAATAGTTTTGCTACATATTTCTTATAAACTTGTTTCATATGAAACCTTAAGTGTGAGCAGTGATAAAAGTCATGTATTGGACTGTGGTTCCATGAATAATGTCAGTTCATGAAATATGTATTACATTAAATGAGTGTGAAATATGTATTACATTAAATGAGTGTGTCAGTCATAAAGAATATAATAATTTTGTACTTTGGTTTGTGGTTGCATGTATGTAAATGTTAATGGTTTGCTTAACAAGAGGGGGGCATGGTAAATTCTGAAATAAAATGACACTTTAATTTATGTTTGTAAGTGTAATTGTTACAAAACCGGAAATTGTACCAGTACTGGTGATGACCATATAATGGTAATTGCAGAACAGCTCACTGGTGAACCCAAGGATCCAGTATTTATCCCATTTTCAGAGACAATTGGCAAAGAATATGGATCAGTGCATTTCCCATCCTATCCAGATAACATGGCCAACATTCCACCTGAGGGGCCATGTTATCACGCTGTTGGCTGGATGATGATGGTGATGGTGTTGAAAATGTATACCAAGGAAGACAAAGGCTGCAGAACTGTTTTTTTTAATTCAGAATGAGGCCCAAAACCTGCAAGTAGTTTTAAGGTGTCCATAACTGGTAGCTGCATCCTGAAAGGGTGCCATTCATAAGGATAATCGAGGTCATGAACTGGCCCATATACTTCGCCATATGTGTTGAAGCAGGGGTATACTAGATCTCCTGGGTTCACCAGTGAGGTACCTCATTCAGTGGGTACCCTCTACCCATAACCTGGGTGACCCACTCTCTCCTGACACATCCTGGATATCCATGAACCTCCAGGTTCTGAGGGTATAAAGTTGGGCCCAGGAGCCACCTGGGGTGGATCACGTGAGGCACATCCTGACCAACGTTGCCAGTGGAATCATTTAGGAGAGTGATGGAGGGTAAGTTAACATTTCACTGGACTGTCTACAATTGGAACTCCATAATGCACTTTGCAACCATGTTAAATATTCACAATATTTAACATGGCTGCAAAATTATCCTTTATCAGGTATGTATATGAGGGTATGGTTCATGTTCAGCACATCTGTTTATGAATTCAAATTCTCAGTGTTGCAGGTTGTGGTGTTTGTTCAGGCAGCAACACACTAATTGGAACACTATATGCATCAGGTTCAGCGAGAATGCACCATCAAACATTAGTACTTATATCCCAAAAGAGGAATATTTTATTTTCAAGGCAAGCTGTTGTCATGAGCACAACACTTACCGTATGGGTAGGCAGTAGATGCTAATGTCAAAAGAAGTTAAACCCTGAGCAAGTTCTTGAGCAGGGCTAAAGATTGAGGAAACTCCAGCATGTCCCATCTCAAACTTGTCATTACCAGGCACTGATAAATCATCTATTCCCAAAGGCTGTCATTCAAGGCACAGATTCAAGACCTATGCATCAAACTGCAGTGATGGGGGATAAAAGCATACTGGTCTCCACTTTATTTCCTGTACTGCATCTCTATAACTCTGTAGGGCATCCCACTGGTCACCATGGGAAGAATATGAAGTCGCATGGGCCTGTCCAGCTGCCATCCTTTAAAATGGCTCCAAGTTCAAGCCAGAAACGACTCTGCAGCTCTTCAAATTGGCACACGAATAGGGATCCTCTTCACCTTGGTGGGACAGTCCTGGCTGTATTGGTTTTAAAGAGCTCTGTCCTGGTGTCCTACGAAATTTTATTGAGGATGCCAAATGTCCCTGAGTTTTTCCAAGTCATAAAATTCATTTCAGACAGTGCCCATGAAAATGCTGACTGTCCTATGGTGAGAGAACTCCTGCAGGACTAGGACAGTGATCAGCCAGACATTAACAGGAGTAGGAGAGGGAGAGGTGTAGATCGGTCAATGTAATACTCTGGAATGAGACTGCAAAGAACAAGGAACAGATATGTAAAGTATGACTGGTGGTGGTGGTGGTGTTGTTGCTGTTGTTATTATTATTATTATTATTATTAGTAGTAGTAGTAGTACATATCAGTATGTAATAATCTTGTTAGCAGAGTTAATCATGTAGTAATATTAATAAATTACCCTGCATTTTTTATTGTGGAATGGCCATCATCAGGGCTGAAACATGTAGTTGTATATTATATATTGCTACTAACTAATATTGTTGTGTTCATGACTGTTATGTATATATAGATATATACACACTACAGCTTTGTTATTAAAAGTTGTTTTCCACCTCTCACCCTTATCTTTCAGTGTCCTCATGTTTGGTTTTTAGATGCATTTGCAAATTTGCGAAAAGCTGCTGTTAGCTTTGTCATGTCTGTCTGTCCATCTACACGGAACTACTTAGCTCCCGCTGGACAGATATTCATGAAGTTCAATATTTGAGTATTTTTCGAAAATCTTTTGAGAAAATTCAAGTTTCATTAAAATCTGACAAGAATAATGAGTGATTTACATGAAGACCAAATTACTTCTCTTTTGAATATCATGTCATTTAAGAGATAATGTGAAAAACTGTGGTACAGCCAGACAAGCCACAGATGACATAATATGGCACATGCACATTGCATGCTTGATACCTAAGGCTACAGACACACACTCAGAATATGTAATACTTATTGCTCTTCCACTGCAACTGGTTGCATGCATTCATTGCCTCTCCTGTTAAAAATGGATCCCTACCAAGCAGTCAGATGCCTTGCCAGTCTTGTGAAGCTTTCAGTGACCCACAAGATACTTAAACATTGTTTTAACAGTTGTTGATATGGCCACATCTCCCAGAGTTGAGACAACTTTACACAGCCCCCTGGCTGCATCCGATGTATATGGCTGTCATCAAAGGATGATCTGAAGCAAGGTACTGATAAATTCAACAATGTACTGCACAGCATATGGGTCAGCTAAAACCTGCCATAGGGATAGCTCAGCCAAAGCATAAGGTTAGTCAGTATCTTGTCAGGCCTTAGGAGGGATTTATGTAGACAAGTACCATGGAGTATTTATCACCAGCTTTACTGGGTAAGGAAACTCTGCTTTGACTGCACTAGCATCTCCAGTATATTTCAGTACACCAGGGCTACGGCCAGCACTTATAGGTTTTTACTCACAGGTACTTGACACAGGTAGAAGATAAGGTCCCTCTCCATGCTATAATGTACAGGGGGAGTGGAGGGTAGGGTGCTCAGAAATTATCCTGAAAATTGTTAAATAGTAAATACATGGTGGCCTTGTTCCAAGCATGATGCTTACTGGCCTTTGGCAGTGATTGGTAACTGGAACTTTTGGGGGTGTGATAAGATTTTAGCCAACACAAAAGCTGGGCTACACATCAAGGAATTTGGCTATACCAGGTAAGTGAATGGAGTTTTTCACTTTGAATGTACAGCTCCTTACTGCTGATCTCAATATGAATTCTGTCTGTTGCAGGTGGTGATATCAGCCTTCAATAGTTCCCACAGCTAGGCAGGAACAGGAAATGCACTGCACTTACATTTCAAGATACGAAGTCCAAGTGTTACATTAATGTGGCCAAAATATGCAGTCTCATCATTTGGTTAATACAGGCTGACTGTCTAAGGTGACTTCATTTTGAAAGCAGTTCTTAACAATTATTATTAGTCTGTTGGTAGTACTTGATGTTAAGTTTACATGCTTTGGGATGATGAGTGGTATCAGTCTATAACAGTCCCATATTTTTTGTGTGACCTACATGCTCTTTGTTTTTTTTTCCATCTCGTCATTTGAGTGTTTGTTGTTTCGAATATGAACAGCATATTTACAGTCCTCAGCACCGTTTTTTGTTGTTCTGCTGTGTATGTTGTGCTAACAGCTGGATATTCATATGCATTTCTTTTACCCACCTCACAGATTACGGGATCACTGCACTAGAATTTGAGCTTTATTTACTCAGCTACCAAAACTTGGGTTTACGTAGCAGATTATGAAATGATTTATGTATTCTGTTTGCTTCTGTGGAGTTGACAGGCACATGATGGGACAGTTGTGCTGTCTTGTAGTGTTTTGTTCCTGTTATTGTTTTATATTGGATTGCAGCATTGGTTTTTGTACATTGTATTTACCCCTCTTTCTTCTAGAGAACTGTGTTACATACATTACATATTCTGGAATAAAAGTTGTGTCTCTTCTCTTTTTTGTTCTCTGCTTAGTAATATACTTGTACAATAGTTGAAAGTTTGAATGTCGTGTATCCACTTACAGTTACTACGCACTGTTCATGGCTGAATGTGGTACCTCTACTCTGCACAAATGCTCTAAATAAAAGATTAACCCTTGTGATGGAAAAAGATGATGTCGAAATACTGTGTCTTACTAGAACAGTATGTTAATACAGCTTTAATTGACTGTACTGAAAAGTGTAGAATAGACAAACAGCATTTTTTATTTAAATCATTGATATGTTGTGAGTGATAATCATTATGGTTGTTAGATAATGGCAGATCGAGATGCACTGCTATGAGCATCATACTGCTGCAGGTTAAAATTAGCCAAACCATATGAAGGCCTATGGCTGCTCAAAACACTGACACTGTCCTCCCTGTTAATTACAAATACCAAGACTGTTCTTGACCAGGGAATACTGTATCCGGTGTTTCTCCTTATCTACTTACATTCACTTTAGTTACCCCTTGATGTTCTTATTTAAATTCAGCTGCGTTACAGAATGTGCACACCGTCCGTTTCTGAACATTGTTCTATAAAGTGTCGGTGTGCTCCATGGAGAGTACATACTGCCCCTGGTCACAGCTGTAACTTCTTATTTACCATACTACCAGAAGGGGTCTAATAAAGCTGCGTTATAATGGTCAAATGTGCACCCTTCAGTGGCAGTTTGGCTTATATATTTTCTGCAGTTAACACAGATCAAAAGTAAACTGCAACCCAATATCACATATTTCTACAGCTTTTATTACTCTGATACAAATTTGAAAAACTATTTCTGAAATGGGTAGTAATCCAGCCCTGAATTATATTTAAATTTGTATTTGTCGACTTTCTTACTCTGTTCTATCATCTTCTGGACATCTTTCCTGGAAAGAAATCAATATCATATGGTCAGGGACATGTTTTATATATCCGACATGCTTTCACACCACTAAGAAGCCCAAGAAAAACCTACTATTTCTATTTTGCTATGTCTACTTCATTTCCAGTAATGAAAATGTGACAGAATATCAATAAAAAAACACCTGGCCTGAATATAATATGTAGCTTGAAATTCTCAAGAATAATCAAACCGTTATGTGAATGATGATTTTAATTTATCCCTGAATGTCTTGCATAAGCATATCTAGGTCTTTCAATTGTAGCTGAGGCCAACCGTGCAATCCATATGATGGTTGCCTTGGTTGTGCTCAACAGTGCACTGTAGGAAACATAGAAAACTACATATTTTTTTAATGTGTCTATCTGGTGAGATCTGTCAGGGTTCCAAAGACACACCCCAACAACTGTGGAGAAAGATAAAATAAATTTACCAGCAAAATAACAACTGTCAATATACTTTACTCTTAACTGGTGTGTGAAGAATGCTTAAACATTTTACTCTATTTTGGCAAAAACTGTGAAAAGTTAACATAGTAACAACATGCAATGTCATTTATCCTCTATTTTATTGTCAGAATGGAGCAGTTGTTGCAGCAGACTCAGTCAAAATAAAATGGCACAGGGCTGTGGCAATTTAAGAACGTCAAAGAAACATCACATGCAGTTACTATCAAACATTTCTCACATTCTTCAAGCAAAATGAACATCTCAAAATTCATTTGAAGAATTGATACTCCACTAGAGAAAATGTTACATATAACTGTGGATATATATACACGTTAATCTGCAAATATAATGGCTGTATACATCAAACTCCGTGTACAGGTAAATGGATTTTCTTAAAAATTACATTTTTTACTGAACTGTCAAGCTTAAAAATATTACAAATATAAGTTAATCATGCTGCACATGGGGAATTAAATGACTTTAGAAGCAGGTTGCTGATGTAACACTCAGAATTTAAAAAGACATCCAATAAACATTAATATTTATTTTTAGGCTAACAATAATGATTTGTATGCTTGTAAGTAACTAAGGTTTAGTTCCCATATGAATAGTACTATTACCTCAACTCTATTGTATTCTGTATTCAATGAACTGTGTTATATGTAGAATTGTAGTTCTCTCATACTACAGTTATGTTCATAGTCTGAAAGGGGATATTCTGCATGGTTTTTCATGAAATATGTCAACCTTCTCTCATCAGTCCTTATTCTACCACAATATATAGCTGGTCCAGCAAATGAAATTGTAAAGCTGTGCATCACACAGTATTCTTCATCTTCCCGTTACTTCGTCTTTTGTGTAAATATTCTCCTCAGCACCCCAAATCTAAGCCCTTCACTTGAAGAGAGAGACCAAGTTTCACATCCATACAGAACAACAAGTAAAATTATACTTTCATAGTTTTGTATAGTTTGGTCCTAACTTTTTTGGACAACAGATAGATTTAATGTTTTTGTAATTAATGTGAGATAAGAATCCCATAACATTTGTGATTTTGTGCTAAGTTCTGAATAGAATTACTGGAGTTTTTGAAGCTATGTTTGTGATGCCCTAGCATGTATATCTGAAAAGAATTGTTACGAAACTACTTAGTGTTGCCAAGTACCTGTAGGCAGGTGGTTGCATTTCTTCATGCAAGGTGCACTCAAATTCTTCTGGTGTCTCCAATTTGAAAATTCTTCGCCTGACAATATCTACATCTCGGGCATATTCTTCCTGCAAGTCATGAAGAGACGTTGGTGGGCAAATAAATTCAAAAAGAAAGTAACTGTAATACAAAAATTAAACTGATTAGTCTCACCCAAAAAATGAAAAACCACATAATCAATCTTGTTTAATTTTTAATCGACACCATTTTGAATGGAGCTTTCCCACGTGGCATATGTAAAGTTCATTCCCTAAAAAGGTTAATACCTACTACATTTGTAAACATTCCCAGCATACATATATACACTACTGAAGAAAGTAAATGTATAGGAAAATTTATCTGTATGAGCACAATAAAGGCTTATGGGTGCAGGCATAGTTGTACTCATTCTAAACTTCAGTTCTAGATTAAGGTGAGTCACCATCTTCACACTCTAGCCACCTTAACCCTGGTAACCCACTGAACAGGCAACTGGGTGAGCCCCAGAGCTTGTAGGAATGTTTTGGAGAAGAATGAACTCTCTTGTCCTGGCCAGGAAGTGAACCACATTTCCTTTGTTGTCCAGCCTGTATTCTAGTCCCTGTTCTAATTGCACTATACCAACTCCTTGTTAGGAAGTAACAATGACGCTCTTTAGCACTCTTCTTTTAGATACAACCTCTGATCTTCCATTCATACTAATATTTGTGGAATTAATGCCTATAGCACATCCACCATTTCGAACAGACTTAGTGCAGCAGACGTGGAGTACTGCTATGTAGCTAATATCTGTTCAATCTCTACAGTCTTGGCTGATCATGTGAATTACAGGGCTGTCATACTGAAACCATGGGTAGATTTCATTTAGTGGGTGAACTCTGTTAATCAAAGTGTTAAAATATATGTAAAAGTTTCATCAAAGTACATTTTTAATTAAAACTGTCTCTTTACACAACAAATGTAATTACATTACAGCCATGTGGGAAGACAGAAATGTATGGATGAATCTGTATGGAAGAAATCAAAGGAACAACAGTCCAGTAGGTTCTATAAACTGTACTTAATGACGGAGAAACTAGCCACCCAACTGCCTGACGTTGCCTACAAAGTGCACGCTGCATCATATGCAGGTATATTCTGTATGCATACATGCATGAAGTTCACCTAAACATTCTGTGAAAAAAAATGTCTTGAATGAAACATTCTTCAAATAAATATTCATCAAACTAGTGAAAACTGAGATTTTCACTAAATATTGGCTATACAAAATTCATCTGGAAGGCATATGTATTACAAGATTTACCACACAATTATGAAAATGTAGTTTCTTTAATTTAATAAAAGAGAAGCTATTACTTCCAAATATCATTTGTTCAGCAATGATAAGAAATTAACCTTTAAAGAACCAGGTGGCAATTTAAATTTTAGCACATGATTTATTAAAGTATGAGTAATATTTGAACAGAATAAGATGGAACTATTAAATAAATGGCATTTTGTGGAAAATAAAACAGAGATTATGTTTAACAATGCAGTAAATTTCCTTGTATGCTTGAATACATAAATGAGTTTTTTTTTTTAACATGCATTCACATATGTGATTATATGTCACTTAATGGTTAATTACTAAAAACGGTATAAAAACCAGTGACAGAACTTTCAGTTAAGAATCACAGCAACTGTCATGCCACAAATTGTGTGTGTGTGTGTTCAGTGAATGGTTCAGCAGAAATGATTATTCTGAAGGAGAACACACTAATCTCCATTATCATTTCGTCCATATCTGCCATATGTATAGGTATGAGTTCTAGAACCTTGAAAGACTTGCAACAATGTACTAAATCAAAATCCACCAAATATGGTATTGTTTAAATTGGGCTGTGGCAGGGAGTAGTAAAAAATTCAATGAGTACAGGATTTCAATCTTTTTTGACAGTTTGCAACGTTTGGTGGTTTGAGGTTAGTTTATTGCCATAATACAGCTACTAACAATAAAGATTCTACACTGCTACATACCACACACAATAAAGATATACTTCTCACAAGCAGAGCATCTTTCCTTCCATATGCACTGAACATGTTAACAATATTCCACATTAAAATTATAGATCTTAACAAAATGTACATTTTGTTATATATCAGTTTCCCTTCAATGACAGGGGAATATCCTGCACTTCAATTAGTTCTCATAACTTATTTTGTACTTGCTCACCTTCCTTGTTTGTGCACTGATCCATGGGCAGACATCTTATAAGGCAGATCTTGTGTGCCCAGGTTTTCTACCTTCCGAATAATACCTCCCTTAGCAAATATGGCATCAGCTGAGCGTCGCAAAGTAGATATTAGATCAGGCTAAAATTAAAAGAAAACACTTCCACATATCACTCTTGAAGTAAGATTGTGTCTGCATCCTGTGCTTGGTCTAAGTAAGATCATTATAACTCTCCTACCAAAATAAAAGTAATGTGGACAGAAAACCACGCTCTCTTAGAATGTTGAGCCATTAATGTCAAGAGCATAATGTAAATGCCAAAGGAAGAAACCATTTGGGTGACATGAACAAGAATGGAAGATAAAATGAACACACTCAGCTATGGCAACCCACCAATGAGTTCACTAGTGTAGAGGAGCAGAGTAGCTTATGCATTTCATATGTGGCATTTAATCCTGTCAGTTGTAACTACTCTAATTAACACTGAAGGAAATACTTGAATTTATGTCATAACAAGTTTGATGGCTCATAGCGAATATTCCACACTATTAAACAAAATATGCCTGTCTGTGTGGCGGTATGCATAACATGCATCCTGTTAAAATGAATTTTAAAGATTCAGGGCAAGATATAGATTTTACTTACAGGTTTTGTAACAGCATTGAGTTTTATCATTAACAGTTGAACATTAACTACAACCATACTGAGATCTAAATTATGGGGTTGCTACACTTAATCTAGTCAAAAACAAATAAAGATACCATGTCTGTTATAGTTACTACTTACACGTGACATGATCCTGAGGATCAGTGCCGCTTCATAATAATTTGGCATTCTGATAAGTAAATGAAAGTATTACGTTAATTTTGTACTTAAAAAACATAAACTACATAACCTCCAACCTGCATCATCGTCGTAACTTGTTTCACTTCGTCCGCGTGCCGCGAAGAGCATTACCGGCAACCTTGGAATATACAATTTACCTTTTTCTCAACTGTAATTCCCTTGTGTTCGTTATGATTGGAAGTTCCGTAAAAATGATAGCTAAACTACTTATTCAGGCAGTAAACGCAGTCATATGCATCTTCGAAGGAAACAATAAGATGTATAGTCCTTCACGCTCGAATATTTGTACACACGATTCCAGCCTGTAGCTTGCATTTCAAATAGACTAACCTGGGTAGGTAGCGCAGTCGGCAAGACGCACCAATCACACGGAGAATGAGGTATTAACCATCTATTCCCACTCTCAATTCGGGCACCTAGGTTGTTAGGGCCGAGAGCGAATAATAACACGGCCGGAGCGAAGAGAAATTATAACTTTTAAAAAATCACATTGATTCGTGGAATTGCTTGTATTTGGGTAAGTAATTTACATTTTTTAATTTAAAAAAGATATTCGTTTTCCCATCGATTAGGCCGCCCATAGCACTCCTGCTCCCCAGGGCGGCCGCGACACCCCCTTACCCACTCCCCGTTCACGTACATGAATACGCCATTGTTGCTGTCAAGATGTGTTGTCGGCCTAGTGGGTGTGGAGCGATAGCAGGGCAATTAAAGGAACTGGCCTTAAGCCTAACATGTAGATTTACGCAACCAAACAAATCCAGAAGAAAGAAAGAAAGAGAAACTGACGACTCGTCATAAAGTCGTATGAAGAATGAAGTAAAGAAATATACAAATGATTATTTAACCTAGGGGAAATAAGAAAAGGAAGATAAAGGAAATAGA